>ERZ772901.2839-NODE-2839-length-10375-cov-2.882752_pt1 | contig 10375 bp, 8 predicted proteins | sample MGYA00512123_ERZ772901 | MGnify/ENA primary metagenome ERZ772901 (study PRJEB29015, sample SAMEA2737711) | human gut metagenome | biome: human gut; feature: human-associated habitat; material: faeces | place: China | collected 2012 ...
CAATAGTATGAATCTCGTCGATAAATAAAATAATATTCGGATTCTTCGACAACTCATTTAGAATTGCTTTTATACGCTCCTCGAATTGTCCTCTATATTTTGTTCCTGCTACAATCGAGGCCATGTCGAGAGAGACAAGTCTCTTATCGAATAGCACCCTCGACACTTTACGTTGCACGATTCTCAAAGCAAGACCTTCTACTATCGCAGATTTTCCTACACCGGGTTCCCCTATAAGAACCGGATTATTCTTCTTTCTTCGGCTCAATACTTGTGCCAATCGTTCAATTTCGTTTTCACGTCCGACAACAGGGTCGAGCCGACCTTCTTCGGCAGCCTTTGTCATATCGGTCCCAAAGTTGTCCAATACGGGTGTTTCATTATTACTACGCTGAGCAGTCGTACTATTTCCGCTTTGCTGTTCCCTCCGATAATTTCGGTCTTCCTCCAATTCGTCGTCATCATCGTCCGTAAATCCGGCGCCCATGCTCGGCGAAGGGAAATCCGGCTTCTCATTACCTTTTAAAAAAGCTGCCACTTCGTCATAAGTTATGTCATTCGTGTTTAAAATCTTTGCAGCAGAAGAGTCCGGTTCTTTCAATATAGCCAACAATAAATGTTCGGTGTCGGTCTCCGAACTTTTCATAAATCGAGCTTCAAGCATACTCATCTTTAAAACTCTATCTGTGCTTTTACTAATAGTCAACTCATTCGTTTGTTCCATGTGATTATTGGAAGCGGACAGTTCATTCTGGACGGAAAAGAAATCCATCCGAAGAATCAGGTAGAAGCAAATAATGAAGGTGTATCTATCATCGTACAGGAACTTGGAACTCTGTCAGGGCTTACAGTTGCAGAGAATATTTTCCTCGGACATGAAGATCAGTTCGTACATTTTGGAATTAAAAATACAAATGCTATGAACAAGAAAGCAACAGAGCTTTTAAAGAAATATGGTTTTGACAGAATCAAAGCAGCTGATATGATCGATCATTACAATTTTGAAGACCGTAAGCTGGTTGAGATTGTAAAGGCTACATACTTTGATCCGAAGATTGTTGTTATTGATGAGACAACAACTGCTCTTTCACAGGAAGGACGTGAAGAGCTTTACAAACATATGGAAAGAATCAAAAAGAGTGGAAATACAGTTATTTTCATTTCACATGACCTTCCGGAAATCCTTGATAAGTCTGATACAATCACAATCCTTCGGGATGGTGTTTACATTGATACTGTTAAGAGTAAAGATGTAACAGAAGATGATCTGAAGAAGCTGATGGTAGGACGTGAAGTAACAGGTGATTATTATCGTGCAGATTATGGCGAAAAAGTATCTGACGAAGTTGTATTATCAGTAAAGAATGTTACTGTTCCTGGATTGATCGAAGATGTAACATTTGATCTTCATAAAGGTGAAATCCTTGGATTCGGTGGACTTTCAGAATCTGGTATGCATGAAATCGGAAAAGCTATTTTCGGTGCATCTTATGACCGTACAGGTAGCGTAACACTGGCAGATGGAACACAGATTAATGATATTCCGACTGCGATCAAACACAGCATTGCGTACACATCAAAAGACCGTGATAATGAATCTGTTGTTCTGAATCAGAGTATCGGAGACAATATCTGCCTCCCATCACTGGATGAACTGGCAGGAAAGTCACATCTTTTAAGTGATAAGAAGCGTAAAGAATTTGCAGACAAATATGCAAAACAGATGTCTGTAAAGATGGTAGATGTAAACCAGTTTGTATCAAATCTTTCAGGTGGTAACAAACAGAAAGTCGTTCTTGCAAGATGGATCGGAAAAGATTCTGACATTGTTGTACTGGACAGCCCGACACGTGGTATTGATATCAAAGTTAAACAGGATATTTACCAGTTAATGAATCAGATGAGAAAAAATGGAAAATCCATTATCATGATTTCGGAAGAGCTGATGGAGCTGATCGGTATGTGCGACCGTATCGTAATTATGAAAGATGGAAAAATCAGTGGTCAGCTGGATAGAGATAAGAACCTTGATGAAAACGGTCTTATTTCTATGATGGTATAAGGAGGCAGCTATGGGAAGTCAAGTAAGTGCAAAAACAAATGATAAAGAGCAGCAGCTGAAAAAGGCATCTAAAATGGCCTTAATTCGTTCGCTCCTGCCAATCGTAGGATTGGTTGTTATTTTCCTGTTATTCAATGTCCTGACAGATTTCCGTATGATGGGAAATATGTCACTGGTACTTTCACAGGTATATGTAACTATGATTGCAGCTATGGGTGTTTTCTTCATTATGACAATGGGAGGTCTGGATTTCTCTCAGGGATCTATCCTCGGTATTTCATCCATCGTTGTATGTATTCTTTCACAGAAAAGCATTCCACTCGCAATTATCGGTGGCATTGCATCTGGTGCGGCAATTGGAGCTCTGAATGGTTACTTCTATGTATTCCGTAAGATTAAATCCTTCATTGTTACAATTTGTACCATGTTCTTATTCCGTGGATTTATCAAATACCTTACAACAAATGCACCTGTTGCAGGTTCTGCAAAACTGATCAACTATGACAGTACAGGACTTAAGATTGCATGTACGGTAGTTATTTTGATTATTGGATTCATTGCATTCCGTTATACAAAGTTCGGAACTTATCTGAAAGCAATCGGAGCCGGTGAAAAAGCAGCAATGTTCTCTGGTATCCGTACAGATAAGATGAAATTCCTCATCTATGTACTTGCAGGTGCAATTACAGGATTTGCGGCATTTATCAATGTAATCAAAGTCGGATCGGTTACATCTTCAGGTGGTAACCAGCTGGAAACACAGATTCTGATCGCGCTGGTATTAGGTGGTATGCCGATTTCCGGTGGCGCAAAGGTTCGTTTTGAAAATATTGTTGTTGGATCTTTACTGTACATCGTACTGAACAGTGGACTGACAATGATGGGATTCACAACACAGATGATGCAGCTCATTCAGGGTGTTGTATTCCTGATCTTCGTGGCAGTATTTGCAGACAGAGAATCTATCCAGGTAATCAAATAATAATTTACATATTGGGGAACTGACAGTTCTCGTTTACGAGAAGAATTTTCCGGATGTATACAGATCGGAAGTCAGGATTTGCAGTCCAAATAAGATTGCGAATCCTGATTTTTGGTCTATGTGGCAGAAATGGAGAGTTTATGCATAAGACAGAACAGGAAGGACTTAAATACCAAAAATTATATAATTGGGCACACACACTGATCACCAGTGGTGTGATTAAAAATATGGATAAATTTCCGTCAGAGACAAGCCTTCAGAAGAAGTTTGGATATTCCAGGCAGACGGTAAGGACTGCATTGCGGCAATTGGAGGAAGAAGGTCTGATTACCCGTGTGAGGGGAAGCGGAACCTATGTTTCTTATGACAGCAGTGGAGTAAATGGAGAAAGACCACAAATAGGTCTTCTTTTGAGCTATTATTCTGATTATCTGTTTCCGCGGGTATACGACGGGATTGAAGCTTCGCTGACAGAAAAAGGATATGGAATTGAGGTTGCGGTAACGAAGAACCGCCTGAATGATGAGGCGATTTATCTGGAAGGTCTGCTCAAAGGAAATGTCAGTGGTCTGATCATTGAAGGATCGAGATCGGCATTTCCAAATCCAAACATTCGTCTTTATAAAGAAATCAAAAGAAGAAATATTCCGACACTGTTTATCCACAATCATTATGAAAATATGCCATTTGACAGTGTAGAAATGTCGGATTCCAGATCAGCTTACGAGTTGACCAGGATTCTGATCGAGAACGGGCACCGAAGGATTGGCGGAATCTTCAAGTATGATGACAGGCAGGGGATTGAGCGGTACAAAGGATTTGTTCAGTGCCTGTCAGATTACGGCGTGAAATTTGATGATGACTGTATTCGTTGGTATTCGACGAAGGATATGGAGGAGAAACTGAGCAAAAAGGGACTGCTTAGGATGTACAGACGGACGAAGGATTGTACGGCGATGATGGTCTACAATGATGAGGTGGCGGATTATTACATGGAGTTCCTAGAAGAGAGAGGGCTGCATGTGCCGGAGGACATTTCGCTGGTATCTTTTGATGATGCAGAGCTTCAGGATTCGAGTACCAGTATCCAGCTGGTGACAGCGGTGCATCCAAAGTATCAGCTCGGACGTATCACAGCAAAACATCTTCTGCGGATGATGGAGGATCCGGAATGGCAGCAGAAAAATTATTCGTACCGGTTTCCTGTAAAGATTAGAGATGGAAATTCAGTGCGGAAAATATAGAAAGAGTGAAAAGCAGGTGACGAAATCCGGAAGGACTGTCATCTGCATTTTCAATATAAAATTTTATCCATAATCGTGAAAAAAGTAAAAAATATTTCAGATAGTACTTGAGATTTGTCAAAAGAAAGGAAGACAGATCATGATCTATGAACAGATCATTCGGATTGCGATCGGAGAAAAGGGAGAGCCATTATTAAAGGTGATTGATTCTTGTAACGAGGTGTGTCTGAAGGTAATCAGTACTGTTATGTATTTTACACCGATCGGTGTATTTTGTACCATTGTTCCGGTTGTAGAAGCAAATGGAACGAGTACGATCGTATCACTGGCAATACAGCTGATCATTCTGTATGTTGCATTTTATGGATTTGCATTTATTGTGTACGGCGGTGCAGTAAAATTTTTTGGAAAGACAAGTCCGTTTAAGTTTTTCCGCGCGATCATGCCGGCAGCACTGAATGCATTCGGAACCTGTTCAAGCTCGGCAACCATTCCGATCAGTAAGAGTTGTGTGGAGAATGAACTTGGTGTTTCCAACCAGATTTCCAGTATTGCAATCGCATCCTTTGCGGCACTTGCTACGATGGCAGGACTTCCGGCAGGAGTTATGGGTGTCTATATCAGCATCAATACACTGTGTGATATGGGAGCAACCTGTGTGAATGTTATTGGTGATATGGCAGGCTGTGTGGTACTGCAGGAGAAGATTGATCTGAAGTAAGAAGAAATAGATGAAAACTTAGGCAGCTGGTCTGAAAAGATCAGCTGCCTTTTTACATATTATTCATCTAATAATTTGAATTTCGTATACACCGGATCATGATCCGAGTAGCTATATCCGGTATTTATATTTTCATATTCTGTGCATTCAATATTATCGGAAGTAATAAATCCGTCCAGCGTTACCGTGTAGGTCACACCAGGTACATATTCCATATCTGCATTCCGTGCACTGTTCCAGAGAGCATCCTTTTCACTGTCAGAAAGATTGTCCAGGCAGAATGAAAAGTGTTCCGGAAGCTCTTCGCGTGGGAATGGATAAGCCCAGGACTCACAATTTTCTGCATCTTTTTCGGATGCCTTAAGGTCATGGTTGAAATCACCACCGCAAAGTACATAATTACCGGCTTCGTATTCCTTTTCCATATCTGCACTCAGCATACGGATCTGTCCTTCGCGAATCGCATCACTGTTGCCGTAAGCAGACATGTGTAGCAGGAAGATAACCAGTTCCTTTCCGTTATCTACAGGGACTCTGGAAATGCTGTAACAGCGGTCAAGGTCAAAGAACTTGCTGAAGCTTGTCGATATCGGAAAGCTTCTTCTCAGAGAATCCGTAACCGGATATTTGGAGAAAAGAGCAAGTCCGGAACGGCTGCGACCATGCGGCTGTGTGAATGGATAAAAAAGGAATGCAGAATCGTAATTCTGTGCAAATACCGTATTGTAACTTGGAATCGTATCCTTTAAAATCGAGTATTCATCTACATGGTAGCTTCGTGTAGAGTTCAGATCAACTTCCTGGATCAGTGCGAAATCCGGATCTTTGGAAGCAACCAGTTCTCCGGCACCCTGAATATCAGATTCGACACTCTCCTTACTTTTTGCCCAGGAAGATTTTCCGCCGTCCATAAAGAAGCTGAAGTCCGGCGTGTAGGCTCCGAAACCAACATTGTAGGTCAGAGTGGAATATTCTTTCTCGGTTGTCAGTGTGTCAGCTGCGGCTGTTCCATCGGAAGTTTTCTCGATCTTCAAAGCCTGATTATCCGGAATGCGGTGATAGCTTGCAAAGAGATAGATCAGATATGCAATCAGCGCAACCAGAATGATAAGCAGGAAGATTCCGAGAACTTTTAATATCTTTTTTATGTTCTTTTTCATAATATCCCCTTTTTGTTTGTTAAATTTCAGATAAATCTATGTAAAATATAAGTTTACTATAGCATGTTTAAAAGATTATTTCTATAGAATTGAGAAAAGAAAACAGGTATAGTAAACTATAAAATAATGCGAAAAATCTCATTGAAGTTCTTCTTGCATCTCGTTATAATAGGAAATGGAGAAATGAAATCACAATAATATTGGGGAAATAATATGTGATTAGATCCGAGTATTTATTTAATGTTTGGGAGGTTTACCATGAACGAAAAGAATTACAGCAAAGTACCAGTATTTGAGAACGGACTTGCACAGCCGGTATTTCCACTTACAGATGGAAAGACAGGAGAAAAGTATGATCCGGCAACATCCAGTATCGTAAGATATTGTGTTTATGTGGAAACGGATTACGATGTGGACGGAGATGGAAAAAGAGATCTTGTGAAAGCTGTTGTCCAGGTACCAAGAAGTGCAGTAGAGGGGAATTATAAGGCTGCAACTTTATATGAGGCACGTCCATATGCGGCGGGAGTCCAGGAAGATGGATATCCGCATATGAAAGAAGTGGCAGAAAAAGAATATCATCCGGTTAATTTTGCGGATCTTGACAAAAAAGTGGATGCGCATGTTCCGCAGGGATGCATCAGTGCAATGGATCTTTCTTTAAAAGCAGATCCGGCAGACTGGTATTATCCGGATAAAGGAAATAATAACATTATGGTTTTTGAAAATATCGACACCTTTGATTATTATCTTGTACGTGGATTTGCAGTTGTTTTAAGTGCGGGATTTGGTTCAAAAGGATCTGACGGATTCAATTATGTTGGTTCAGACTATGAAAGAGACGCTTTCAAAGCAATTGTAGAATGGCTGCATGGAGACCGTATCGGATATGCAGACCGCGAAGGAACGGTTGAGACAAAGGCAGACTGGTCAAACGGAAAGGTTGCCATGACAGGAAGATCTTACGCCGGAACCATGCCGTTTGCAGTGGCAACAACAGGAGTAGAAGGACTGGAGACAATTGTACCGATCGCAGGAATCGCGGACTGGTACAGCCAGCAGAACATGCAGGGCGCACAGCGGTACTGGCCGAAAGAAATGCTGAACAGCTTCCTTGCCTATTTTTGTTCCAGCCGTTACAATGATGAGACATTAACCGAGAAGCAGCGGGAGGATATGGCAGCATTCCATCATGAGATGAGCCTTCAGCAGATCAAGGGTGGATTTGACTATAATCCGGAATTCTGGGGTATGGGAAATTATCGTCTTCATGCAGACCGGATCAAATGCAGTGCACTCATCGTACAGGGACTGAATGACGAGAACGTGTCTACCAAGCAGTATGAGATGATGTACAAATCTTTCCAGAAGGCAGGAAAGAATGTAAAGGCAATTCTTCATCAGGGTGCACATATTACACCAACGATGCCGAAGCGATATGGAATCCTTGTGGATGGTAAATTCTATGATGATATTATCAATGAATGGATTTCTCATTATTTATACGGAGTTGAAAATGGTGCAGAGAACAGACCGGCAATCCTGGTGCAGATGAACTATGACCAGAGAAAATGGGAGACAGCAGATTCCTGGGAGACAGCATATAAGATGAATCTTACATGCGAAGAACAGGGAACAACTGTAATCGATACAGACTGGGAAGCAGCGGGTGTCAGTGCAGAGAACTTCGATGATGTGATGGGTGTGAGATCAAGCAATATGGCACAGCGTTATGTGACGGATCCATTTAAAGAGGCAGTGACATTACAGGGAACAACCTGCGTAAGATTAAGAGCAGCGTTAAAAGATGGAGATGCAGAAGCAGATTTCAATCCGGTAAACAGTAATGATGCAGATACTCTGACGATGAAGCTTGGAATGCATGAAATGTCAGGACATATGGATGATGTGAAGCTTACTCTTCTTCTTTGTGACGTGTGCGATGAAGAATTTGACAGCATTCAGTCTGTAGATCCGCAGAGAAATACAATTCCGGTCAATGTGGTAAAAGAAGGCGGAATTATCAGCGGAGGAGAGGTTCCGGCATGGAATGAAGCGGAGTTTGCTACTGTACATAAGAAATACCGTGTGATCACACGGGCATTTGCAGATCTGTGCAATCCGGAAGCAGGATATGAACCGGAGACAGCACAGAACAGTATCGAACTGAAAAAGGGTGAATACCATGATTACCATATTTATCTGAATGCGACAAGATATACGGTAGAGCCTGGACATAGTCTGGCACTGGTCATCACGACAGAAGATCCGATCAACTGTCTGATCCACAAGACCTATTCTGTGGAAATCGAGAATGCATCAGTGACAGCGGAAGTTCCGATGACTGCAGCGGTAGAAAATCGTGTGATGACGAGAAAATAAATTACATAAAAGAATAGTTATATAAGTATTTCATGAAGGATCACCAATTCCCGAAAACAGGTTTTGGTGGTCCTTTTTTCACAGTAATGCAGATGTAGCCTATGCTTCACAAAAATTTTTTCACATATATCGGGATAATTCTTTTTATTTTTTGGTAAATATTGTAAAATAATTAGAAATGGAAATAACAGGAAACTGCGTAGTAGAAGTCTGGAGGACAAGACATGAATGCGGAAGAACGAATGACAAAAGGACAATTAGAAGAAGAGATCCAATTTTTTCGGAAGATCTTTCAGGAGATCCGTCTTTTCCCAATTGGAAATATATCAGATATTGATGAAGAATGGAGAAAAATCAACGAGGGGCAGAACTGCTATCATTATTGAAAACGGGAAACACCCTGTGATAACTGTGTAGCGATGCGTGCAGCGACCAAGAAAGAAGAAAAAAGAAAGCTGGAGATTGTAAATGGCAGAATTTATCAAGTGATCGCACGTTATATAGAAGTGGATGAGAAGCCATATGTGCTCGAGCTGATCCGTTGCCTGGAAAGCTGACTAAAGAAGAATTTGAGACTATGAAAGAGCATACGCTGATTGATGCTTCTATGCTGGATAAGCTGGAGCATTATAAGGATGAGAAGATGATCAAGATCGCGTATCAGATCTGCAGATGGCATCATGAACGTTATGATGGTAAAGGGTATCCGGATGGTCTGATTGGAGAACAGATTCCAATTGCGGCACAGGTTGTATCTGTGGCAGATGTTTATGATGCACTGGTGAGTAAGCGTGTATATAAAGATGCGTATTCACATGAGCAGGCGATGAAGATGATCCTGAACGGAGAGTGCGGAGCGTTCAATCCGCTTTTGATGGAAGTTCTTGTGGAAATCCAGGATAAAATAAAAGAAGAAATAAAGGATTGCGATGATATAGTGCATATAGTTAAGAAAAGTGAAGATTTTGATATAGCTAAGAAAAGTAATAAAATAGCTATATTAATAGGTATGGAAGGTTTACAGGCGATAGATGATAATATAGATGATGTAGAAAAACTATATTCGTTTGGTGTTAGACATGCAAGTCTTACTTGGAATGAGGAAAATAAATTAGCAACAGGAGCAAAGGGAAATATTGATAGAGGTTTAACTGAAGATGGAGCTAAGCTTATAAAAAAAATGGAAGAACTAGGTATGATATTGGACGTATCTCATACCAATGAAAAAACTTTTTGGGATATATGTAAAGTAGCAACAAAACCATTTATAGCATCACACTCAAATTGTAGAAGTCTTTGTGATGTTCCTAGAAATCTTACAGATGATCAGTTAAGGGAAATTGCTATACGAAATGGTGTAGTAGGAGTAAATTCATATGAAGAGTTTGTAAGCTCAGATTTAGAAAAACGAACAGTAGAACATTTAGTAGATCATATAGATCATATGGTAGAGGTAATGGGAATTGATCATATAGGTTTAGGATTTGACTTTGCTGAATATTTAAATGCAGATACATTAAAGCATTATGCAAATACCTATACGTATGGAGTTAGAGGCCTTGAAGATACTACAAAAGCTAAAAATATAATAAGCGTATTGGAAAAGAGAGGTTATTCTAAAGAAGACATAGAGAAAATATGTTATAAAAATTTCTACAGAGTTATAAAAGAAATAATAAAATAAATTAAATGAAAAAATCACTTAATATACATTATTAGGTGATTTTTTCATTTAATTTATTTATATTGTTAAGAAAAAGAGGATTATAAGAAATATAGTTATTTCTTGGGAAATGAAAATGTAAAATGTCGAGGGATATATTA
>ERZ772901.2841-NODE-2841-length-10370-cov-2.733107_pt1 | contig 10370 bp, 8 predicted proteins | sample MGYA00512123_ERZ772901 | MGnify/ENA primary metagenome ERZ772901 (study PRJEB29015, sample SAMEA2737711) | human gut metagenome | biome: human gut; feature: human-associated habitat; material: faeces | place: China | collected 2012 ...
GGCAGAATATATCTCCACGGCGTTTATCCGCCATGCTACCAGCAAAATTGAAAAAGTAGAAGATCTGGAAAACATAGCCTCACTGGGATTTCGTGGTGAGGCTTTATCCAGTATTGCCGCAGTTTCCCAGGTGGAGCTGATCACGAAGACGGGAGACAGCCTGACCGGCTGCCGGTACCAGATCGAGGGAGGGCAGGAAAAGAGCCTGGAGGAGGTGGGAGCGCCCGACGGCACCACGTTTATTTCCCGGAACCTGTTCTTCAATACCCCGGCCCGGCGGAAGTTCTTAAAGACCGCGGCCACGGAGGGAGCCCATGTGGCGGATCTGGTGGAAAAGATCGCCCTGTCCCACCCAGAGATCTCCATCCGGCTTATCGTGAATAACCAGAGCCGTCTCCACACCTCGGGGAATCACAACCTGAAAGACATTATCTACACCGTCTACGGGCGGGAGATCGCGGCAAACCTTCTCCCGGTGGAGGTGTCAAACGGAATCGTGAAGATCTCCGGATTTATCGGAAAGCCGGTGATCGCCCGGGGAAACAGAAATTTTGAGAATTATTTCATCAACGGGCGGTACATTAAGAGCGGACTCGTGTCCAAGGCCATCGAGGACGGGTACAAGAGCTATATGATGCAGCACAAATATCCCTTCACGCTGCTGCACCTCACCGTGGAGCCGGAGTTTATCGATGTGAACGTACATCCGTCAAAGATGGAGCTTCGCTTCAAGGACGGTGAGAACATGTACCGGGTGATCTGCCAGGCGGTGGTGGACGCCCTTTCCGGGAAAGAATTGATTCCGAACGTGAGCCTCATGTCGGAGCGGGAAGAGCGCGAGCTTGAGAAAAAAGAGACTGCCGCGGCGGGAAATCCGATCCCGGGAAGCGGGATGAGTGAGCCCGTAAAGAACGCCCGCGGTCCGGAACCTTTTGAGCACCGGCGCATGGAAGCCATGGGCATCCGCGAGGAACGACCGGCCTACGGGGAGAAGAAGCAGAAGAGCGAATGGATCCTGCCGCCGAAACCGCTGACAAGGGAACTGCCGCCGGAACGCGCACAGGCACAGCAGCCAAACGAGACAGGAGCGGCAGCGATGCCTGCGGATTTGGAAGAGAAAGCTCCGGAGACGACAGGTGCGGCTTTGGCTGCGAAGAAAGCGGTCCCGGCTGAGAAAGAAGCACCTCTGGCAAAGAAGGAAGCGCCTCCTAAGCAGATGGAGATGTTCGACAACCGCCTTCTCTCGGAAACCGCGAGAAAGCGCCACCGTCTGATCGGTCAGGTTTTCGAGACTTACTGGCTTGTGGAGTACGACGGCAGTCTCTACATTATCGACCAGCATGCCGCCCACGAGAAGGTCCTATTCGAGAAGAACTTCGCGTCCCTAAAGACGAGGGAATACACCTCCCAGCTCGTGAGCCCGCCGATCATCCTGACACTTTCCTTACAGGAGGCGGATCTCTTAAAACGCCACATGAAGGTGTTTACGGACATCGGCTTCGAGATCGAGCCTTTCGGCGGAAACGAGTACGCGGTGCGGGCGGTGCCGGACAATCTGTTCTCCCTGGCGAAAAAGGACCTTCTGATGGAACTCATCGACGGACTCTCCGATGAGAGTATGGGAAAGAATGTGGAGTCCATCTACGACCGGATCGCCACCATGTCCTGCAAGGCGGCGGTAAAGGGAAACAACGAGCTGTCCTTCGCCGAAGCGGATAAGCTCATCGATGAACTGTTAAAACTGGAGAATCCATATAACTGCCCGCACGGAAGACCGACGATCGTCGCGATCAGCAAATATGAGATGGAAAAGAAATTCAAGAGGATCATATAATGAAAAAGCCTTTGATCATAATCACCGGGCCGACGGCGTCCGGAAAGACCGCCCTGTCGGTGGAACTCGCGAAAAAGGTCGGCGGCGAGATCATCAGCGCCGATTCCATGCAGGTGTACCGCCACATGGATATCGGTTCCGCAAAGGTGACGAAGGAGGAGATGGACGGTGTCAGACATCACCTGATCGATGTTCTGGATCCGTGGGATGAATTTAACGTGGTCGTTTTCCAGAGACTCGCAAAGCAGGCCATGGAGGAGATCTACGCAGCCGGACATATCCCGATCATCGCCGGAGGCACCGGCTTTTATATCCAGGCACTGGTGAACGATATCGATTTTACGGAAAATGACAGTGATACGGGATACAGGGAAGAATTGGAGTGTCTGGCGGCAGAAAAAGGCGCGTCCTGCCTTCACGATATGTTAAAGGAAGTGGACCCGGAGTCCGCAGAGGCGATCCACGAGAACAACGTGAAGCGTGTAATCCGCGCCCTGGAGTTTTACAAGAAAACCGGGACAAAGATATCCGAACATAACGAGGCGGAGCGGCAGAAAGAATCGCCATACAACTTCGCTTACTATGTACTGAACATGGATCGCGAACGCCTGTATCAGAGGATCGACCTGCGGGTGGATCTCATGATGAAGAACGGCCTGCTGGCGGAAGTGGAAAAGTTGAAGGAGATGGGCTGCACGAGAGATATGGTGTCCATGCAGGGGCTTGGATACAAAGAGATCCTGGATGCCCTGGATGGAACGATCTCCTTAGATGAGGCGGTCTACATCATTAAGCGCGACACCAGACACTTCGCGAAGCGCCAGCTCACCTGGTTTAAGAGAGAAAAAGAAGTTACCTGGGTGGATCAGGGAAACTTTGATTTTGATAGAGAAAAGATCCTCGTGTGGATGCTTGAGGATCTGCGCGAAAGAAACATTATGGCAGTTAGAAAAAAGGAGAAATCATGGAACTTATAAAGATGTACGGAGAGCTTGGAATCTCTGAGAAGGTTTTAAATTATGGAAGAGAGATCGAGAAAAGCCTGCACGACCGTTTCGAGGCCATCGATAAGACAGCAGAATACAATCAGTTAAAGGTCATTAAAGCCATGCAGGAGGCGAGAGTCAGCGATATCCATTTCGCCGGAACTACGGGATACGGCTACAATGACCTTGGACGTGACACGTTGGAGGAAGTCTATGCGAAGGCATTCCACGGCGAGGACGCCCTTGTCCGCCCACAGCTGATCTCCGGAACCCATGCGCTTACCATTGCTCTTTCCGGAAATCTCCGCCCGGGTGATGAGATCCTTTCCCCGGTAGGAAAACCGTACGATACTTTAGAGGAAGTCATCGGAATCCGTGATTCTGTCGGTTCCTTAAAGGAGTTCGGCATTACCTACAGCCAGGTGGATCTTCTTCCGAACGGTGATTTCGACTTTGAGAACATCAAAAAAGCTATCAATGAGCGAACAAAACTCATCGAGATCCAGCGCTCCAAGGGATATGCCACAAGACCAACCTTATCCGTAAAGCGTATCGGCGAGCTGATCTCCTTTATCAAGTCTATCAAGCCGGATGTGATCTGCATGGTAGATAACTGCTACGGCGAGTTCGTGGAGGAGATGGAGCCGACAGATGTGGGAGCGGACATGATCGTCGGTTCCTTAATTAAGAACCCGGGCGGCGGACTTGCCCCGATCGGCGGCTACATCGTCGGACGCAGGGACTGCGTGGAGCGGGCGGCATACCGCCTGACAGCTCCGGGTCTCGGAAAAGAGGTTGGTGCCAGCCTCGGTGTCAGCCAGTCTCTCTACCAGGGACTTTTCCTGTCTCCGACCGTTGTTGCGGGTGCATTAAAGGGCGCGATTTTCGCAGCAAACGTGTACGAGAAGCTGGGCTTCGGCGTCGTTCCGAACGGCACTGAGAGTCGTCACGATATCATCCAGGCCATCACCTTCGGAACACCGGAAGGCGTCATCAAGTTCTGCGAGGGCATCCAGGCGGCAGCGCCGGTGGACAGCTTCGTGACTCCGGAGCCGTGGGCGATGCCGGGATACGATTCTGATGTCATCATGGCAGCAGGAGCGTTCGTTCAGGGGTCCTCAATCGAACTTTCCGCAGACGGTCCGATCAAGCCGCCGTACGCGGTATACTTCCAGGGCGGACTCACATGGTATCATGCGAAGCTCGGTATCTTAATGTCCCTTCAGAAGTTAGTGGATGCAGGGATCGTGACACTGTAAGAGTGTGAACTTTTTCTTAACTCATTGTTTTTGGGCGTGAAATATGCTAAAATTTCCTGCATAGGCGAAACAAACAGCCGCCGGGACTGACAATCATGCGCAGTTCCAGCGATCGAGAGGAATGAAACAGTATGAAGAGTAAAAGTTCCTGGGCGCTGCTTCTCCTTCTGCTTTCCGGAATCGTTTTGGGAGGCTTTATCGGGGAGATGACAGCGAAGGTGCCGGGACTTTCCTGGTTGAATTTTGGAGAATCCTTTGGTCTTAACGATCCACTGATCCTTAACCTCGGGATCCTCGTGATCACGTTCGGACTCAGCATCCGGATCACGATGGCGAGCATCATCGGCGTGATCATTGCAATTTTAATTTACCATTTTCTGTAGGAAAAGGGGACATCTGCCGTATCGTGTACTTGGAGAGACAGGAAAGGCGGAATGTCAGTATGGAAAAGAAAAATGGAAAGACAATGAAGGGGCTTCCGATCTCAGAACGCCCCTATGAGAAGGTGCTGGAGAAAGGTCCGGTATCCCTCTCGGACGCGGAACTTCTCTCCGTGATCCTGCGCTCCGGGACGAAAAATATCCCGGTGCGGGACATGGCGGAGGAAATCTTAAATGCCGGAAATCCGCCGGGACTCGCAGGACTTCTCCATGGAACAGTGGAAGACTATAAGGAGATCCGCGGTGTCGGTGAGGTGAAGGCGATCCAGCTTGCCTGTATCGGAGAACTCTCCGCCAGAATCTGGAAGGCGGCGGCATCGGAGAAGACCATCGTCTTTGACGCACCGTCGAAAGTGGCGGCTTTTTATATGGAGGAAATGCGCCATTTAGAGCAGGAGGAGATCCGGGTCATGTTCTTAAATACAAAGCAGAATCTGATACGGGACCTTCTGGTCTCAAAAGGCACAGTCAATGCTTCTGTGGTTACGCCCAGGGAGATTTTGATCGAGGGGCTCCGCTGCCTGGCAGTGAGCATGATCCTGGTCCATAATCATCCCAGCGGGGATGCTTCTCCCAGTGAGTCAGATATCCTTCTTACCCGCAGGGTACAGGAGGCAGGCAATGTAATAGGTATTTCTCTTTTGGACCATATTATTATCGGGGATAAGCGTTTTTTAAGCTTTCGTCAGCAGCAGATCATTTAGTTATACATGTAAAGGAAAACAGATATCCATGGAATCAAATCGCAGCAAATATATACTGGCAGGTCTTACAGCCTTCTGTATCCTGCTTATTGGTATCACTTCTTTAAAAGATGGTATTATGGAACCGCTCCGTACTGGCGTGGGATACTTTCTGATCCCTATACAGTCCGGTGTCAATAAAGTAGGTACCGGTCTTTACAATGAACTTACCGATTATGGAAAATTAAAAGCTGCCCTGGCAGAAAATGAAAACCTGAAAACCCAGGTTGCCCAGCTTACAGAAGACAATAACAGGCTTCAGGCAGAGCAGTTTGAGTTAAACCGCCTGCGCCAGCTGTACAAGTTAGACCAGGAGTACATGCAGTACAACAAGATCGGCGCAAGAGTGATCGCCAGAGACTCTGAAAAATGGTTCCAGGTGTTCCGTATCAATAAAGGATCCTCTGACGGGGTTGCTGTGGATATGAACGTAGTAGCAGACGGTGGTCTGGTAGGTATCGTAACAGACGTAGGTGCCAATTATGCTACGGTCCGTTCCATTATCGATGATTCCAGCCGTGTAGGCGCTATGTCACTGGACTCTTCCTATAACTGTATTGTTGCTGGTGACCTGACCCTTTATGAACAGGGAAGATTAAAACTTACAGATTTTTCCAGGGACGCAGTGCTTAGAAACGGAGACCAGATCATTACTTCCAATATCAGTACCAAATATCTTCCGGGTATCCTGATCGGCTATGCAGTGGATGTATCCATTGATCCGGATCATCTGACCCAGTCCGGTTATCTGATCCCGGCTGCGGATTTTGACAATCTTCAGGAAGTTCTGATCTTAACAGATCTTAAAAACAGTGATGAGGCGGTAGAATAGTGAATAACGGAAAAATCAAACAGATCCTCTTAAATATACTTTTGATCCTCCTGGCTTTTACTGTGCAGAACTGCGTATTCCCCCTGCTGCCTTTTCTGGCGGCAACACCCAACCTGCTTCTGATCCTTACCTTTTCCTTCGGGTTTATCCACGGACGGAACGCAGGCATGTTTTACGGCTTTTTATCTGGTCTGCTGCTGGATCTTTTCTACAGCGGGCCATTTGGCTTTTATACGCTGATCTACGTATACATTGGTTATTTCAACGGTATTTTTACCAAATATTATTATGAGGATTATATCACCCTTCCTCTGATCTTAAGTGTTTTAAATGGTTTGTGGTACAGCTTATACATTTATGTATTCCGCTTCCTGATCCGCGGACGTTTAAATCTTCCGTATTACTTTTTAAAGATCATGCTGCCGGAGATCATATTTACTGCAGTGACCACCCTTTTAGTATACCGGCTGTTCCTTTCAGCCAGCAGAAGACTGGAAGATATTGGAAAAAGGAGAGATACGACCATTGTTTAATGAATTGCTGGAAGTGACCAGGGAATTTCTTAAAAAAGTGATTACTTCACGCCTCTTTGCCCTGGCTGTTATATTTACTCTTATGTTTATAGGTCTGATCTGTAAACTGTTCCGGATGCAGATCTTAGACGGCAGTTCCTATCAGGAAAGTTATATGCAGCGAACAGAAAAACTGGTGACCACTCCCGGTACCAGAGGTAATATTTATGACCGTAATGGAAATCTGCTGGCTTATAATCAGCTGGCTTATGCAGTTGCTATTCAGGACCTGGGAGATTATCCAAAGGCAGCTGACCGCAATGCCATGATCTACCGTCTTGTGACGATCCTGGAACGCCGTGGGGAAAAGATCGACGGAAAGCTGGAGATCGCCTTAGATGAAAATGGACAGCCCTATTTTACCAGTACTTCCAATGCTGCTAAAAAACGTTTTCTTCTGAATTTTTACGGTATTTCTTCTCAGCAGTTAGATGATGATACAGGAAAATACCCTTCCAACATTACTGCAAGGGAAGCCTTTGAATTAAAGAAGGGTTCCTCCCGTCAGGGCTATAAACTGGCAGATATGAAAGATGCGGACGGAAATCCAATGGAACTTTCTGACCAGACGGCCCTTGATATGATCAATATCATCTATACCATGGAGCTGACCCGGTTCCAGAAATACGAGAGTACCACCGTTGCCACCAATATCAGCCAGGAGACTATGACGGAGATCAATGAAAATGCGGCTGATTTAAAGGGTGTTTCCATTGAACCGTCATCTATCCGTGTATACAATGACAGTCTGTATTTTGCTCCGATCATCGGTTATACAGGAAAAGTCCAGGAAGACCAGATCGACAGCTTAAACGAAGAGTGGAACAGTTCCAAGGAAGGACAGAAGAGCGATGCAGTCAATGGGGTCGACAAGTATGACCTTAATGATATTGTAGGACGTATTGGCATTGAAAAATCCATGGAATTAGATCTTCAGGGTGAAAAAGGCTATACCCGTATGTATGTAGATAACATGGGACGCCCGAGAGAGATCATTGAGCAGCAGGATGCACAGGCAGGAAATGACGTTTACCTGACCATTGACAGGGATCTGCAGATCGCTACCTATAATCTGATCGAGCAGCAGTTAGCCGGTATCATTACCAAATTCCTTGTAAACGAAGATATTGATCCGGCCACTGTAAGAGATGGTTCCAAAAAGCCAATTCCTGTAAAGAATGCTTATTATCAGCTGATCAATAACAACGTGCTTTCTTTGGATGCCATGGCAGGAGAGAATGCTTCCGATATTGAAAAACAGATCTACCGCACCTACACAGCTTCCAGGGATCAGATCTTAACTGCTATAAGGGGAGAACTTTTAAGTGACCATGCGGCTGCCATGAATGATCTTCCAAAGGATATGGCAAGCTATATGAACTATATTTACAGTTTCCTTTCCTCAGATAACTCCGGCATTGTCCAGAGAGATAAGATCGACCAGAATTCCCAGGAGTATCAGGCCTGGAAAGCAGGCACCATCAGCCTGAGGGACTATATTTACAGCGGTATTGCAGGAAACTGGGTAGATACCACCAGGCTGGCAGCTTCCAGTAAATATTCCAATGCAGATGATATTTACAGCCAGTTAGTAGATTATATCATTGCCCAGCTTCAGGATGATAAAAACTTTACCAAGCGTATGTTCCGCTACCTGGTCAATGATAATGTGATCACAGGAAGCCAGCTGTGCCTTGCATTATTTGCACAGGGCGTTTTACGGGATGATCCACAGGCCCGTGCCGGACTTGCAACAGGAGACAGTGCTTACACTTATAATTTTATCAAAAATAAGATCGCGGATCTGGAGCTGACACCGGCCCAGCTGGCGCTTGATCCCTGTACAGCAGGCTGTGTTGTAACAGATGTTAAGACAGGAGAAATCCGTGCCCTGGTTTCTTATCCAAGTTATGATAATAACCGTATGTCCGGAAGCGTAGATGCAGCTTACTTTGCAAAACTGCAAAGCGATATGTCCAATCCGCTTTACAACAACGCTACCCAGGCTATCAAGGCTCCGGGGTCTACTTTCAAACCGATCACAGCTATTGCTGCACTGGAAGAAGGAGTGATCTCCCTTTCTGATACTATTGACTGTACCGGTGTATATGACCAGGCAAATCCGCCGATCAACTGCTGGATCTATCCAGGCAGACATGGCACCGAAGATATCATCGCAGGTATCCAGAACTCCTGTAACGTAGTATTTGCAGAACTTGGACACCGCTTAAGTATGACAGCTGACGGAACCTATTCACCGGAAAAGGGACTTTCCACGATTCGTAAATATGCCAGCATGTTTGGCTTGGACCATACCTCCGGTGTAGAACTGCCGGAAACAGAACCGCACCTTACTACAGAGGACCCGGAACGTTCTGCAATGGGACAGGGTACCAACTCCTATAACAATGTACAGCTTTCCCGTTATATCGCTGCTGTTGCAAACAGGGGAACTGTATTTGAGTTAAGTCTTTTAGATAAACTGACTGATTCAGATGGAAATCTGATCACAGATTATACTCCTTCTGTCAGCTCCCATGTGGATGCGGCAGACAGTACCTGGGATGCAGTACAGGCAGGTATCCGGCGGGTTGTTACCGACGGTTCCGCAAAATCTGTATTTGCAGGAAGTCCTGTAGAAGTAGCCGGAAAGACCGGTACTGCACAGGAGGACCGCAGCCGCGCAAACCATGCATTCTTCGTATCCTTTGCACCTTACAGCAATCCGGAGATCGCTGTGACTGTAAATATTCCTTATGGATACGCAGGTACCAACGCAGCTACCCTTGGAAAAAAAGTCTATGAATATTACTACGGATATACAAGTCTGGAGCAGGTTTTGGGCTCCGGTGCTTCCAGTGTATCAAATGTAACTGTTGGAGATTAAAAAGAGGTGAATGTTTCTATGCAGGATGGAATCGTTATTAAAAGCAGCAAGGCGGGTATGACGGTGATCCTAAATCCCGACCTGCCGTTTCCGGACCTTCTTGCCAGTATTGCAAAAAAGTTTGGAGACAGTGCCCGTTTCTGGGGAAATGCCCAGATGACACTGACTCTGGAAGGAAGGCCTCTGTCCGCCGAAGAAGAATTTCAGATCGTAAATACAATTACAGAGAACTCACAGCTTCAGATCCTCTGCCTGTTAGATACAGATGCAGAGCGGATCGAACGCTGTGAAAAGGCACTAAATGAAAAATTAATGGAATTAAGTGCACAGACCGGCCAGTTTTACCGGGGAACCTTAAAAAGAGGAGATACCTTAGAGTCAGAAGCCAGCATTGTGATCATCGGTGATGTGGAACATGGCGCCAGGGTAACAGCCAAGGGAAATGTGATCATCTTAGGAGAACTAAAGGGAACCGTTACAGCCGGTGCAGCGGGAAATGACCAGGCAGTGATTCTTGCCTTTTCCATGTCTCCCCTGCAGCTGCGCATCGGAAATCACACCAGCCGGTTTAATGAAAAGAACCACAAACTGGGAAAAGGAACCATGATCGCTTCTGTAGAGAATGGAGAATTAAAAGTTCTTCCTTTAAAGAAACCATTTTTCAGCAGCCTACTGGATTTATAGGTGAATTTTTGGTTGAACTCAAAAAAATACTGGTAAATTTGCGCAATTTAATGTACAATAAATTGGTAAAGTAATATAAACTCAATTTTTCAGGAGGTTCCTATGAGTGAAGTCATTGTGAATACTTCTGGAA
>ERZ772901.2846-NODE-2846-length-10363-cov-68.088378_pt1 | contig 10363 bp, 6 predicted proteins | sample MGYA00512123_ERZ772901 | MGnify/ENA primary metagenome ERZ772901 (study PRJEB29015, sample SAMEA2737711) | human gut metagenome | biome: human gut; feature: human-associated habitat; material: faeces | place: China | collected 2012 ...
ATCCAGTATCTAAGGTATCTGTTGATTCTAAGGATGCTTCTAAGGTTACATTAACTCTGTTCAGTGAATTAAAGGATGCTGCTACATATGATGTGACTCTTGATGGAATCACAAAGACATTCGTAGCTTCTGACGGAAAGGTTGCTTCTATCGGTCTTGACAATGTGACAATTCCTGCAGCTACTGAGACGGAAGTTAAGTTAGTATCTAAAGACGCTAATGGTGTTATTGTTAAAGAAGTATCTTATCCTTCATCTGATGCTACTTATGACTTCACAATTGATACCAAGGGAAATGGTTATACAAGTGGATCTAAGCTTTATTTAAATAAAGTTGGTGATACTGCTGAAGCAACCATCACATACAAGACAGGTAAGTATGACCAGAATGGTAAGCCAGAAGGAAATATTGGACCAAACAAAGTTACAATTACCGCAGTTGATCAGGCTGTTGTAAATAGCTTTGATGCTAGAATTGATGATAATACTAAAGCATCATTTGATAAGGCTAAAGATACAAAGAAAATTGCAGTAAAAGATCCTAATAAGGCTGTATTCTTCCAAATTAAGGATGCAAACGGTAAAGAAATTTCTAGTTCTGAATATGCTAAGTATTCCGTAGAAACTTCTGATAAAACAGTTCTTATGTTAGCTACATCTTCTTTAGGCTCAAAGAAAGTAAATGTTACAGCATTAAAGAGTGGTACAGCTTATATCCTTATTAAAAAAGATGATAAGGTTGTTGGATCTGTTGCTATCGAAATTGGTGCTGAGAGAGCCGTAGCAACTCTTGAGTTAGATAAGTACAGTGTAACTGTATCAAGAAGTCTTGCCGATGATGCAAAGGCTGTAAAGGCAACTGTTAAGGATCAGTATGGAGATGATATTTCAGCAACTCTTAATGTAGAATGCTTATCTACAGATGTATCTGGAAAGGTTCCTGCTGATATTTCAGGACCTAATTATTATACATATGATAATGATAAGACAGTTACATTTAAAAATGCTGCAGAAAAAGGAAATTATGTATACAAGATTTCTTACAAGAAAGATGGCAAGGAAGTTGTTGCAAAGACAGTTAGTGTTACAGTAAAAGAAGCAACAGACACTACAGCTACAGCTTGGAGATTAGATGTAGCTAATGACAATGCAGATATCGTTGTTGGAAAAGATGTAAAAGGCCAGACAGTTACAGTTTCTATGATCGGAATGAATGACGGTACTGATGTTAAAAGAGAAACTACTACCAAATATGTTGTAAAAGACAAAGATGGTAAAGTAGTTTATGACGATACTACTGCAACTGTAGTATCTAAGGGTGCTTTTACTAAAAATGTTTCTGGTGTATTAACTTTTGATGCATTAACTACTTCAACTTCTGGTTCTGCAATTACTGCAACAAAGAATATTGCTGCTGGTAAATATGATGTTACAGCTGTATATCAGAAGGACGCTAAGACAAAGGTTACAATGACAACAAGCTTTACTATTAAGGATTCTCAGGCAGCTGCTGGTGTAGAGCAAAAAGCTGAAACTGTTGATGCAGCTTACAATACCGTATCTGCTGCCTTAGGTGAGGCACTTGTTATAACATATGGCGACAAAGTATACACTGATCGTAGTGATGTCGATAATAAGACTGATAGTTTAGCTGCTAATATTGTAGAATACAAAGTTAATGACAATGTTAAGGGAGAAGTTACCAGTGATTCCGTTAAAGTTAATGGAACATATTTTAATGTTTCTAAATTAACTCTTAAGATTGAAGTATCTCCTAATGTTTATACTAACATTGATATTGATGTAAATTTAATTAAATCAATTACAGTAAAATAATTTAGATTGAATTATTCATCTAAATAATAAAATCCCTCTGTGCATTGCACAGAGGGATTTTTAAAATACCGGCATTTACCCAAACAGTAACTTTTGTAACGGTAAATCCTTCACCGCTTGTAAGGAAACTCTCTGTCTGACCATTTGTAAACTTAACAGTATATCCGTTGTTCTTTACGACTTCGTAAGTTGCAACATCAAGACCTGTATGTGTATCTGTATAATCCTTTACATTTGTATAAGTATAATCACCATACTTAACAACTACAGAATCAGCTAAAACAGCACTTATAGCAGAACCAGAAGTAGTTCTTGCATCTACACTATTGTGTTTTGTATCTACAGTTGCTTTAGCCTGTGTGTCTTTAATAGTAAATGTTGTTGTAATTTTTGGAACAACATTACTATCTACATTATCTTTACCTTCTGCATATACAGTATATGTTCCAGCCTCAAGATTTTTAATAAGAAGTGGATCTCCATCTCCATTGGTAGTAGCTGTTACAGCTTCGATAGATAATGCACCATTTGAGTTTACAAATGCATTATTAGTCTTTGCTGCGACTCCGGCTACACCATCGCTATAGATAACAGTTCCATCAGCTTTCTTTACAACATAGCTTACATCTGTAAGAGGGGTATGGCTTGCTGTAGAGGTTCCGGATATTACTGGATACTTCTCAGTAAAATAATCCTTATTGATTATTTGAAAAGTTTATTTTAAAAAGGGGCTGTCGCACTAACCTAGTTAGTGCGATGCCCTTTTCTTTTGAAAAAATTTATAATCCAATTATAATTTTACTCGTTCACCAGAAATCTCAATATTCGTATTTCTTAAATCCGCCTTTCCACCAGAAATAGAATTTTTCTTAATGGTAATTGAATATTCTTTTACAGAGTGTTTTGGAACATTTACTTTAAAAGAATTATTGGAATAAGAAGCTATTCCTTTATTTTTTTGATTGATTACAGAAACATGAAATTTCGGAATAGCGGTGATTTTTTTATTCGTACCGTTGGCAATTCTAAATTTTATAACCATATTTCCATTTGCTTGATAAGCTGCATGATATGCACGAATTGTATATTCATTGATTCCGGAATCCTCTATGGTAATTTTCTTACCTGAATACTCATTTGCTTTGATTGTGACTTTACATTTTAAGGATTTTCCGTCACTTAAGTGTGCAGTAACCGTTGTTGTTCCAATTTTTTTACCAGTAATTTTTCCTTTCCTATTTACAGAAGCAACTGAAGAATTGCTTGAAGTCCAGGAGGTAGCAACTCCATTGTTTACTTTAAGTGTTTTAACAAATCCTTTAGTGATGGATAATTTATTGCTGCTTAAACTGACATTATTCGAGAGTTGTACAATTTTGGCATCAAATTTAGTTTCCTGATCAAATACATACTCAACAGAGTAACTTCCTTTTTTTAATTGATTAACGACGTACTTGTATGTATACCATCCACGTCCATCTAATATCCATGAGTCGTCATAATTTGTTAATACCATAGGGTTTCCAACTACTTTTCCGGAGCTGTTTTTTACAGTGTAGGTAACCCCAACTGGTGATGGAACATAAAGATTAATTTCAAGATCGGAAGTTGTATTAATTTTAAATTTATATTTATATGCATCAAAAGCGTTTGCCGTGATGGATTGTTCATGAACCAGTGTTTTTGCAGACACATTAATTGGAAATATTATTGTAAAAATTAATATAACTCCAAGGACAAAAGCAAGGGCTATGCCTGCAGATTTTTCATAGTTTTTTTTACTCATAGTATTCTACTCCCTAAAAAACAAGACCGGAACATAAGTCCCGGTCCTGTGTGAAATTTACTTGTTAAGGACAAATAAATTATTTTGTAAATGCTGTGTTAATATCACAATCAACAGTAAGTAATGTGTTATCATTATTAATCTTTACATTAACTTTTGCAGACTTGATATAAATAACATTACCATTTTCCTTGGAATCAACACTTACAATATCAAGATTCTGCTTAACACCCTCATAGCTGTATTCTAATACAGATGTAAGAATATCTTTAGCGGTGCTGCCAGACTGATTCTTCTTATCAATCTTGGCAATAGCTTTACTCTGAGTATTCTCAACAACAAATGTAGTACTGAAAGTTACATCCTTGCCGTTATTGTTGATGATAGTAGCCTCAACTTTATAAGTTCCTGTCTTGATATTATCTGCAAGTGTGATTGCACTGCCACTTGTTGCTGTATAGAAGTTAATCGCACCATTAGTACTTACGGTTGTACCGTCTGGATTCTTAATTGTAATCTCATCCTGAATATCAGCCTGAACCTTAGCACCCTTAATATACTTATCAACAGTAGCAGTTACCTGCTTACCAAGAATATCAGATTCAGATGTTCCGTATGCAACAGCAAGATCTGTCTTAGCAGTTGAAACATTAAGCTTGTATGAAGCAGCATCTTTAGTTGTGTCTACAGATACAACTTTGATATTTACGATACGTGAAACCTTGACATTCTTATCGCAGTTAGAATCAACTGTAGAAGCTTCGATCTTAACAGAGTATGTTCCCTCTTTTAAATTAGAAGCATCTACTTGGTATTTATCATGTCCAACAAGAGTTACGAAAGCATTTGCTGACTTACCCTTAGTATTTGTTGTATCCTTGCTTGGAGCACTTACGATTGTTGTATCAATAGAAGAAATATCGGTTTTCTTTCCATACTGATCATATGCTTCAAACTTTGCAGAATCTTCATTGTTAACACCTACTGTATTTGTTACAGTGATGTCATCACACTTAACAGTTGTAAGTTTTCTGATATCCTGAACAACAACTGGTAAAGATTTAATAACTTTTCCATCTGCATTTAATACATTGATGTAAGCGCTTCCTGCCTTCACGCCAGTAACTTCTACACCAGTAGATCCCTTGAAATCGCCAGATGACTGAAGATCCTGTTTTGCAAGAAGTAATACACTGTTATCGCTTGATTCAACCTTATACTGAGAAGTTACATCATCTCCATTAGAATTCTTGATGTAAATGAACGCGTATGCAGTATCACCATATGCAAGTTTATTGTTTGTCTTAACTTCATTGTTCCAGTTAACAAGTGTAGCTTTGTCGTTAATGGTATAATTGAAGTCAGATAATGTTGCATCGTCTTCAACTGCTGTAACTGTAATTTTCTTTGTGATCTTACCAGTTTCAGCACCTGTTGTCTGATCATACTTCAATGTGTGATATGTTACTTCCGCAGTAGCAGTATCGCCAGTATTTAATAACACAAGCTTATCACCGTCTGTATAACCTTTGTTTTCAGTAAAGCTGTAATCAACACTTCCCTCACTCTTAGCATCTGAAAGAGTAAATTCTTTAACAACAATATTGTTTTTGTCTAAGAACTGAGCCTTAACAACAGAACCAGCAGATCCCTTAACAATTGTTATTTTATCAAGGGCTACATCAGCAACAACGCCATCTGTAGCAGTAAATTTAACTTCTGTTCCGTCATACTTTACAGAATATTCCTTGGCATCATTCATTTCAGAGAAAGTGTCAATAGTTACAGTCTTCTTGTCAGCAGCAACGCTGATTGCCTTTACAGGATATACAACATTGTTAGCTGTATTTGTAATAGTGATATCCTTCTTATCAAGTTTAGAAGTATCACCAGCGAATGTTGCTACAATCTGTGAAGCCTTCTTCTGAGCAGCGGACTTTAAAATAATATTCTTTACTTCTACATCCTTAGTAGTTTCAGCTGAATCCTTACCAACGGTAATCTTAGCTGTGATTGTTGCCTTACCAGCCTTAACACCAGTTACTGTACCGTCAGCTGCTACTGTTGCAATAGAATCATCGCTTGATGTGTAAGTAATCTTAGCTCTTGAAGAATTTTTCTTAGTATTTGTTAACTTAGTTGTGCTTCCAATAGCTACTACTGAATCTCCAGATAAAGCAACGCCTACCTTAGCAACTTTCATTGTGTAAGTAAGTTTCTTTGTCTTTGCCTTAGCACTCTTCTTTGTAGAAGTCTTGTAAGTTACCTTAACCGGAAATACGCATGGTATTTTGCGCGGAAGTGTTGGAAATACCGGATTTGTGAAAATAAATGGAAGCAATATTAGCACTACAAGTAACACACAATTAACACATAAGAAACAGATAAGTGACAAATTGTTTCAGTTGTAATACTTGTGCCATATGCTATAATATAGGTAGATAAACAAAGGATTTTAACGAAAGGAATCCCGACGGTCAATGACAAAAACAAATGATGACATTCATGTAAATAAAAAATACAAGGATACCGTATTTCGAAAACTGTTTGGTGAAAACGGGGAAAATGCATTGAGTCTTTATAATGCGGTAAATCATACCTCATATACCGATCCAGATGATCTGGAGTATACAACTCTGGAAGATGTCATTTACATGAAATACAAAAATGATGTTTCATTTCTGGTTGACAAAACATTGAGTCTTTACGAACATCAGAGTTCCTATAACCCGAATATGCCGCTCCGTGGATTTTTGTATTATGCGGATCTGTACCGGAAACTGATTCACCGTTCCGAGCGGCTGTACAGCAAGCATCTGTTGAAAATTCCGCGTCCCCATTACATTGTATTTTACAATGGAAGTGAAAAGGACATGGCGGAAGAACGAAGGACTCTGCGGTTGTCGGATGCCTTTGAAACAGATACCGGAGCTGGTGAATATGAATGGACAGCCACAATGATCAACATAAACAGTGGGAAAAATCAGTCCATCATGGACAGTTGCCACGTTTTATATGAATACGCGGTCTTTGTTGCAAAAATCAAAAGATACCGGGATTCCATGGAATTAAAAGAAGCCATTGATCTTGCCGTCAGGGAATGCATAGAGGAAAATATTCTCAGAGATTTTTTGGAACAGCATCGCAGGGAGGTGTGTGATATGTGTCTTACTGAATTTGATGAAAAGAAATATGAAGATGTTCTCCGGGAGGAAGGCCGGGAGGAAGGACTTGCAGAAGGTCGTAAAAAAGAAGTATTTATGTCCGTACAGGAAGGTGATTATGGAATTGTGCGGGGAGCTCAGAAACTGAATCTTTCCGTAGAAGAATTTGAAAAAGAAATGTCTGCGGCCGGATATCAAATCCCTGTAGAGGCGTAAAATTGAATGTATAAGGTAAATTTTGGTTCAACGGCACATTGTGGTAGGTGCTAACCGCATTTTATTTTTGATGTATCCGCCTACCCGATTGTGCTGAATCGGAATTAACTGCAGATTCTCAGCAGCGCGACCGCACGAAGTTGTAGTCTTATTTCAGGAGGGATATCACCTAATTTTAAAATAAGACCATGTAAGTTTAGAATTTATGGGGCTGACCCCATAAACCCGGAAACTCTAATTCTCGGGCAATTACATTAAAATAATTACATTTTATAAAAAGAGGCTGTCGAAGCAACCTCTTTTTTTTATGAGGTGGACACAACATGAGATTCAGTACGTTTATGCTTAGTTACAAGAAGAAACATAAACAGTTAAAATCAACCATTACTTTTCGAAAGTTAGCGTTTTATCAAAAAATAATTGTAATAATAGGTTTTTTGATGATTATAATAGGGTGTTGTTTTAAAATAGCAAAATGTGAGTTGGCATTTGGAATTACATTTTTAATGTAGGTCTAGTATCCCATATTTTAACAGGTAAATAAAAAATATAAACTTTTAAATTTGAAAATCAATATTTATGTAAAGGAGATATTTTTCTATGAGTTATGTATATAATAATACGCAATATAATATTTTATCTGTCAATGCAAAATATTGTGAAGATCGTGCAAATGTATTGGGAGTATGTCGCTTAGTTTCAATAGAAATCGCTGAAATAATTCCAAGTGTTTCAAACAATATTAAAGAGAAAATGGAACGTGAAATTTCCGACCACTTTGCTGAAGATGAGTATTTCACAGAGGATGAAACATGGAAAATTAGTGCCGAAAAAGATATTAAAAAGTATACCGATGCACATACCGTACATATTTTCTAATCAATAAAAATGCATCAAAACTAATGTGTTTCAGACTATAGATAAAGTGCTTCGAGGATTTATGTTTCTCAGAGTATTTTTCTAGTTATTTATAAAAGTATTTTATTGCTTATAAATATGCAATAATTCTATTTTCGAATGGAGTATTTTATTCAATTAATATACACAAAAATTTTCTTTAAAAAACCTCTGAGCAATTTCTCGTCCAAAGGCTTTTTTATCTATAGTTTAAATTACATAGTTGTTTTATTCAAATATTATATTTCTAATCCGAATACACGCTTGTTCATATTTTTGACCGTAATCTCTGACGATTCCACCATTTAGTCTGTCATAAACGGTATCTGCATCGTATAGAGGTTGATCCAGAATCATATCACTGATGATATTTGATGGATTATTTCCAAACGCACATTTATGACAACATACATGCATTGATCCGATTCTGTCATATCCCCACTCTATTACAGCGTGTGGCATTGTTATATCATGTTTACAACATTCACACTTGATTCTATCTTTGTACTTCACTTAAAGGCCTCCTCGTAAAAAATACAAAATATGTTATATTTTAGGTAACAGATTTTAACGAAACAATTTATTTCATTAAAATATTGTATTACCAAAAAGAGAGCCACATTTGTGACCCTCTTTTTGAATAATTACTAATCAAATATTAAACTACTCGATAGTAATAGATCCTGGTACAGAAACTTCTGTTAACATATAAACACCAGCTTCGACTTCAACACATACTGTAACTTTAGTATCTGTGAAATATTCACCTTTTGTAAGCTTCTTTGGTGCTTTTGTTTTATCAGAAGTATCAAATGCACCCTGAATATTACTGATACCAGTTACTTTTGTAATGATAATATCATCATTCTTAGCGTTACCAGCTTTTCCATATGTTTTATCACCATATGTTACAGTAATGGCTTTCTGTAATGCATCTTCTACTGTTTTACCATCAGCAGCAACAGTTTCCTTTTCCACGCCTACAGATGTAGCAGACTGTGAATCACTTACAGTAAATGAAGTTGTAAGAACAACATCTTTTCCGTCAACTTTTACAATTGCTTTTACAGAGTATGTTCCAACAGCCAGTTTTTTCTCAAGCGCAGTAATGGCACCACCACTTACAGTGCTGTTTTCTCCAACAGCAGCAATCCTAATAGCTGAACCACTTGTAGTTGTTGTAACTTGTTTACCATCTTTATCTTTTACTTCCCATGAATCAGCCTTTACTTCTGTAGCATCTACACCGTTGTTTGTTCCAATAACCTTAAGTACAACATCTTTAGCTGCCTTATTGTCCTTGTCAACTTTTAAGTCTACATTGCTGACATCAATTCTCCAGCCATTTACCTTGGATGCATCTGCAGCTTTTACAACAACTGAAACTGTCTTGGCAACTACTTCTTTACCATCTTTCTTATATGAAATCTTGTATACATAATTACCAGGCTTTGCAGTGTAGTTAAATTTTACAGTTTTATTACCGTCATATGTGAAATATGTGTTTTTCTTGTCAGCATTAACAGCAGTTGCACTTAAACCACTTACATCTGTAGATAAGCACTCTACTGTAAGAGTAGCAGCAATGTCATCACCATACTGATCTTTTACCGTAGCCTTTACAGGAATGGCATTCTTTAAATCAGTAGATGTAGAAACCGTTACACTATATTTATCAAGTTCAAGTGTAGCAACGGTTCTTTCAGCAACAATGTCGATAGCTACAGAGCCAACAATTTTATTATCTTTCTTAATCAGAAGATATGCAGCACCATTTTTTACTGCTGTAATATAAACGCAATGAGGATCAGCGGCAAGTGAACCAGAGACCATCAATGATGCCTTATCAGAAGATTCTACTGAATAATTATTGTAATCAGAAACCTCTTTTCCATTTGCATCAGTAATCTTGATATAAGCAACCTTTGTTTCGCCTTTGGCAATTTTATTGGTATCTTTTGCCTTATCAAATTTTTTACCAGCAGCATCAATTCTTACAGCAAAGCCATTTACAGTAGCCTGATCAGCGGCAGTAATTGTAACCTTATTTGGTCCAATATTTCCTTCTGGCTTTCCATTCTGATCATATTTTCCAGTTTTGTATTCGATAGTTGCCTCGGCAGTATCACCAATCTTGTTCAAGTATAACTTAGAGCCATTTGTATATCCGTTGCCCTTAGGGTCAATTGTAAAGCTATAGTTAGCATCTGTTTCATCTAACTTCATTTCTTTTACAATAACTCCGTTAGCATCCTTGGAAACTAACTTAACTTCTGTCTCAGTAGCGTATGGGATTGTTGCTGTATCAAGTGCGATAGAAGCAACCTTTCCGTTAGAAGCTACGAATGTCTTTGTAATTCCATCAAGAGTTACATCATATGTAGCAGCATCCTTTAATTCGCTGAACAGTGTTAATGTAACCTTAGAAGCATCCTTAGAATCAACAGATACCTTAGATACTGGAT
>ERZ772901.2853-NODE-2853-length-10353-cov-2.548359_pt1 | contig 10353 bp, 3 predicted proteins | sample MGYA00512123_ERZ772901 | MGnify/ENA primary metagenome ERZ772901 (study PRJEB29015, sample SAMEA2737711) | human gut metagenome | biome: human gut; feature: human-associated habitat; material: faeces | place: China | collected 2012 ...
AGTAATCAGGAGTGAAGCCCCAGAAATTCATACTTACCGGAGTCGTGTCGGGAGTAGCAGTCCATTCGCCATCATCACCGATATATTTCACTTCACCGTCCAGACGTTGAATCTTCGTACGTTCCACTACGGAAGTCAGCAGGTTGTTCGCATCCGTTCCGCACAATCCACGGGATACGGTACCGCTTTCGCTCAACGTGTTGCCGATGCGGAAGCCTACCATGGAATATACGTTTTTGGAGCCTTCGGGAAGGGCTGCAAGAAATTTACCCATTACCTGGAAGGAATCACGACCGTAGAAATCGTCGCAGTTGATAACAGCAAACGGTTCCTTTATTACATCGGCACCCATCATTACAGCATGGTTGGTTCCCCAAGGTTTGGTACGGCCTTCGGGGCAGGTGAAGCCTTCGGGAAGGTCATCTATGGACTGGAATACCAGTTCGCAGGGAATATGGCCTTCGTATTTGGAAATAATCTTGTCGCGGAAGTCCTGTTCAAAATCTTTACGGATTACGAAAACGAGCTTGCCAAAACCGGCATTGATGGCATCGTAAATAGAATAATCCATGATAGTTTCGCCATTCGGTCCCAATCCGTCCAATTGTTTCAAGCCACCATAACGGCTGCCCATACCGGCTGCCAATAAGAATAAAGTTGGTTTCATATTAGTTATTATTTAAAAAGGTTAGTGTATCATAGTTGATAACGGTTGCAAATGTACAAAAATTTATGGCTGACAGAAGGGAGTTTTAGTTCATTCTTTACCACTATCCGTTCAAAAAGGTACATTTAGAACGGATAACCGATGGCAAAATGCAACGCCATGCTGTCCTTGAACTTGGGAATATTATAATACCCCGACTTCCCGGTATCATACGGATCATGCAGCCCGATACCCAAGTCCAGACGAAAAACAAGAAAGTCCAAATCGTAACGCAAGCCAAATCCCGTGCCTAAAGCAATCTGTTTCGGGAAATTCTTCAACGTAAATTCACCATCCGGGCGGTTTTCATCTTTACGCATCAGCCATACATTGCCGGCATCCAGAAACACCGCTCCATGCAAGTCGGCAATCATACGGAAGCGATACTCGATATTGGCTTCTATGCGAATATCACCCACGTGGTTGATATAGGTATATTTCCTATCCGTCTCGGGAGGATAGCCGCCCGGACCTATACTGCGTGCAGAAAAGGCGCGCACACTGTTGGCACCGCCGATATAGAACTGTTCCGTATAAGGTGCGGTCGTAGCGTTGCCATACGACCATATCACCCCTCCGGCAATACGCGAGGCTATCATCTGGTTCTTGTCTATCCGGTAATGGTACCTGAATTCCGAGTTCAGCTTCAAGAACTGTGCAAAAGGTACCCCGAAAAGCTTCTTTCCTTCCTCACTGAACGGCTTGCCGAAAATACGGTAGACGGCAGAAGTCAGGTTACCGGCCGACGCAACGGTGGTCTGCCACCAGATGGGGTTACGCTTGCCGCGCACGGAAGCGTTGTCATAAGTATAGGTGTACTCCATGGCAGGAATGAACTGGTCGCGCAAACTAACGTAGAGTGCCGGATTCTCGGCACGCAACGTATCGAAAGCGGCAGTAGGATTGCGCAGTACATTGAATGTCAACCGGAAAGGAGTTATACTGTGCCTGGAAGTCGATTTGGGCTGGAAGTCATAAGTGACATTACCGCCAAAAGCCAACAGCTTATAATACTTGGCACGGTTCATCTGGTCGGCATATAAACGGAAAGTCGTTGTAGCCGGGAAGTCATACTCACGGTCGCCCATCCTAGGAAACACCACGCGCGGAAAGATAAGCGAAGTGGAGATACCCAGTTCATAACTGTTCATCAAGGAAGAACTTGCCTTGCCCGTCTGCCATTCGTACGAACCGTTCAACTTCACATTCCAGCTTTCACCGCCACCGAAGACATTGTTCTTCGTCACCGTAAAAGCGGCACCCGGTCCCGTCTGGTTATTGCTCTTCATGGTGACATTAAAATCCAACTCCGCATCGTAGGGTTTATCGAGCGCGGCAATGACCCTCACATCCAATGTATCAGACACAAACGCCGTATCACGCGGTATATACTGCATCTCCGCATAACGGAAAATACCGACGCTTGCCAGACGCTCCTGAATACGGGTCTGACGGTACAAACTATACAAACTCTGCATAGAACGCTGGCGGGCAATACCTGCGCTGTCCTGTATCTGACGTTTCCGCCGATAACCTTGATAGTTCAACCAACGGTAAAGCATGTTGGGACGTACCGGAGGTTTGTTGTAGTAATGTATGGTCAAGCCTTTGTAATCCATGCTGTCATTGGGTTCCTGCCCCTGCTTTCCAAGAAGATAGACGGATTTACGCCCCACACGGAACTGCTTCTCGGCTACCTTTGGCATACCGGGAACGGGAATCAAGCGCATCTGGACATGCCCATTGGGAACCATCATGGTATCGGCCTGATAGGTTAGGTAGTCGGGACGGAAATAATAACAGCCCACATTACGCAGCAGGGTACTGATACGGGTACGCTCCCCATCCAAATCAGCCACATTGAATTGTTCTCCCGAACTGATAAGGGAACGTCGGCGTCCCAGCTCCATAATGCGAGTGGTACGCTCGCTGAAACCACGATAATATACCGTATCTATAAAGTAGGGGTTACGCATGTTCACCGTATATTGCAACTTTGCCTTCAGCGAGTCCTTCGGGTCGATAAATGTCTTGTAGCTGACGCTTCCGTTGAAATAGCCATAATCGCGCAGCAAGTTAACCGCCGCCTTCTGGCGTATATCGGGATTCACCGTAGACATAAGCACCGGAGTGGCGGCAAATTTATTGAATATCCACTTTCCGAATCCCTTCTCATACTTCTGGAAACCATTGTAAATCCACAGTCCGAAAGGAAAGGGATAGCGGATAGTAGAGCTTCCCAGCAACGAATTGTTCGGTGCCGTAGCAAGGGCGGCTTCCACCTCTTCCATAGCAATCTCACCAACAGACGTTTCACTGCGGTTCAATACAATCATCGGCTTTTGGCCGGTATAGAGTATCTCCCCCTCGGGCAAGTGCTTCGTGGTGGAGCAACCTGCCAGAAATATCAATCCTGCAATATATAATATCAGTCGTTTCATATCACATTCCTACTTTTTCATATCGCTATTTTCAGCCTCCGGTTTTATCTTTTTCTTCCTGAAGATGAAGAGTTCACTCAATCGGTCCATCTTCCGGCGCAGCACAAGGCCGACACCCGTTTCGGTTATCTCACCGTCGAGTATGCTTTCGTAGTTTTTATTATGGAATACACGGACATATCGAGTACCCGACGCATCAAGACGGTATTCCAGCGATATATTGTCAATGAATGATTCCGCATCGTTCGTGGCATTGGCCCCGGTGGACACTTTTCCACCGATGACTATCTGTACGCGGTCGTTGAAGAAACGCTGGGAATAACGAAAACTGAAGTCTTTCTGCGTGTCACCCGTTTCAGCAGAGGTACGGTCTTCCACACCTACACTGATATTGGCACCTTTTATACCTCCCGCCAAGGAGTTTATCTGGCTCTGAAGCACTGAGTTCAAGGCGGCTCCCATTGACAAACCTCCTCCTTTGGCACCACTGTTCAGGTAAATACCCGTGGCAAGCATGGCAATGGCCTGCTTACTACGCTCTTCTGCACCCATTGCCTGCAGCTCATTCTCTACTGCGGCATCTTCGGGCGCCGAAATATCGAATATCAAATCGGGAGCGTCAAGCCTGTTCTTGATGGAAATGGAAACATCGAAGTTCACCATGCGCGAACCATCCCCGTCACCATCGGCCACAGAAGCACGCATACGTTCCGTAGCCTTCAGGCTCAGCGTAGGATTCATAATATTTCCCCGCCAATCCACATAACTGCCGGGATTGAACTGGAACTCCTTCAACGGGATGATAGGCAGCGAATATTTCATGACGCCACCCGAAAGGGTATAGCGTCCGGTAAGGCTCATATCCCCTTGGGGAGTATACTGCATATTCAAATCACCGCCACCTTCCAGTTCGATGTATTTGCTGCGGTCGGGACTCAAGTCAGCACGAAGACGGACAGCATCGTCAATATGGACGGACATATACATTTCCAATCCTCCCAAAGACATGGCAGGAACCTCATCCGCTTTTACCGACGTCGTATCGGTGAACGAGGTAAAGGTAACCAGCCCGCTGAGACGGTCTTCCACCGTTAAAGGGGAATCGGTCAACACGTAGGTTACGTTGGTATTGCCCAGCAGATTCATGTTTCCACGCATCGTGAGCCCGTCAAGCGGTCCCTTCACCGTGGCATGCAAATCAACGAACACCTTTCCATATACCAGACTTTCGCGGGTACGCGGTGCATCCAGCAACGTATAGTTCTCTGCCAGCAGATTGAGGTTGGCAGTAGGACGCTCCATATTCCGGAAATCAACCTTACCGTCAATCGTAAACGGATTCTTGCTGGTGGTATAAATGGCAAACTTATCAAATATCAACTGATTGTCCTTTATCTGTACCGGACGGTTGTCGAACCAGTAACGTGCTCCCGCCTGGCGTGCATAGACAGACACACTGTCCAAAACAATATCACCATGCATTTGAGGCTTGTCCAGCGAACCATAAATATAAAGCCCTCCATCAATATCTCCGGTAAAGGCCACCATTTGGTCAGGGATGAATGCATTGGCCATCTTCAATGGGAAATGCTCGAAACGAGTGGACACTTCCAGAGTATCCTTTCCGTTTTTCTGCGTCAAGATACCGTCGGCGATCATCACTTCTTCGTTATCATGTGTAAAATAGGTATTCAAATAGTGCGTATTCTTGTCGCCCGGCAACCAGGTAGCCCCCAAGCCGATATCTCCAACCGGTTGGCGTTCGTAGGTCAGTTTCTCTACATTGGCTTCGGCGGACACCTGCAGGGAAGTGGCAGTCTGTATATAATTTGCTTCGGCGGAGAACAATCCCGTAAGCCGGGGCATATAAGGAAGTACCTCCGTAAGTTCATCCAGGCGTAATCGGCTCAGTTCTACGTTTATATTCTGCAAGGAAAGGGTATCATTCTTGTCGGATTGCATACGGAAACACAGACCATCATCGCTGTCCATATCAATATTGGCATAGACGCGCATATTCTTATGCAGATAAATCCAGTTACTATTGTCCGCAAAGTGGAATTTACGGAAAGCGATAATCGGCTCGGCAGGAATAAGGTTCAGCAGCACACCATTACCGCGACCGTGTCCTTCGGTCAACGGACGGGCGTTAATACCGAACAGCACACCAGTCTGCCCTTTTCCATCCACATAATCCACAGTCAGCTCCGCATCTTCATTACGGACTTCACCCGTCAGTGTGCTACGGAACACAAACTGCGGGTTCTTGGGACCGTTTATGACACCACCTTGCAACTTCATGCGGGCAGTATCCTGCTTCACTGTAAAAAATATCGTATCGAGCTGCAAGGAGTCCATGCGCAATCCGTGAACAGCTGTACGTCCATTGATACCGACTTGCGGAGTAAATCCGAAGCTCAGTTTGAAATCATTATAGGAAATCCCCTTTGCAGCCAGGAAATAGCTGACGGGATTCTGGTTACCAGCTTCCAGATGCATGCCCGCTGAAGGAAGGACTTGGCGCAAAGCGGCATGGTCCAAACGCCGTTCATCAATCTGCTTTGTCAGGATAGAGACAAATTTATCCGACTGTTCCATCAACTTCTTCAACGTGCTGTGAGCGCGGAAACGCAGATTCAAGTCACCGGCATCAAGCCTCAACTTGAGAGAATCATGACGTGCCTCCGCTCCCATTGTAAAGGCAAACGGGTGTTTCAACGGTCGGGGCACCAAACCCAGCTTATGCAGATTCACCTCTTCCACATTCAAATCCAAAGCGCCATCCAGATAGCTGCGGTCAAGACGCATATCCGCATTTCCCTGCATCTTGAGAAGGACATTATCGCTGGCAAGACGGACGGTAGCAACGGATGACTTGAGTCCGGCATGCGCCTCCACACCGGAAATGTCCCAATGGCCATACTGTAGTTTTTCCAAGGAGGCATTCAAAGCGGCCACGGTTTTTCGTGATGCCACATCCACCCCTTGTCCCTTAACGGACATCTTTGCCGTAAGAGTATAAATAGAGTCCTTGGGCAGGAAGTGATGCACCTGCAAGTTGTTGATGGCAAGGTCGGCATGGTAGGCTTCCGTAGCAAGGTTATAGGCAGCGTCCAGATTCAAGACGCCTTCCTTCTCCAGCAGTTTCAAGGCGGCAGTGCACTGCGTCCCCTCCATACCGACACGTGCCGCAAGGTGCATACTGTCCGGCACAATGATGGAGCCATCGGGAGTAATGTCAGCTAGTCCGGTCAGGAAGTTCAAGTTCTGCGTATGCATCTCGAAGTCCATGTTTCCATTGCGTTTCACACTGTCGGTCAGGTTCCAGAATTCTCCTCCCCCATTCAACGAAAAGGCTCCGGGCAGCTCAGCCGTAAAACGGGAAATCTGCATCTGCTTCAGGTTTCCTTCCGTACCGGCATGAATCACCAACGGACGGAACGGATAGGCTTCCTTGAAAGCTTCCGGCAAGCCACCGGCAAAAAGCAGTACATCCTGTTTGCCGATACGGGCATTGAAACGGGCTGTTAGACGACCGGTGGTAGGTATATTTATCAGTTCCCAGTAAGTCTGTGCCGTAAGGTTCATCTCACTATGAGGTGTCAGCAACTTCAAAGAAGGGATACGGATAACGGTAGAATCGGCAAACAACCGCCCGGTCAGGGAAGTTACACTCAAACCGGAACGCTCATACATGGAAAATTCCCGGATAACGGCATTCATATCTCTGCCGTAGTACATCACAGAATCAATGCCCAGGCGAATGTCGCGAAGAGCAATGTGCGAGGGGTCGAAGCCTATCGCACTCCCCGGGCCGCCGGTATCATAATTGACAGAAGTTCCAGTCAGCAGGAATTTTCTCCAGCCATAGAACTGGTGTTTCAGGTCGGCAGCAGCGTCCGCAATCTCAGCATCTCCTATATGGGCTTTCAGCCCCATGGAGTCCAATGGCATCTGTAAATCGACCGAGACGTTCTTCAACTTCAGAGTATGGAGTGTGACTTTCCAGTTTAACGCAGTGTCAGTAGTGTCCTTGGGAGTCTCAGTGGTATCTGCAAGCATCACCTGCACATGGGTATCGCTCAATTCTATATTATTGAGGATGGCATCTTCTTTTGTAAGGTCTATGCCATGGCTTTCGAAAAAGAAATGCCCCAGTACTCCTTTGATGCACATACCTTCCATTAAATTGGAGGAGTTGACAGCAACTTGTTTCAAGGTAATGTCATCCACCTCCACTTTCCCTTTGAGTAAAGGCCATGCCTGTACCCGTACGTTCAAACTTCCAAGATTCAGCAAGGTATCGGGATGCTGCACATCAACAGCACTGTCGGCAGGCTGTACCACCAATACACCGCGGACCAACAAATTCAAAGGAAAGCGAAGGTCAATCCGCTCCACGGATATGTCCATACCCGTAGCACCTGATGCAATTGCCGTAGCCTGCTTCCGTATCAAATTCTGTACGGGAGGCACATAAAGCAATATCATCAATATTATAAACAGTATAATAGGAGTAAGCAACACCCACAGTGCTGTTCTCAACCATTTTCTTCTCATCGGAACGTCAATCTTTCATCGTATTTAAAAGTCCTACAAAGTAAACAATTTCTTTCGACATTTGGTTCCCGATAGAGAAAAATCATGTATTCTTCTCTGTTCCCCCATTACGGAAAAGCTGTTGCCTGAGTAATGACATCCTCTATCAAAACGAGGGCGGCAAGGGCGTGTTCTTTCAACTCTCCGGTAAAAGGCACTCCATGAGAAGTTTCCAACAGTTTCAGCAATGCAACCAGTTCCGTAGCTCCAATCAACGTAAAGAGGGGAATCATTTTGTGGGAGACAGCAGCCATCTCGTCCACATCCTCATTCTCCACAGCCTTCTGCAAACGCTCCGCATTGAGACGGGTTTCAGCCACAAAACTTTCCAGAATGGACTTTGCCGCCTCGGGGTCATCGACCGAAAAAGCAGTGAGCGAAGAGAATTTATACCCCGGGCAAGCCGAAGTTTCCGAAACTTCCATAACCTCCATCCCTTTGTCCTCCATATTCAATTCATGTAGCAATTCACTGACGGTAAACGGCTTATGCAGGCATCCGGCAAATCCATGCACCGTAAATTCCTCACGCTGCATGTCACTGCGGGCAGTGACAGCAATCACCGGAACAGACTGTGCCTGCGGTATGTTCGAAGCACGAAGCAGTTTCAGTAAATCAAAACCATTAATAGCAGGCATCTGCACATCAGTAAGCAGAACATCAAAGGTTGCAGTGCGCAAGGCATCCAGCAGTTCATCCAGTTGTAAACAAGAGACAGAATTTATACCACTCTGCTGAAGCATGGCGGCAGTAAGGGTAAGCTGAATACGGTCATCATCGATAAGGAGGACATTCTTCAGTGAAGAATGAGGAACGGGGAATGAAGAATTGCCATTCGGCGTGGCAGCACATCCCGATTCTTCATCCTTCATTCTCCGTCCTTCACTCCTTACGGGATAGATAGGAATATATATGGTGAAAGTGCTTCCCTTGCCTGGCACACTGTCTACATCAATCGTGCCTTCAAGCAACTGTACCAGCATACGGACGATGGAAAGTCCGAGTCCGAACCCCTCTTTACCCTGAGCACCCGGTAAGCGGGTAAACTCCTGGAAGATACGCTCACGGTCGGCAGGTTCCATACCTCTACCCGTATCAGCAATGGCAACTACCAGTCGACGGTCCTCGTAACGGGCAGTCATGGTAACACTGCCTTGGTCCGTAAACTTCACGGCATTGGACAGCAAATTGTTGATAATCTGGCGCAGACGCAAAGGGTCGCAAATATAGGTACCGTCCAGCTCCGGGGCAGTGTCGCAATGAAGCGCCAGTCCTTTGGCAGCCGTAAGTGGTTCAAAACTGACGTGTATCTCTTCAAGCAGGCGGGAAGGATGAAAGGTGACCCGGTTGATTTCGGCCTTGTTCAAATCAAGACGATGGAAGTCGAGCAAATCAACGACCAACTTCAGCAGATGCTCCGATGAGGTTTTCATATTGTCCAGATAGAACCGCTGGCGCTCATCCACCGTCAGACGGGAAAGCAAGTCGGCATAGCCCATGATAGAACCGTTGCCGTTCATCTTCTGTCAATCGGGACAGGAGTTCGGTATATCCCATAATTGAGCCTAACGGAGCTTTAAAATCATGGGTAATGGCAAGCATCAGTTTTTCACGGACAGCGAGTAAATCCTCGGCACGACGACGGGCCTCTTCCAACTCACGACGGTAACGGTTGCTTCGGGTTATGTCGCGGCCGATGATAATAAGAAAAAAAGCGGAAAGCAACACCGCACCTACGGCAATACCACTGATAATCTTGGCCGAACGGCGTCGGACCGCCTGTTGATACTCGGCTTCCGTCCGTGCACGCAGCAGAGTTTCCGTCTCGTAATCTTTCAGCAAGCTGTCAATACGAGCGGTCAGCATATGGTCCAAGCGTTGCAGATAGCGTTTACGTCGCTGTATAACAGTGTTTACAGCTTTTTTCTGCTGGGCCACGGCACGCAGTTTCTCATGCAAAGAATCGGCCGGATTATAGGGTTCAATCACCGTATCCGTTGCAAATTCAAGGGAGGTCTTTACCTGGATAGCCGTATCTTTCTTTGGGGGGACAAACACTTCACCCAAACGACGGAAGAACCCCTTCTTCCGAGGACGTGTCACGACGGTATCCCGATGTGTAATGATACGGTGCTGCACACGTTGCTGGGTCACTACCGAGTCCTGCTGGGCAATTATCTGCTCAATGTCACTGGTGGATACCATGCTGTCATTCGCCTCACTCAGCGTGCGCAGCATTTTTATCGTATTGGTATCCTTCTCGCGTATCAAGGCAAGCACGCTGTCTGTCCATTGTACATCGCGGTCATCAGTAAGAATAAGGTTCTCCATCTCCCGGTGTACGAAGAACAAGGAAAAAAACAATACCGCCAGCAACAAAGTGTAGCCTACGGCAATCTTTACTTTGGAGACACTGTTCATATTATCAAATCCTTTCCCTGGTCTGTTTACGGAACCTCAACCACAGCATCACTCCCGCACTGGTCAGTCCGAACGGGAAAGCCATCCAGACTCCCGTCAGCCCCCAACCGAAAACGAAACCGCAAAGGTACCCTACGGGCAAAGATATAATAAAATAAGAAATAAATGCAATAATCATCATCGGCT
>ERZ772901.2856-NODE-2856-length-10335-cov-2.905058_pt1 | contig 10335 bp, 9 predicted proteins | sample MGYA00512123_ERZ772901 | MGnify/ENA primary metagenome ERZ772901 (study PRJEB29015, sample SAMEA2737711) | human gut metagenome | biome: human gut; feature: human-associated habitat; material: faeces | place: China | collected 2012 ...
GGTCCTTTCCGGCAGTATGGATGAGATCATGGAGCGGATCTACACCTCCAAGCAGATCATCATCAGTGTACATGACCAGATGGAAAAGGCCCTGGCTTTCTTAAAGGAAAGTCCTATGGTGCGTACCATTTCCATCTGCGAGAAGGATATTATGGTGGGCTTTACCGGAGATGAGCACCGGGAGAGTGAACTGTTAAAACAGATGATTGAGGCGGGCATTCCGGTACGCGGTTTCATGCGGGAGCCGGGAAGCCTGGAGTCAATCTTTATGCAGATCACAGATCACAATGAGGAAAAGGTGGTGTTATCCTATGAAGACGAATCCGGTTTATAAACGGGAGTGCATGGTGAGTGCCCGAAGCTTTAAGCTGGCGCTGGTACTGCTGGTGTTTAACGGGATTCTGGCTTTGGTGGCACTGTTAAATATGTACTCAGCTCTGGCCCAGGTACGGCTGACGGCAGAGGTGCAGTATACGGGATTTCTGGATCTGTACATGTTCGTGGCATCCCTGGAATTTCTGATGCTGATCCTTATCATGCCGGCAATGACGGCGGGGAGCATCAGTGGGGAGCGGGAGCGCCAGACGTTGGATCTGATGCTGACCACCTGCATGACCCCGGCGGACATCGTTCTGGGAAAGCTGGAGGCAGCCCTGGGGACTATGTTTCTCATGGTGGTGTCCAGCCTGCCAATCCTGGCTATGGTGTTTGTGTACGGCGGTGTGACGGCATCGGATCTGCTGCTTCTGGTATGTTGCTTCTTTGCCGCGGCGGTGTTCATGGGAAGCATTGGCCTGTGCTGTTCGGCCCTGTTTCGCCGGACCACGGCGGCTACGGTAGCTGCTTACGCAGTGACGGCAGTGCTGACGGCCGGAACCTATGGCATCAACTTCCTGGTCACTTACATCAACCAGATGCAGATCGGGGAATACCTGGCATCCGCGGAATCCGGCGGCGTAAGCAGTGGATCCGGAGGTCTTTTGTATGTGCTGTTAGTCAATCCCATTGCTACCTTTGCCCAGGTTATCGGACGGCTGACAGCCGGCAATCAGAGCTGGATGCAGGCAGAAACCTGGTTCGGCAACCAGGCAGACAATTCCCTCATCAGCCACTGGATGGGGGTGAGCATGGTGCTGCAGATGGCGCTGGCCATCGGATTTGTGCTGTGGGCAGTGCGGAGCGTGGAGAAGGGCAACGCGTGAAAATAAAAAATCCTGTATTGACTTACATTAAGTGAAATTTCCGGCACAGCCGCAGAATGCGCATTCCGAATGGCATATCCGGCAGTTCCTCCGCGGTCACGGCTCTGGTCAGTACGATCAGGAGTCCGTAGACAACCATGGCCACCGGGATACTGATCAGAAGTCCGATCTGGTAGTAACCGGTCACCTTATTGACCAGCGCATAAAACAGGAACGCGATCACGCCCATGACCGCCGCGCAGATACAGGGCAGCAGAAAGGTGGTCTTTACTTCCTGACGGTAGCGCAGCGCCTTTCCGATGGCATGCCAGTTCAGCACACATACGACCAGGGCAAAGGTCACATTGCCGATGACCAGACCATACACGCCCCAGTTTAAGTACTTTAACATGACATACACCAGTGCCGCGTGAACCACCAGGGAGATGGCGGAGTGGGTGACGGATTTTCTCATCAGGTCAATTCCCTGAAGCACCGCATTGGTAACGGTGGAGAGGGAAAAGAAGATGACGGCCGGAGCGCCAAGCATCAGCAGGTTCCGGGTGAGATCCCGGCTGTCACGGAAGATGAGCCGCAGAACCGGGGAAGCCAGTGCCGCCATGCCGAAGGCACAGGGAATGGCGATCAGCATATTGAACTTGATGGTCAGCCGGATCTTGTACATGACATCGGTGCGGTTTTTCTGGGCGCGGGAGCGCACAATACTCGGGATCATGGAAGTTCCCAGGGAAGAAGCCACAGCCACCGGTACGTTGGAAAGCAGGCGGTACTTGCCGCCGTAGATACCAAGCAGGGAAAGGCGTTCTTTCTCGGTGAGACCTTTTCCACTCATCAGGAAGCCGAACATGGAGTTATCCACAGAACCGCTTAGCTGATACACAAACTGGCTGAGGATGATGGGAGTCAGAGTCAGGAACAGTGCCGTGTATACATGACTCCAGCTTTCCAGGCGGTCAGCCTGAGGCTTGCGCAGTGCCTTCGTGTTCTGTCTGCGGTACACAAACATCAGCAGGGTCAGAAAGACAAAGGCAGCCAGTGCGCCGGAAAGGGTACCCAGGGTACCACCTGCGGCACCGTAGGCCGCCGGGGTTTCCCGGTTTGCGAACCAGTGCATGAAGGCGAAGGAGGCAGCTACACTGATGACCGCGTTTACCACCTGTTCAATGACCTGGGAAATAGAGGTCGGCACCATGTTGCCAAGTCCCTGGAAATAGCCGCGCACCACGCCCATAATGGAAAAGACCAGAATGGTGGGTGCCATAACCTTTAGTGGAAGGGCGCTGTTGGGGCTGTTGAAGATATGAACCGTGATCCAGTCCGCGCCAAACAGTAAAAACAGTGTCATCAGGCCGCCGGCTACAAGACCAAAAAGCAGTCCGGCCTTAAAGACCCGCTGTACATCCTGATTCTTTCCGTGCACACGCCGTGCCGCGATCAGCTTGGAAATAGCTAGAGGCAGACTGTAGGAGGACAGGATCAGTCCAATGTTGTAGATCTCGTATGCGGTGTTGTAATAACCGATTCCCTCATCCCCGATGGCCCGGGTCATGGGAATCTTGTAGAGCAGTCCGATGAAGCGGACAATGATGCCGGCTGCGGCCAGAATGCTTCCCTGGACCAGGAAGTTGCCGGAGTCGGATTTTTTCTTATTGTTACCCATACTTATATCTCTCCTTTAGTAATTGCGTTTGGGCAAAATCACATAGTATATTGAAAGTTTTGCCGGAACAGTAACAGTATATCCCATCAACGGTCTGAATGCAATGTGGAAATAGGGTGGCGGATATGGTATACTAGACGAAGCTTTTTGTTGCTATGAATCATCAGGAAAGGAGCAATATATTATGAAGAAAATCGGTTTTATCGGTGTCGGTATCATGGGTAAATCCATGGTCCGCAATCTAATGAAGGCAGGCTTTGAGGTTGCCATTTATACAAGAACCAAAGCGAAGGTGGAGGATGTGATCGCGGAGGGTGCCATCTGGCGCGATACGGTAAAGGAGTGTGTGGCAGACCGTGACGCGGTGATCAGCATCGTGGGTTATCCGAAGGATGTGGAAGAGGTGTACTTCGGGGAGAATGGCATTCTGAAAAATCTTCCAAAGGGCGGCTATGCCATTGATATGACTACCAGCAGCCCGAAGCTGGCCGTGAAGATTTACGAGACGGCCAGGGCAGCAGGCCTTCATGCCCTGGATGCTCCGGTAACCGGTGGAGATGGTGGCGCGAAAGCCGGAACCCTGACCATTCTGGCAGGCGGAGACCGCGCGGACTTTGATGCCTGCATGCCGTTATTTGAGGCCATGGGAAAGAACATCAATTATGAGGGCAAGGCCGGAAATGGCCAGCACACCAAGATGTGCAACCAGATCGCCATTGCGGGCGCGCTTTCCGGAGCGTGCGAGGCCCTGGCTTACGCAAATGCAGTTGGACTGGATCCGCGGACCATGCTGGACTCCATCTCTACCGGAGCGGCAGGCAGTGCCCAGATGAGCAACGTGGCCACCCGCATCTTGAAGGGAGATCTGCAGCCGGGCTTCTTTGTAAAGCACTTTATCAAAGACATGAAGCTGGCGGACGAGGAAGCGCTGGCCGAACATACAAAGCTTGGCATGCTGGAATATGTGCTTGGCATGTACGAGAAATTGCAGGAAGAGGGACTGGGAGATCTGGGAACCCAGGCATTGATCAAATACTATGAGAAATAATCAGGAATCCATCTGGATGCTGCAGACCAAGCGGGCAGATTTTAGCGGGATTGCGGCGCGGTTTCATATCAGCCCGGTCACGGCCCGCATTATCCGGAACCGGGATGTGGAGGGGGAGACGGCCATTGACCGTTACTTAAACGGAACTTTAGATCAGCTTTATGATCCCCATCTCATGAAAGATATGGACAAGGCTGCCTCTCTGATTCTGGAGAAGATTCAGGCGGGCGCGCGCATCCGCATTGTGGGTGACTATGATATCGACGGGGTGTGCTCCACTTATCTGCTATACCGGGGCTTAAGCCGGTGCGGCGGTCATGTGGACTATCAGATTCCGGAGCGCATCCGGGATGGCTACGGCATCAACGAGTCCATCATCCGCAAGGCGAAGGAAGACGGCATTGACACCATTGTTACCTGTGATAATGGCATTGCGGCCCTGGAGCAGGTGCGCCTGGCCAAAGAGCTTGGCATGACCGTTATTGTGACGGACCATCATGAGGTGGTCCGGGCAGAGGACGGCAGCCAGATTCTGCCGGAGGCGGATGCGGTGGTGAATCCCCACCGGGACGACTGCCCGTATCCGTTTGCCGGAATCTGCGGAGGTGTGGTAGCTTATAAGCTGGTGCAGGTGCTCTATGAGCAGAACCGTATTCCGGAGCAGGAGTGGAAAGATATGCTGGAGTTTGCGGCCATTGCAACGGTGGGCGATGTCATGAAACTGCAGGACGAAAACCGCATCATCGTGCGCTGGGGATTAAAGCAGATCCCGCACACAGCCAGTGCCGGACTGCGCGCCCTGGTGGAAGCCTGCGGACTGGATATCTGTAACCTGACGGCGTATCACATCGGCTTTGTGATCGGACCGTGCCTGAATGCCAGCGGACGGTTAAAGACCGCGCAGCTGGCATTGGAGCTGCTGCTTTGCGAGGCGGGAACACCGGCGGCTTTGCGGGCCGAAGAAATGGCGGCTGAGTTAAAGCTTCTGAATGAAGAGCGCAAGGATATGACCCAGGCCGGCATGGAGCAGGCCTTTGAGCAGGTCGATACGGAGCTTGCGGATGATGATGTGCTGGTGGTGTATCTGCCGGACTGTCACGAATCTCTGGCCGGAATCATTGCCGGGCGCGTGCGGGAAGCCTACAACAAGCCTTCCTTTGTTCTGACAAAGGGAGAGGACTGTGTGAAGGGTTCCGGGCGCTCCATTGAAAGCTATCACATGTACAGGGCTCTGTGCGGCGTGCGGGACCTGCTTCTGAAATTCGGCGGCCACCCCATGGCTGCAGGTTTTTCCTTAAAGGAAGAGAATGTAGGGGAGTTCCGCCGCCGCTTAAACGAGCAGTCCACCCTTACGAGGGAGGATTTCATTCCGAAAATCTGGATTGATGTGGCCATGCCCTTAGAGTACATATCCGAGGCGCTGGTGAACGAGCTGAAAAGTCTGGAGCCCTTCGGCCAGGGCAATGAAAAGCCCCAGTTCGCCCAGAAGAATCTGCGGATCCGCAGCCTGCGGGCTCTTGGCCGTAACAATAACGCGGTCCGCATGACCGTGGTAACGGAGCAGGGACGCCCCATGGAGGCCATGGTATTTACCGAGGCAGACAAGTTTGTGGAAGAAGCAAAGAACAGCCGGAGCATGGATGTAATCTACTACCCAGACATCAATGAGTATAACGGAAACCGGACACTGCAGATTGTGGTGCGGGCGTACAAACTGCATTCTTAAAAGCATTTCCGCATGATTCGCACAATTTTCTGTACAGCCGTATAATTGCTTGACACTTTGAAACCGCTGTACTATAATCGACCGTAAATAACCGCGAAGGCGCTGGGCTTACCAGTGCCTTTGTCACAACGTGGCGGCCTGTGTTTTGCGGGAATCGTTGTGTCACAACAAATGCAAAGGAAAGCAACTGCCTGAAAGGTATCAGAGAGGGCATTTGCGGAAAAGGAGACAAAGCCCATGGTTAATGAGGTAATGAAATTTATCGAAAACTATGACCCGGAAGTCGGCAAGGCAATTGAGCAGGAAGCCGCACGTCAGAGAAGAAATCTGGAGCTTATCGCTTCCGAGAATATCGTATCTGAGCCGGTCATGATGGCAATGGGAACCGTGCTGACCAACAAATACCGCGGAAGGGTATTCCGGAAAGCGTTATTATGGCGGATGTCAGTATATTGATGTGGTAGAGACTATCGCAATTGAGCGCGCAAAGAAGCTGTTTGGCTGTGAGTACGCAAACGTTCAGCCGCATTCCGGCGCACAGGCAAACATGGCAGTATTCCTGGCAATGTTAAAACCGGGAGATACGGTGTTAAGCATGAGCCTTGACCATGGCGGCCATCTGTCCCACGGAAGCCCAGTTAACTTTTCCGGCCTTTACTTCAACATCGTGTCCTACGGTGTTAACGATGAAGGCTTCCTCGATTACGACCAGGTAGAGCGTCTGGCAGTTGAGCGCAAGCCAAAACTGATCCTTGCAGGTGCAAGCGCATACGCAAGAGAAATTGACTTCAAGAAGTTCCGCGAGATCGCAGACAAGGTTGGCGCATATTTAATGGTAGATATGGCGCATATCGCAGGTCTGGTAGCAGCGGGTGAGCATATGAGCCCGATCCCGTACGCAGACGTGGTAACCACTACCACCCACAAGACCCTGCGCGGACCGAGAGGCGGCATGATCCTGGCAAGCAAGGAGTCTGCTGACAAGTTCAACTTCAACAAAGCCATCTTCCCGGGAACCCAGGGCGGTCCGTTAGAGCATGTTATCGCAGCAAAGGCAGTCTGCCTGGGTGAGGCATTAAAGCCGGAATTCACCGAGTACCAGAAGCAGGTCCGCAAGAATGCAAAGGCACTGGCAGCAGCACTGGTGGAGAAGGGCTTTAAACTCTTAACCGGCGGCACTGACAACCACTTAATGTTAGTAGACCTGCGCGGCATGGACATCTCCGGCAAGGAGCTTCAGAACCGTTGTGATGAAGTCTTCATCACCCTGAACAAGAACACTGTTCCGAATGAGCCGAGAAGCCCGTTCGTAACCTCCGGTGTCCGCATTGGAACCCCGGCCGTTACCACCCGTGGCTTAAAGGAAGAGGATATGCCGAAGATCGCAGAGTGCATCTGGTTGGCAGCAACCGATTTCGAGAACAAGGCAGATTACATCCGCGGCGAAGTAACCAAGCTGTGCGAGAAATATCCGCTGTACGAATAATTTATATGTAATTTATTACAGACCCGTGAGACCGCAGAAAATGCGGCTTCACGGGATTTTTTTAATTGTTAAACGGTTTTACACCGATTTTACATTCCCCCTCTTTTTGATTTTACATTCGGATTTTACAATGCAGTTGTGGTTGAGAGATGGAGAACATGAAAGCCACGATAACATAGAACGTAATAAAGAATATTCATAAACAGAGAGAAGAGGAGAGAACGTATTATGAAGAAAACATTAGCAATGGTATTAGCAATGGGTATGACAATTGCGAGCCTGACAGCATGCGGCGGAAGCAAGCCGGCAGAGACGACTGCTGCAGCAACCGGGGCACAGACCGAGGCAGCAAGTTCTGCGGCTGACACTAAGACAGAGATCACTGAGCCGGCCGGCGGCAAGGCAGAGGGCCCGATTACCGTAGTTTCCCGTGAGGACGGTTCCGGTACCAGAGGCGCATTCATCGAGCTGTTCGGCATTGAGAGCAAAAATGACGCCGGCGAGAAGGTAGACAACACCACCGAGGATGCTGAGATCACCAACAGCACCTCCGTTATGATGACCACCATCGCAGGCAATAAGGGCGCTATCGGATATGTTTCCCTGGGTTCCTTAAATGATACCGTAAAAGCAGTTGCCATCGATGGTGCAGATGCAACGGTAGATGCCATCAAGGCAGGCGAGTACAAGGTAGCACGTCCGTTCAACATTGCAGTCAAGGATGGCTTAAGTGATGCTGCTTCTGATTTCATCACCTTCATCATGAGCGAGGATGGCCAGAGAGTTGTTGAGGACAACGGTTATATCAGCCAGGGCAATGAGGGTGCATACACTGCTTCCGGCTTAAAGGGCAAGGTTGTTGTAGCTGGTTCTTCTTCCGTAACTCCGGTTATGGAGAAGCTGAAAGAGGCATATGTAGCTGTAAACCCGGATGTCGAGATTGAGGTTCAGCAGTCTGATTCTACCACCGGTATGACCTCTGCGATCGAGGGCGTATGTGATATCGGTATGGCATCCAGAGACTTAAAGGACAGCGAGCTGGAAGCCGGCTTAACCCCGACTGTCATCGCTATGGATGGTATTGCAGTCGTAGTCAACAATGAGAGCCCGGTTGCCGAGCTGACCAGCGAGAACGTGAAGGACATCTTCACCGGCGAGATCACCGACTGGGCAGATGTTCAGTAAACAGCATGACTGTGAATAGCAGTCTGCCAGAACGCTACTGAAACGAAAAAACAGGAAGCAGGGCAGCAGGAAGACATCGTTGTGGCAGGATATAACCCGTGACGAAAAAACACTGCGGCCCTGTTTCTATGTAAAGCATGCCGGATATGATGTAATTTCTTCTCCCGGCAACAGAAAGAAAGTGAGAATCATGAAAAATCTGAAAGAACAGCTTATGCATATGGTGTTTCTGCTGAGTGCCTGCGTATCCATTCTGTGTGTGGCCATGATCTGTGTCTTCCTTTTCGCAAACGGTATTCCGGCCATCGGAAAGATTGGCATATTCCAGTTTCTGGCCGGTGAAAAGTGGAAGCCGGGCAACAATATCTTCGGTATTCTGCCTATGATCCTCGGCAGTATTTATGTCACTGCGGGCGCGGTCCTCATTGGTGTGCCGATTGGAATCCTGACGGCGGTATTTATGTCAAGATTCTGTCCGAAGCCGGTGTATAAGGTAGTAAAACCGGCGATCGATCTGCTGGCAGGTATTCCATCGGTTGTATATGGCTTTTTCGGTATGGTGGTGATCGTGCCGGTCGTATCCCAGCTTTTTGGCGGAAGCGGAAAGAGCATGCTGACCGCATCGATCCTGCTCGGTATCATGATCCTGCCGACCATCATCGGTGTTTCGGAATCTGCCATCAATGCAGTGCCGTCCAGCTACTATGAGGGTTCCCTGGCACTGGGAGCCAGCCATGAGCGCAGCGTATTTTTTGCAACACTCCCGGCAGCAAAATCCGGAATCCTGGCCGGTGTGATCCTGGGTGTGGGCCGCGCCATCGGTGAGACCATGGCGGTCATCATGGTAGCCGGAAACCAGGCGCGTATGCCGAAGGGCATTTTGCAGGGTGTCCGCACCATGACGGCAAACATCGTGCTTGAGATGGGCTACGCCACCGGCCTGCACCGTGAGGCACTTATTGCGACCGGCGTTGTGCTGTTCGTATTCATTCTGCTCATCAATCTGGCATTCTCGGTTCTCAAAAGGAGGAAGAAAGCATGACAAGAGAAGCTGTCTCTGCTGCAAAACCGGCAGTGCGCGTACAGGCAAAGACCGAAAAGGTGCACGGCGCCGCGTCTGCGGCTGTGCTCAAAGGTCTGGTGTACGGCGCGGCTGTGCTGACCTTTGCGGTGCTGCTGTTCCTGCTCGGCTATATTCTGGTGACGGGTATCCCGCATCTCAAGTCGTCGCTGTTTCAGTGGAATTACACCTCTGAGAACGTCTCGATGATGCCTGCCATCCTCACTACGGTTGAAACGACCGCGCTGGCACTGCTGCTGGCCGTGCCGCTCGGCCTGTTCACTGCCGTGTACCTGAATGAGTATGCCAAGCGCGGAAACAAGCTGGTAAACGTCATCCGCATCACGACCGAGACGCTTTCCGGCATTCCGTCCATCGTATACGGCCTGTTCGGCATGCTGTTCTTCGTCACCAGGCTGCACTGGGGATACTCGCTGCTGGCCGGTGCGATGACGCTGGCAATCATGATCCTGCCGCTCATCATGCGTACCGCAGAGGAAGCACTGATTGCGGTTCCGGATTCCTACCGCGAAGGCTCGTTCGGTCTGGGCGCCGGACGTCTGCGCACGGTATTCCGCATTGTGCTGCCTGCTGCGGGTCCCGGCATTCTGTCCGGTGTTATCCTTGGTATCGGCCGCATCGTCGGTGAGACCGCGGCGCTCATCTTTACCGCAGGCACCATGGCACAGATTCCCGGCCTGTTCCAGTCCGGCCGTACGCTGGCCATCCACATGTATGTGCTCTCGGGTGAGGCGCTGCACATGAACGAGGCAAATGCTACCGCAGTCGTTCTGCTGCTGGTGGTCCTGCTGATGAATACGCTTTCCGCTCTGGCAGCGAAAAAGCTGACCAAGAAGTAAATGGAGAATGAACATGGAAAATAAGATCGAAATTCACAATATGAATCTGCATTACGGCGATTTTCACGCCCTGCACGATATCAATCTGGATATCAAGGAGAATGAGAT
>ERZ772901.2862-NODE-2862-length-10321-cov-2.649912_pt1 | contig 10321 bp, 8 predicted proteins | sample MGYA00512123_ERZ772901 | MGnify/ENA primary metagenome ERZ772901 (study PRJEB29015, sample SAMEA2737711) | human gut metagenome | biome: human gut; feature: human-associated habitat; material: faeces | place: China | collected 2012 ...
CCTTCTTGCTCTTGGTGCTCATTTTTACCTTACTGCCGTCTTCCGGTGCATTTTCGACCAGATAGGAGGTTTTTGCTGATACAGAACCAGCTACCTTTCCTCCACGCGCCTCGACGGATGCTTTGAACTCGTCGCGGTTTTTGTAGATGTGGACGCTTCCGGTGATCACAAAGGTCAGGCCCTTTAAGGACTGGTCTGTGTTCTGTTCTGGTTTTTCTATTTCCAGCTCTTCCGCCAGGATGTGGAACATCAGGTTCTTTACGGCATCCGTTTTCGTAAACCGGCACCAGTCATAGACAGAACGCGCCTTAACATCTCCGATGCCGTCCAGGTTCACCAGCTCCTCATACGATGGATTCTCATAATATGCCAAGAACTGTTCCGGATCCCCGTTCCAGTGCGCAGCGAGCTTCTTTGACAAGTCGTTTCCAAGAAGCGGGATTCCAAGGGCAAAGAGAAGTTTCTGGAGCGTGGTCTTTCTGGATGCGTCAATGGCATCCAGAAGATTCTTCCAGGATTTTTCTCCCCAGCCGTCTCTTGCGGCTAATGCCTCCGGCAGTTTCATCAGCATTTTCTGAATTTCAGTTAATGCTGTATTTGTCTGCGCATAGATTGCCAGATTACGGCTTTTTCTAAAATATTTTATTGATCTGTATGCGCCCACACCTGATATAATCGCAAGCACTACGTTAATAACAGTCAATCCTATATCCAGTTTACTCATTTATCTTCCAACTTCCTTGTATTTTTATAGTACTGCAGAATACGCACATAATTCTCATATTCTAATGCCAGTTCTGATGCTTTCTCTTCACTCCACGCAAATGATCCCATGACACCTAAAAATCCATCGTCTTTTTTGCCCCAATAATCCTCGTCTTTCAAAAATTCGTATAATGTATCATAACTAAATATCCGATTGTCGTCTACGGTCTGGCAGATAAAGTCAAACCACCGCTGTTCATCCGATGGATGTGCGGAACCGGTTGATTTATTGGCCGCATTGCAGAATCGTGTTAATTTGTCTAACGCCTCTTTTGATATATAATTTAATGGTTCAAATACATCTGAGGTGGGGCCTTCTACATTCAGTTCCGGATATTTTTTACAATAAGGGATGACTATGTCCGTGTAGAATAATTCCAGAATTTCATTATATTCTTCGATGGTAAGCTGATCTTTTTCCAGTGGAACAATATTTCCTACTTTCACGCTGCCCTTTCTCCATGTGTCGGATCCATAATATATCGACACCTCTGCGCGCGGTACAGCATTTCCGACATAATCTGCAACGATATAATCTTTCAACAAATAACTATCTTTCGGTTTTATCCAAGTTTTTGGAAATACCTCGTATATGCTTGAATTTAAATGATCCAGCACACTTTTATCTCCTTCAAAAATTAGTTCTTTGTAAATACGCATCTTATCTGCCTCCTCGCAAAATCTATCAATTTCTTATTTCCTCTGGCTGTCACTTCCAGAAACTGGAAATTTTTTCCTTAACTGAGAAAAGAACCCAGTCAGCGTCTCCCGCCGGCCGGATTCTTTTTTCCTATCTTTCACGCATTTCTACGCATCTGCTTCTGCTATTCTATCTGCTGTATCAGCACTTCTATTTTTTTATAAAACCACTTTACTGATTCTGATTTGTCTGAGTTCCAATCTTAATTCTCTTGGTGCCGGAAACCATCTTGGTTGTCTGGGTGTTTTCAGTAGCTGCGGCGGTTTCTTCTTCGGTTGTCTCTTCTACCTTCTTCACCTCGCTGCAAACTACTGCGATATCAACTTTATTGTTGTTGTACTTTACAGTGTAGCTATTGCCAGTATCGGTATTGCCTTCTCTGGTCAGTTTGGTTTCACCCAGTTCTCTCTGACCCTGAATATAATCAACTACAGCCTTACCTTCGTTTTCGCCCAGCATAGAGATTACCGTCTTCTGGTACGCATCGTTGTATAATTCGCGGTCTGCTTCCGGTGCGGCATCATACATATATGTAAGAGTTGCCGCGTTCTCATTTGCCTTTGCAGATTTGTATACAGTAAAGGTGTAGAATGCACCAGAGCCCTCGCAAGTCATAGATCTCACTGCCTCCAGGTTATTTTCGGAGCCAGGTAACTGAGCATCTTTATCTGTACGGGCAATGGATACATCCTGCGCAATCCGGTTATTGATTACTTTCAGTTCGTTGACATAAACTCCTCTGGTAGTTCCTTCTGCCGCTGCTTTATCTTTTGCATCGCCAGCCGCTACTTTTTCCTCTGCTACACCTTTACCTGGATTGTTGGAAGCTGCTCTCTTTGCTTCCTCTCTTGCTTCACGGAGAATTTCTTCCTCGGTCTTTTCCAGACGCACACCATTAGAATCCAGTTTGTAGCCCTCTACGGTTGTGTCTGTCATACGGTAGCCGTCCGGATCCAGATGGTATACCAGCTGAGTCTCCGGATCAGTGAACCAGCCTGCCGCCGGAATAGAACCGTCATCGTTTACGTACTTGATCTGATCACCATAACCAGTGTGATCGGTTACCCACTGACCTGCAAATGCGGTCATACCAGTTGCTAAAGACATTACTGCAGTTGCTGCTGCAATTCCAATCACTTTCTTTCTCATATTATCTTAACCTCCAAGTTCTATTATCTTCTGAATTATTTACTGTGTTGATTTTTCTGATGTACTAAGCATAGCACAAACCCAGCATCTGCACAACCATCTAAAATCTAAAGATTGTTTGACAGTACAATAAGACAATCGTCAGAAAAATGTAATTTTACAAAGGCTGCAGTAATTTCTTCTATTACAGCATCTTCTCCACTTCAGCAACAAACTCTTTCTCCATCTCCTGGGCCTTATCCCGATTCTCTGCACTCACAGAAAAATACATTTTCAATTTCGGCTCGGTGCCAGACGGTCTTACTACAACTGAAAGATTACCTTCCAGCTGATATTTCAATACATTAGATTTCGGCAGATCAATATCCACTTTACTTCCGTCTGCATAACGTGTTACAGATTCTCTGTAATCACTTACGGACAGAATTTTTCGGCCAACCCAGCCTGCCGGGCAATCATTTCTAAATGTTTCCATAATTCCCTGCATCTTGGCAAAGCCTTCTGCGCCTTCAAATTCATAGCTGTGAAGCGTATTCAGGCAATAGCCATATTTTGCGTACAGGCCATTTAAAACGTCCAGAAGAGACTGATCATGGGTCTTATAGTAAGCAAACATCTCACAGATCATCAGAGAGCCGTCTACCGCATCTTTATCGCGGACATAGCTGCCGGTCAGATAGCCGTAGCTTTCCTCGAATCCAATGATGTAGCGGTCTTCCTCGCCCTTCTTCTCCAGAAGTCCGATCTGCTCTCCAATGAACTTGAAGCCTGTCAGAACGTCAATCACCTGTACACCATAATCTTCGGCAATACGACGAGCCATGTCGATGGTTACAATTGTTTTTACCATCACCGGATTCTTCGGCATTTTTCCAAGAGCAATACGGCGCTTGCAAATGTAATCCAGCATCAGCATGCCAACTTCATTTCCGCTCAACAGAACGTAGTCCTCACCAGAACGAACCGCAATGCCAACACGGTCGCAATCCGGATCGGTTGCAAGAAGCAGATCACTTCCCAGCTTTTTAGCATCACGCAGGCCAAGCTCCAGCGCTTCCCGGATCTCTGGGTTCGGATACGGACAGGTCGGGAAGTTGCCGTCCGGGTGTTCCTGCTCGGCCACAACTGAAATGTTGGTAAAGCCGTTCTCCTTTAAGCAGCGAGTCACGCATTTCAGGCCAGCACCGTTTAACGGAGTGTAGACAATAGAAACATCCTTGTCGATTTTCTCATTGCCACAGAGCGACTGCGCGGACACTGCATTGATAAATGCTCCAATATAGGAAATTTTTCCTTCTTTCTGCCCCTCCGCAAAAGCTACACGCTTTACATCATGGAACATATCCACTGATTCAATCTGCGCAAGAATCTCTGCTGCTGCTTCTGTTGTGATTTGGCAGCCATCCGATCCATATACCTTATAACCATTATACTTGGACGGATTGTGGCTTGCAGTCACCACAATACCACCCGAACACTTTAAGTGACGAACTGCAAAAGAAAGAGACGGCGTCGGCATTAACTCCGGATAGGTATAAACCTGAATTCCATTTGCAGCAAATACTTCAGCAGCTACTTCCGAGAATTTATCTGATTTAATTCGGCTGTCATGCGCAATTGCTACTGACGGATGCTCAAAATGCTGGTTCAGGTAATTAGAATATCCCTGGGTTGCCTTTGCAACAGTATAAATATTCATTCGATTTGTACCAGCACCAATTACCCCGCGTAAGCCACCGGTACCAAATTCCAGATCCTTATAAAAGCAATCTGCGATCTTCTTATCATCCTCTTTCATTTCCTGCAGTTCCGCAGTCAGATCCGGATCTGTCAGCTCCTGCTCATTCCAGATCTTCCAGTTTTTTTCAATATATTCCTGACTCATCTTTTATTCTCCAATCTTGTGTTTATCACAACCGTTCAGTGACAGCACCGCCGCAGGTGGTTTTTTCATGCCATATTCACTCGCCACTACATTTCCCCAACAATCTAGCATCTCACATGCAAAAACTGCGCTTTTCCATGGAACTTCATAGATAACGAATTGGCCGGTACAAAAATACAATCACCCTTGAAGAAATTCATGCTGTCACCATCCTCCATGAACACTACACCGCAGCCATCCAGGCATAAAAACACTTCAAAGGTATCTCCCGCTGTCTGAAATTCTACCAGCTTTCTGGATGATTCCGTATTCAGCAGATAACGCTCTACCTGGAAATACTTGCAGCGGCATAAAAGCTCCGTTGCTGATCCTTTTTTATATTTCAACAGACGCAGTGGCTGACGCGGCTCCGAGCTGCTCTTTAAATTTGCCACAGCCAGTGCCTTATCAATATGCAATTCCCGAAGCTTTCCATCTTTTCCGACACGGTTATAATCATACAATCGGTATGTCAGATTCGAGCTTTCCTGAATCTCCGCAATCAAAGCACCTGCGCCAATGGCATGAACTGTACCCGCCTCAATGAAGAACACATCATCCTTCTGAATCTTCACCTTCTGCAGATACTTCTCTACCGTGCCGTCTTTCAGGCTCTGGCGAAGCTGTTCTTTCGTGATGTCATGGTTAAAACCGTACACCAGCTGAGCATCCGGTGCTGCATCCATCACATACCACATCTCAGTCTTTCCAAGCTGTCCGTTCTCATATTTCCGCGCGTAATCATCGTCTGGGTGAACCTGCACAGACAGATTCTTCTTTGCATCAATAAACTTGATCAAAACCGGTAATTCGCCTTCGGTACCAGGATGTTTTCCCAGATATTCCGGATGCTCCTTTAACAGTTCTGCCAACGTCTTTCCTGCATGTCTCCCGGTCACAATCACACTTGGTCCATCCGGATGCGTGGAACACTCCCACGTCTCTGCCAGCGGAACAAGATCAATTTCCTTGTTAAATTCTGTTTTCAGCCGGTTGCCACCCCACAGATAATCCTTGCCTGCCGGGGTCAGTAAAAACGGCTTAGTCCTCGAGTTCGTACTTGTGCTTGTCATGAACATTAATCTCCTTGCCCAGCTGTACTTCAATAATCTGCATGGCAGTCTCCGCAATGACGGTATGCTTGCATCCAGCCTCCATAGTAATCACATCTCCCGGCTTCACCTGTTCTTCCATTCCATCTACAATGGTGCGTCCAGTTCCGGAAATAATTGTCCATACCTCATCGCGATGGTCATGGCTGTGATAATTCATCCGATATCCCGGATTCAGACTGATTTTCACTGTAAGGCTTCCATCCTCTACATCCAGCACACGAAAATCACCCCAGGATTTCTCCGCAAACATCACCTGCTGGTTCATACTGTCCACAAACGGCTCAATATCCTGAGACTGCTGCTTGTCCGACACCAGAATTCCCTCGGCACTGGCAGAAACCACAACATTTTTCAGTCCCATACAAAGGATTGGCACATTCAGTTCATTCACTACGCTTAAATTCTCACAAGCATTGTTGTATAGGGCCTGTCCCATAACCGGCTCCGTCATTTCCGCACTGAGGGCATCCCAGGTGCTCAAATCCTTCCACAGGCCATCATAGCGCAGCACTGCAAGATTCTTTTCCTTTTCTACTACTGCACGGTCGAAGCTGACTGATTTCAGCTTATCATACTGATCATAAAGATCTTCGAAATCGGTAAAATCAATCTGCTCATGCGCTTTTTCTAACAGATATCCCAGACGGCAGGCAAAAACACCGCCATTCCAAAGAGCACCAGACTCCACATATTTTTTCGCTGTAGAAGCATCGGGTTTCTCCCGGAACATTTTTACCAGGCTGCTCTCAGCATCATTTTCCAGCACAATATAACCATAATTCTGACTGGCCTCCGTCGGCTGAATGCCAAGCAGCGCAATCGCAGCTCCTGCTTCCACCAGTCCCTCCAGCTTTTTTAACTCCGCATAGTAGCTATCCTCCACATACGGATCAATCGGGCAGACAATCACTACTTCCTCTTCCGACAGTTGTCTATGGTCATGTAAATATGCAGCTGTCAGCGCAATACCCGGAAACGTTCCCTTACGGTTCGGCTCCACACACACATTCACTGCCTCTCCCAACTGGTTATGAACCGCCGACACCTGAGCCTTTGAAGTAGACACCGTAATGGAAGCCTGCTCATCTGCCTGCCGTATCTGGCGACAAACACGTTGAATCATAGACTCATATACGCCATCCTGCTTCTTAAAAATCTTAATGAACTGTCTGGACCGGACATCATTGGAAAGCGGCCACAAGCGCTTTCCAGAACCGCCAGAGAGTAAAATAATGTTCATATCATTTATGCCTTTCTTATTCAATTAGCAAATTTGGAAAATGTACTGCAATATATTGTTTCACACACCCGAAGTGCCTCTTCCTGTGACCGGCTGCTCAACAATTCAGCAAACTTTTCCACAAGCCAGTTATTATACTCATACCTTGAAAATACTCCATGATTATCAATCACCTGTTTCACAAACTCAAATACACTCTTCGTTTGATACTTCGGATCATTTAGATGAAATCTTCGAATATGTTCCTCTATGTACTCAATCTCTCTATCAGAATACGAATGTGCTGATACCGCCGGTTGAAAGCTCATCGACAATACATCATATTGTAATGCAAGCGGTTCTTTCGAATCCCAGCCCTTTACTCCCATGGGTTGCAAAATCATCTGCGCTCCCGGAAGTTGACTGTAATGCTGCTGTATTTTCTTAAGTGCTTTACAAGGAACTGTACACTGTTTCCGCTTTTCTAATGTACATTTGCTGCTCCGCTCATATTCTTCTAATACGGGTTTGGGCAGCTTTCTGGTATTCTCGGATCTTCTTTTAAATGACTGATTGCAGATGCTGCATGCCAGACCAATGTTAGGGATACACTCAATTAGTTTATCCGAATTCTTTTTCTCAATCGCATGCTCCAGATTTCCAAACATCTTTCGATCTACTAAAACCCTGGAATAACAATACATGCAATAACCGCTTGAACACTCCAGCAATGTTTTCTGAAGATTTGCTTTCTCTTTTGCATTGTTATATCCATACTTTTTCCAGCGTTTATAGACTGGCCGGAAAGCTGGAAGCTGGATTTGTAACATATTTTCCATTCTATCACCAACTTTGAATCTGGCGCAAAATCAGCTGCTGTGAAGCAGAAAGAGATTCTTTCTGTATCTGCTCCAAACAGTTCTCATCTTCCGCATCCCACAAATGGTTCATTTTATTGTTCATAAGACGACGCAGCATTGCATCTACCTGATTGCTACTCTGCTTTGCCCTTCCAAACAGCCGGTCAAAAATAATCTGTACTTCTGATAATGATGTATAATCATTGCTATCCAGCAATTCGCAATTTCCATTCTCCAAAAGTATCAGGTTAGCATCTGAAACTGCCGCTACCAGATCCGCTGAATGCGTAGATACCAGCCAATGAGCCCATGGAAACTTCTGACGCAAAAATGGTAAAATCTTTGCTGCATAATGCGGAGATAAAAATTCATCGATTTCATCGATCACAATCCAAGGGTGCTGTACATCCATCTCATCAACTGCATTTTTTTCATAATACAGCAATTCCAGCAAGATGCGAACCAGAGCCTGGTAACCTGTAGATAACAGCCCCATTCCCTCTTCAAATTTCACCTCACCAAATACCGTTCTTTCTGCAAGCTGAAAACTGTCCCCGGTTAGTTCTTTGAACAACTTCTGCAACTGATCTTCATAAGACCAATAAAGCATCTCAACACGTTCTGTCCAAGTGCCATAACAATTGAAGGAATCCTGTAAATTAAAATACTCGTTTCGGAGACGTGTATTTAAAATATCCTCTCTATAATCATTCGAGTAAGAACCACTTGGTATCTTCCTCACATCAAATCCACGATTCACTGCATCAATAAAATAAACCTCTGTCCATTCCGGTATACTTTCTATAAACCGTTTCAGTAATAACGATTTACCACTGGAGTTATCTCCAATTACCACAGTATCAATATGTGATAATGCTTCTTTCTTAATCTTATCCGCAGCCTTATCGATTTGCTCCAGCCCAAATCTCATATACAGTTTTCCACCTTTCATTCATGCTTTTCAGCTTTATGGTTCCCTGTCTTGCATAAGACTTATACGTATCGCTAGCCAATATCTGATTGTATATTTCGGATGTAATTGGCCTCTTTACGTCCAGTTTCTCAGATACAATGTAAAAGCTTTCCAGTAACGCAACTTTTGAAGATTGCTTACTGTTCACTTGAAACAAATCAAAAAATGCCAACAGACTTTTTTGATATTCTCTTATTTTCTTATCTTCATAAGACATAACCTCTTCCGAAAAACGATCCAACAATTTTACATAGGAACTATTATATCCATCTATTACAAATTCAAATCCAATCAAAGTACGCTTGACAGACGCATATCGGCGCAATGCGCAAAGTCTCAAAAGCACTTCCATGTCTTTTTCCTGCGCATCCTGCCGTCCCCAGATATTTCTCCACTTCTCATTATTGCGATTCATATCCTGAAGCATATCGTAAAATGGACAAGCATATATTCCGTTTCTCTGTTCCTGTTCTGATAATAAAGATCCACCTCTGTTCAAATTAGCAAAGATCTGTCGTAATACCTCGGATTTCTTTTTTTCATTATCTACCTTAATTTCGATCACAGTAATTGTAGTAAAATCAAGTCTGCGTTTTAGTTCTATCGGCAATGTTGCATAATCTACATTTACCGGAGTTCCATCCGCTCCCTGCATGGAAATATGAAGTTCTTCCAACTCAGACTTTTTAAACAATATATCTCGAAAACGACCTTCCTCTACTGAAATTTCTGAGAAATTGATAGAGTTATTCTTTCGTTTATTCAAATAATAGCCAATATAATAAAAGAACAAACTCATGACTCTCTGCTGTCCATCTAATATTTCAAGCTGATTCGATTCATTTCTACAAGTATAGATAGGCGGAATTGGAAGGCCACAAATCAAAGACTCAACAAGGGCAACCACCTGTTCTTTACTCCAGCGATATTTTCGTTGATACTTCGGTATAATATACAGATTCTCATCCACACTTTCTACCAATGTACGAAAACCCACATCCGTTTTATACTGCTGAATACTCAAATCTTTTAAACTATCCAATATGCTTGCTGTTCCCATTTTTCACCGTCCCTATTCTCAATCAAGTATCAAAGCTCCTGATTACAAGAATACTATAAAACACCCCAAAACTCAACTATTGCGCTAGTCAATCTGCTTTCTCCAATACTCCAGCGTCTCCCGAATCGTCTGCTCCAGAGATATCTCCCGTTTCCACCCAGTGCACTCTACAAGCTTTGTCACATCTGCCTCTATAATCGGCACATCTACCGGTCTAAGGCGTTCCTGATCCACTTCAACAGCAACCGGAATCTTCGCGTTGGCAAGAATGCGATCCAGAATGTATTGAATCTCTACCGCTTTGCCTGAACCCACGTTATAGCTTTCTCCTGCCATTCCGTGTTCCAGAAGTAATGTATACGCCCGCACCACATCCCGCACATCAGAGAAGTCTCTTCTGGCGCTTAAGTTGCCCACCTTCATGACCGGCTCACGCAGGCCTTTTTCAATCTCTGCCACCTGCTTACAGAAATCTGCCACCACAAACATCGGGGCCTGATTTGGGCCTACGTGGTTGAAGGCACGCACCATCATAATGTCCATGCCATAGGCTCTG
>ERZ772901.2865-NODE-2865-length-10315-cov-17.876511_pt1 | contig 10315 bp, 4 predicted proteins | sample MGYA00512123_ERZ772901 | MGnify/ENA primary metagenome ERZ772901 (study PRJEB29015, sample SAMEA2737711) | human gut metagenome | biome: human gut; feature: human-associated habitat; material: faeces | place: China | collected 2012 ...
GGCAGGAAGGTGCCAACCTGAGCGAGTAAATCGAGCAATAAGAGGATTTGACCAGTGTAAAGTCGTCAAGTCCGCTTAGCATTGAGCGGACTTTTGTTTTGCCGTAACTGCGGGGAGCAGGTGCGGTCTTCCTACAACTTGAAAGGAGCTACAATGGAAAAAAGATTATTTACTTCCGAGTCCGTAACTGAAGGACATCCGGACAAAATGTGCGACGCGATCTCCGACGCGATCCTCGACGCGTTAATGGAACAGGATCCGATGAGCCGTGTTGCATGTGAGACATGCACAACAACAGGTCTTGTTATGGTAATGGGCGAGATCACAACAAAGGCATATGTGGATATCCAGAAGATCGTCCGCGAGACCGTCCGTGAGATCGGCTATGACCGTGCAAAATATGGTTTCGACTGTGATACCTGCGGTGTTCTCACTGCAATCGACGAGCAGTCCAGCGATATCGCCATGGGTGTTGACAAGGCACTTGAGGCAAAAGAAAACAACATGACCGATGACGAGTTAGACGCGATCGGCGCCGGTGATCAGGGTATGATGTTCGGTTTCGCTACAAACGAGACCCCGGAGTACATGCCGTATCCGATCGCTCTTGCGCATAAGCTTGCAAGACGTCTCACCGAGGTCAGAAAGAACGGAACTCTTCCGTACCTGAGACCGGACGGAAAGACCCAGGTTACAGTTGAGTACGATGAGAACGGAAAGCCGTTCCGCCTTGACGCAGTCGTTCTTTCCACACAGCATGATGAGAATGTGACTCAGGAGCAGATCCATGAGGACATCAAGAAATATGTATTTGATGAGATCCTTCCGCAGGAGATGGTAGACGCAGATACAAAGTTCTTCATCAACCCGACCGGACGCTTCGTGATCGGTGGACCGCATGGAGACAGCGGACTGACCGGAAGAAAGATCATCGTTGACACCTACGGCGGCTATGCCCGTCACGGCGGCGGTGCCTTCTCCGGCAAGGACCCCAGCAAGGTGGACCGCAGCGCAGCCTATGCGACCCGCTGGGTGGCAAAGAACATCGTGGCTGCAGGTCTTGCCAAGCAGTGCGAAGTGCAGGTGGCGTATGCCATCGGCGTGGCAAAGCCTGTGTCCATCATGGTGGACACCTTCGGCACCGGCACCGTCTCGGATGAGAAGATCGAGCAGGCTGTGGAAAAGGTGTTCGACCTGACCCCCGCCGCCATCATCCGCGAACTCGACCTGCGCAAGCCCATCTACCGCAAGCTGGCAGCATACGGCCACATGGGCCGCGAGGATCTGGGCGTGAAGTGGGAGAACACCGACCGCGTGGATGCCCTGAAGGCTGCGGTCGCTGCTCTGTAAGCGGAACACAAAGCACCTATCGCAATCATATAAAATAAGAAGGCATCTGCAACGATCGCTTCTGAGCTTCTGAAGCTCAGCAAATTTGTTGCAGATGCCTTCGTTTTTGCGGCTCTGCCGGGGAGGGCGAACGAGCGAAAACAGCAGCATCTCCGCTGCCCGGCATACTGCATTTTTATCTCCCGGAAGAGCGATCCCGGCAGACTGCTCAGACAAAGAAAAGTCTTACTTTTCCACGAAAATCAGCCGAAATTTGCGAAGTGGCAAAGAATCGGCTGTCTTTTTGTCGAAAACACACATTCTCTTTGAGAAAAAAGAAAAACAGCTGTGCAAGGCGCAGAAAATCCTGACATGAAACAAATTGATATGGCAGAATCGACGAAATGTGATAAAATAAAACTAGATATGCGCTCTTGTGTGCATGATACGGATCGTAAACAGCAATAAGGAGTTATGACTATGTCTATTGAAATTTCCCCGAAGTCGTTCTTTGAGCAGCCCAGCGTGGCAGATATGCGGCTGATCTCCTGCCCCGGTGCAGAGGAACTGACCGGCCTGATCGACAAGCATCTGGTCCGCTGGGCCAAGGCTGCCGGAATTGACAAAGAGACCTTCATTATTCCTTGCGACTGCCCCCGCTTCCAGAGTGGCGATGCCAAGGGTCTGGTGAAGGAGTCGGTGCGCGGCGACGATATCTTCATCGTGGTCGATCCCGGCAACTACAGTGTGACCTACAAGCTGTTCAACTACGAGAACCACATGTCTCCGGACGATCACTTCGCCAACCTGAAGCGCCTGATCCAGGCAGTGGCCGGCAAGGCACACCGTGTGTCGGTCATTATGCCCAGCCTGTACGGCGGCCGTCAGCATCGCCGTGTGGTGCGCGAAAGTCTGGACTGCGCTGTGGCCCTGCAGGAGCTGCAGACCATGGGTGTGCGCAACATCATCACTTTTGATGCTCATGACCCCCGCGTGCAGAACGCTGTGCCGCTGATGAGCTTTGATAACGCAATGCCCACCTATCAGGTGCTGAAGAGCCTGCTGAAGAAGGACCCGGACCTGTCCTTTGATAAGAGCAAGTTTACCGTGGTCAGCCCGGACGAGGGCGCCATGAACCGCAACATGTACTTCTCCAGCGTGCTGGGCTGCAATCTGGGCATGTTCTACAAGCGCCGCGATTACACCCGCGTGGTGAATGGCCGCAACCCCATCGTGGCCCACGAGTATCTGGGCGAGAGCGTGGAAGGCAAGACCGTCTTTATCGCAGACGACATCATTGCTTCCGGCGAGAGCATGCTGGAGGTCGCCAGCAACCTGAAGGAGCGCGGCGCTGCCAACATCATCGCCAACGCCACCTTCCCCCTGTTCACCAGCGGTCTGGAGAAGTTCGACAAGGCTGTGGCAAACGGCACCCTGACCTACGTTGTGGGCACCAACCTGACTTACCGTATGCCCGAGCTGCTGACCCGCGACTGGTATGTGGACGTGGACGTTTCCAAGTACGCTGCCTACTTTGTGGTGGCACTGAACCACGATATGTCCGTTTCCAGCATTATCGACCCCCTGAAGAAGATCGAGAACCTGCTGGCAAACCGCAAGTAAGATAGCTTTCCAAAGCCCCTGCACCCTGTGTGCGGGGGCTTTTTGAATTTTCATAGAGAAAAGAAAGTGCATCAGGAGAAACAGCAGTGGTATAGGGGACTTTCGCTGATCAGCACTTTTCACAAAAAATGATATACTAATATATTAATCGCAACAAAAAACACTAAATACTATTTACAAATCATGATGTGAATGGTATTCTTTGTACAATGTTGAAGCAGGAAGGCACCTGCTGTGAGGAAGAATTTGGAAAAAAGCAAGCGGATCCGGTACAGAATGCAGGACAAAACAAAGTGAGCAGGCACTTGAAAAAAGGAGAAAACACTATGAAACGCCGCGATTTTATGAAGCTTTCCGCCGCTACCGCGCTGGGCGCTACCGTGGCTGCTATGGCACCCTCGGCTCTGGCTGCGACAGAGCTGGACCAGACCAACGGAGATCTGCACACCACTGTGGACCGCAAGACCGCAGCCATGGGTCTGGGCGATGGCAAGACCTTTGCTTATGACCCGGAGAACCCGTACCTGAACGTGAATGTGGGTCTGTTCCATGATGCGCAGGTGACGGTGGGCAGTCAGAATGTTGGCACTGCTACCTATTACCTGCCTGACGGCATGGATCCTTGGGCGCCGGCAGTTATCGTGCTGACCCCGGATAACACCACCGCAAAGGCGTTCTCCGGCACGGTCACCGGTCGTATGTGGCGCACGGTTGCCAGCAAAAATAAGATCGCCGTTGCATTTTTCGGTCCCGAAAACGGCGGCAGCTGGAATCTTTCTCTGAGCGCTGCCGGTCGCGATGACGCAGCAGCGCTGGACGCACTGTATCAGCTCATGCGCAAGAAGAGCGTTAAGCTGTCCGGCGCATTCTCCATGGATAAGTCCCACACCGCACTGGTGGGCTACAAGGAGGGCGGCGCGGCTGCCCTGCTGTTCGGCGCTCGCTGGGCAAGTGATTTCAGCTCCATCTGCGCTGTGGATGCAGCGGAAGTCCCGGCAGCTTCGCTGGAGGCAGTGGGAGGCGAGTATGTGCTGCCCTTCCCCGGCGACTCCACCCGCGGCGTGCAGGAGGAGGCCATTGCCGCAAAGACAGTGGATACCCCCGTTTGGTTCGTCCGCTCCAATGCCGATTCTACCAATAAGGCAGCGCTGGATTTTTATCTGAACGCCAATCAGGCTGCGGCAAAGGGCAACGGCGTGTATGTCAGCAGCCGCACAGGCTCTGCCGCTGAGGTGTGGGTAACCGAAAAGGCACAGTGCCCGGCTGCTATCTGGGAGAAGTTCTCCGGTCAGTTCAAGCGCTTTATGGCGCTGCAGCTGCCGGGCCGCGTAGCAAAGGCGGAGGACTTTACCCGCCGCGGCTTTGATATCCACGAGGAATGGGTCAACGGAGAGCTGCGCCGCTGGATGGTCTATGTGCCGTCCACCTATACCGGCAGCAAAAAAGTGCCGCTGGTGCTGGTGATGCACGGCTACACCGCCTCCATGTACGCCATTGCGGAGGAGTCCCGCTGGTACGAGGTTGCAGAACAGAACGGCTTTATCGTGGTGTTCGCGCAGGGTCTGGTGCGTCCCGCAGACCTGATGGGCAACATTCCCACCGCCATGTGGCTGGCAGGTCCTTTTGCCGCACTGGCCGGTAAGGATACCGACCCCAGCGTGGATCTGGAGTTCATCAACAGCCTGCTGGACCGCATGGAGCAGGATTACAGCATCGACACCACCCGCGTGTATGCCACCGGTCACTCCAACGGCAGCCTGATGACTTGGGCTACCGCCTGCCGCTATGCAAGTCGGTTTGCCGCCATTGCACCTATCGGCTATATGTTCACCCCGCTGCCGGAGCTTGACCCCGCAGTGCTGCTGCCGGCATGGACCTTCCTTGGCGAGTACGACTCGGCAGGCGTGGCAGAGCTGGTGGAGGATAACGGCACGGTGAAGGCGCTGCAGGGCTGGAACGCCCACAACGCCACCAACGAGGCGGCTGTTGTGCAGAGCACCTCCTACGATGGCGCTTTTGTGACCAAGAGCTTCATGGGCGGCAACGCGCCGCTGGTGCAGTACACCGTGGTCAAGGATACCCCCCACGTTTACCTGCAGGAGGAGAGCGTTGCAGTTTGGAACGAGTTCTTCTCCCGTTACAGCCGCGGTGCAGACGGCACCCTGTACTATCAGGGCAATGCCGTGACCGTCGGTCAGTACCAGCCCAGCGCAGAATGGTACGCTGCAAAATAAGCTGACAATGCCCGCCGCGCGGCGGTACAGGAGCTTTATATCTCGGGACACCGGAACGTCTGCGGACGCTCCGGTGTCCCTTTTTGCATTTTACGGCGGCTTCTGTTAAGTTTTTGAAAATTCGTGCCGGGGGCTTTGCAAATCCCGGTGGGTTTATGCTATATTTAAGTTGAAATACTTTGCATTCTGACAGAAAGGAAAAACGCCATGGAGCATTTTGTGGAGTTTGAAGATGTCTGTAAATATTACCAGACCGGCAGTGTGAAGATCGCTGCCGCAGACCACCTGAATTTCTATGTGGACAAGGGCGAGTTCTGCATCATCGTGGGGCCCTCCGGTGCGGGCAAGACCACCCTGCTGAACATTCTGGGCGGCATGGACAACTGCGACGAGGGCAACGTCTGGCTGGACGGCCGCAACGTGAGCCGCTTTTCCGCCCGGGAGCTGACCACCTACCGCCGGTACGATGTGGGCTTTGTGTTCCAGTTCTACAACTTGGTGCAGAACCTGACCGCACTGGAAAACGTGGAACTTGCCAGCGAGATCTGCCGCGACCCGCTGGACCCCGCCGAGACCTTGCGCAGCGTGGGGCTGGGCGAGCGGCTGAACAACTTCCCGGCGCAGCTTTCCGGCGGCGAGCAGCAGCGGGTGTCCATTGCCCGCGCACTGGCCAAAAACCCCAAGCTGCTGCTCTGCGACGAGCCCACCGGTGCGCTGGACTACCGCACCGGCAAACAGGTGCTGGGCCTTTTGCAGGATACCTGCCGCAAGACCGGACGCACCGTCATTGTTATTACCCACAACACGGCACTGACCGGTATGGCTGACCGCATCATTCAGGTGCGCAGCGGCCGCATCGTGTCCAATCAGGTCAACGAGCACCCGGTGCCGGTGGAACAGATCGAGTGGTGAGAACTGTGCAGAAAAGTTACCGCAAAAATATCCTGCGCGAGATGAAAAGCAGCATCAGCCGGGTGGTGTCCCTGTTTGGCATCGTGGCGCTGGGAGTGATGATGCTCACCGGCCTGATGTGCATTGCCCCCGATATGCGCACCGCTGCCCAGAAGTACTATGTGCAGCAGAATGTGTTCGACCTGCGGGTGCTGTCCACCCTTGGCCTCAGTCAGGGCGATATCAGCGCGATTGCCGCTGTGGACGGGGTAGACGCCGTGCAGGCGGTGAAGTATCAGGACGTGGAAGGCCACTGGACAGAGAACGAGCAGACCACGGTGGCGCGGCTGTATCAGCTGCCTGCCGACCCGCAGGCCGATACGCCGGAGAACATGAACCGCCCGGTGCTGCTGTCCGGCCGGATGCCGGAAGCTGCCGGAGAGTGCGTGGTGCACGTGATGGGGCACGGCAGTCCGGTGGAGCTGGGCACCCAGCTGACCCTGCCGGAAGAGACCGAGGGGGTCAGCGGGCAGGTGTTCACGGTGGTGGGCACGGTGCAGGACCCGCTGCATTTTTCCTCCGATTCCGAAAGCAGCACCGTGGGCGATGGCCAGCTGGACTGCATCCTGTTTGTGCCGGAGGGCACTTTGACCGCAGATTATTATACGGTGTGCTATATCAAGGCAGAAAACGCCGGATTGTATGATAATTATTCCGATGAATATCAGGCCGCAGTGGATGCCGTAGCGGAAAAGCTCAAGGCCATCCAGAGCGTGCAGTGCACCGCCCGGCGGGAAGAGCTGATGGACACTGCCAACGACAAGCTGACCGAAGCGCGCACGGAGTACGACAGCCAGAAGGCCGAAGCCGAACGTCAGTTTGCCGAGGCGGAGGCAAAGCTTGCGGACGCACAGCAGCAGCTGGATGCCGCCAAGGCGCAGCTGGAAGCCGGGGAAAAGGAGCTTGCCGCCCAGAAGACTGCCCTGCCGGACACTATGCAGAGCGGTGCCGACAAGCTGGTGAGCAGCGAGGAGCAGGTGCTGGAATTTGAGGAACAGTTACAGCAAATCGAGCTGCTGGTCAACCTGAAAAAGGTGGCAGACCCCCTGCTGACCTACGCGGAAGCCGCTCTGCGCAACGCCGAAAAGGCGCTGGACGAAGCCGAGCCGGAGGACGAGGATTACATTGAACTGCGGGATGCACTGGCCAAGGCGCAGGCCGCTTACAACAACATCTATAACCAGCTGCAGGGCTATCAGCAGCAGCTGGACGCGGGCAAGCGGCAGATGTACAAGCAGGGGCTTATCTCCTCGCCGAACCTCTCCAACGACCAGCTGGTGACCGAGGCCAAGGCTGCGCTGCGCAAGATGAAATTGCAGCTTTTGCAGGGACAATTGCAGCTGACCACCGGCACCGCCAGCGCCTACACCCAGTTCGATGCCGCACAAAAGCAGCTGGAAGAGGGTTGGGCAGAATACAACGCCGGGCAGACCCAGCTGGAAGAATCCCGCACCGAGTACGAGAGCCAGAAGGCCGAGGCAGAGCAGAAGCTGGCGGACGGCCTTGCCCAGCTGAACGATGCCGAGGAGCAGGTGAGCCAGATCAAAAAGGGCGAGTGGTATGTGCTGGACCGCACCTCCACCATGAGCTGCGTCACCTTTGCCCAGTACGCCGACCGCATGGACGCCATTGCCCGGGTGTTCCCGGTGTTCTTCTTCCTTGTGGCGGCGCTGGTGGCTACCACCACCATGACCCGTATGGTGGACGAGAACCGCCTGCAAATGGGCACCTTAAAGGCGCTGGGCTACTCCAATTTCAGCATCGCGGGCAAGTATTTGTTCTACGCGATGCTGGCCACCATTCTGGGCAGTATCGTCGGCATGGTGGTGGGCTTTGTGGTATTCCCCATCATTATCTGGAACGCCTATCAGCTGGTGTTCAGCCTGCCCACCTTCACCCTGCACTTCTACCCGGGCATGGCAGCCGCCAGCGTGGGCATCAGCGCCGCCGTCATCGGCTTTGCCACATGGTACGCCTGCCGTTCCAGTCTGGCCGAAAAGACCGCAGCTTTGCTGCTGCCCCGGGCCCCCGTGGCGGGCAAGCGCATCCTGATGGAGCGCATCACCCCGCTGTGGTCCCGGATGTCCTTCTCCCAAAAGACCACCGCCCGCAACCTGTTCCGGTATAAAAAGCGGTTCTTCATGACCGTGCTGGGCGTGGCGGGCTGTACCGCGCTGCTGCTCATCGGCTTTGGCATACAGGATTCCCTGCTGCCCATCGTCACAAAGCAGTCTGCCGAACTGACCCACAACGATATGTCTATCACCCTCAGCGACCCAAAAGCCCTGACCATGGAGCAGGGGCTGGCAGAGGAGCTGGACAGCAACAGCGCCGTGCAGAACTGGGGCGCGGTGTATACCAAATCCACCACCATCTACAATGCCGAAGGCGAGAGTGCAAGCGTGAGCATCGTGGCTGCCGCCAAGGACAGCGACCTGACCCGGTATGTTACCTTCCGCACCCGCAAGGGACACAAGGCCATCAGCTTTGACAGCGGCAGTGTCATCCTGACCGAAAAGACCGCCGAGAATCTGGGTCTGCACACCGGCGATACCTTCTGGGTGGAAAACGCCGAGGGCACCCGGGTGGAGCTGACCCTGACCGGCATCACGGAAAACTATATGTTCACCCGGCTGTACCTCCCCCGCGCACAGCTGGAAAGCCTGCTGGGCACGGAGGATATCCCGTGGAACACGGTCTACGGGCAGACCACCTGCACCGATGCTGCCGGGTACAACGCCCTGCGCACCGACCTGCTGGACTGCAACTATGTCAGCGGCATCAGCTTTACCGAGGACACCACCGAACTGTTCGATAACCTCATCGTCAGTCTGGGCTATGTGGTGGTGCTGATCATCATCTGCGCGGCGGCACTGGCGGCTGTGGTGCTGTATAATCTCATCAGCGTCAACCTTGGGGAGCGCAAAAAGGAGCTGGCGACCATCAAGGTGCTGGGCTTCTACGATCAGGAGGTGTACCGCTACATCTTCCGCGAGATCGAGCTGCTGGCACTCATCGGCTCCGGCGTGGGTCTGGCACTGGGGGTGCCGCTGCACAAGTTCATTGTGTTGACCGTGGAGATGGATCAGCTCATGTTCATCCGCACCATCGCCCCCCGCAGCTACCTGCTGGCGGTGGCGCTGACCATGGTGTTTACCGTGGTGGTCTGCTTTGTCATGCGGCGGCACGTCCGGCGCATCAGCATGGTGGAAAGCATGAAGGCTCCGGAGTAATTACAAAGCAAAACCATAAAAAGCACCCCCTGCAGTCTGTACGGGCAGACCGCAGGGGGTGCTTAGTCTTTTATACGCTCAGGGAATCAGAGGAACACATACTTGAGGATGAACAGCACGGTGAGCACATACATCAGCGGGCTGATCTTCTTCTCCTTGGCCTTGCCGGTGATCACATTGATGATGGTCCAGGAGATGATGCCGATGGCGATACCCTCGGAGATGCTGTAAGCGGTGGGCATAGCCAGAATGGTCAGGAAGGCGGGGATGCCCTCGCTGGGATCATTGAAGTCGATCTTGATGGCAGAGCCCATCATGTAGAAGCCCACGATGATCAGAGCCGGAGCGGTAGCAAAGCTGGGGATGGTGAGGAACAGCGGGCTGAAGATGGTAGCCAGCAGGAACAGCACCACCAGAATCGCCAGCGCCACCGGCAGGGCGATGCCCGCTGCCATCTGGGTCACACCCACGATGAGATAGGCGATGAAGCTGGCCACCGCCGCCAGCAGAGCATAGGGGATCTGGGTGCGGACGTGGTCAATATGGTTGCAGCCGCCGGCCATAGAGGACATGACGGTGGTATCGGAGATGGGGGCGCAGTGATCGCCAAACAGGGAGCCGGAGAGCACGGCGGCAATGGTGATGGCCTCAGACACACCGAAACCGTAGGCCATATTGATGCCCAGCGGCAGCAGGATAGCCATGGTGCCCCAGCTGGTGCCGGTGGCAAAGGAGATGACAGCACCGATGATAAACAGCAGAGCGGGAACCAACGCCGGGGACAGGAAGCCGATGGTGCAGTCCACCACGAACTGGGAGGTGCCCAGCGCCGTGCAGACGGAGCCAACGCCCCAAGCGGCGATGATGATCGCCAGAATACCGGCCATCTTCTTGATGCCGCTGACCCACGTATCCACCACCTCAGTGAAGGTCATGATCTTCTTG
>ERZ772901.2867-NODE-2867-length-10307-cov-37.650117_pt1 | contig 10307 bp, 9 predicted proteins | sample MGYA00512123_ERZ772901 | MGnify/ENA primary metagenome ERZ772901 (study PRJEB29015, sample SAMEA2737711) | human gut metagenome | biome: human gut; feature: human-associated habitat; material: faeces | place: China | collected 2012 ...
AGCAATACGATGTTGCTTATTGAATCGATTTACACAAAACTCTTGACACACCCAATTTGTATGGTATAATGGCCTTACCAAAAAAACAGAGCAGACGAGGAGAAGCCTCAGTTCTGCTTCACAGGGAGAAAGGGACAAGGAGGCAGCAAATCATGTTTGGTAATCCGTTTTCCGCAAATGTTGAGCGCAAGATGACAAAGGAGGAGCTGGTGCAGGCGATCCGCGCAGACCTCTCCGGGGAGCTGGAGGCGATCTATGGGTATGACGCCCATGTGCAGGCAACCGATGATCCGGTGGCGAAGGCCGTGCTCTCTGACATCCGCGACGAGGAGAAGGCACATATGGGAGAGCTTCTGACCCTGCTGAAGTACCTGGATCCGAAAGAGGGGGATCTGTACGCATCCGGCGAGAGAGAAGTTCTGGAGATGCTGGAAGAGCTCGGGATCCGCCCGGCAGAGATCCCCGGCACCGACAGCGCGACCGTGGGAAGCATGAAGGAGGAATGAACTATGGAATTCTTAATGAGAAACGACAGCAGCCTTTCCGAGGAGCAGTGGAAGGCGATTGATGAAAAGACCGTCGCCGCGGCCCGCACCGTTTTGATCGGGAGAAGGTTTTTAAATCTCTATGGGCCGCTCGGGGCAGGCGTCCCGGCAGCAGAAGTAACAAAAGACGGGAAGAAGCAGTACGTGATGCTGCAGGAACTCTCCTCCGACTTTACGCTGCGGTGGAGAGATCTGGAGAGCGCAGAGCGCCTGAATGTGCCGATGACCTATTCCGAGGCCGTCTCTGCCGCCGTGGACACGGCGCTAAAGGAGGATTCGCTCCTCTTTCTCGGGGATGCCGAGACCGGTGCGGAAGGGCTTCTTGGCGGCGCTGGAGAGAAGAGGAAGATGCAGGACTGGGACAAGGAGGAACATGCCTTTGCCGCCGTATCTGCCGGATTGCAGCACATGCTGGAGCATCGCACCTACGGGTCCAAGGTCCTTGTCACAAGTCCCGATGTCTTTGCCCTGCTGCAGCGGATTCAGCCCGGCACTGGGACGCTCGAGAGTCAGAGAATCCAGGCACTGATCGAGGGAAAGATCTACCAAAGCCCGGTGCTCCCTGCAAAGACCGCGCTCCTTGTGGCGCCGGATGAGCAGAACATGGACCTTGTGATCGGACAGGATCTCATCACCGCCTATCTTGGTTCCTCGGACATGAACCAGGATTTCCGGGTCTTTGAGACGGTGCTCCTCAGACTGAAAAATCCGAATGCCGTGGTGGTATATCAGGGCTGATACAAAAAAAGTTTGCATCATGTGAAGGGGGTTGCGACCGCAGCCCCCTTTTTCATGTAACAATCGATCCCGCGCTTTTTGCCCAAGTCATCCCGCTTTCCCTGCAACTCCTGCGTTTTTGCAAAATCCCGGCGCCTCATGGAAATCCCGCAGCCCTCGAACAGCGATTTGAAACGTGTCCCTGTCATTTTTGGCTCCTTTGTTTTTGGTAGTACATACATCACTCTGTGGCCGGAAGATAGCAAGCAATATTCCTAGAAAATTAGCACAAAAATAAAGAACAGTCCTTGGCTAATTTGCCATGAACTGTTCTTATTCCCGCTTGAAGAATCGGTTTATGTAGTTTTATTCCGGGGTCCCTAATAAAACGCTGCCTTTCTGGCCTTTCGAGGATTTGACCGTTAGCGGCAGGAGCCGGATTAGACCGATGGATTTACAATCTAAGTGTAACAGCTCCTAGACAACCAAATTAAAATGACACATAGACTTCTTTGCTATAATGGTGTTTGAAAACACCAATGGCCTTTTACGGGAGTTCTTCCCGAAAGGCAAGGACATCACGGATACGCCAGAGGATTACATCCAACGGAAGTACCATGAGCTGAACCTGCGCCCTAGGAAGTGCCTTGGCTACAAAACACCATATGAGGTCTATTTCTCAAAGGTGTTGCACTTAGCTTTATAATTCGCCGACCATAGTAAAGGGAGGAGAAACCGTGTATGCAGAATAAGATGACTTCGCTGATCACAAAGATAAAACTTGATGCTTCTACGGAAGCCTATACTTTTCATGATGAGGAAGTCTGTCCGACCTACAATGAATGTCATGCGCCGGATTCTGGAACACTACTTCATACAGCTTTGCGGGTACGATAGCGCCGCAATGAGTACGAAAGTACTGGAAGCTGTAAAGAAAAAGATGGATGAGGAATCCAGCGGCATGGTACTAGATTACACGAAAAGTCGGATAAGGTTGTCCACGGCACTTGGCCCACGAAATAGATTACATATGGAGGGCGAGCAAGCTTAATGAAGGTATTTGATAATGTCACGAACATCGTTCGAGACGACATGAAAAAAACGATAAAGCGGAATAGCAAGGTTTCCGTGGCAGCGGCTTGCTTTTCTATGTATGCCTATAGGGAATTGAAGAAGCAGCTCGAAAGCATTGATGAGTTCCGCTTCATCTTCACATCGCCGACCTTTGTAACAGAGAAAGCGAAAAAGCAGAAGCGCGAGTTTTACATTCCTCGGCTCACTCGTGAACAGAGCCTTTACGGTACGGAATTTGAAATTAAGCTGCGTAATGAAATGACGCAGAAGGCAATCGCAAAAGAGTGCGCCGACTGGATCAGGAGAAAGGCCACATTTAAATCAAATACAACCGGCGAGAACATGGCCGGATTTATGGTTACCGACTTCGGAACTGGAAAAACAGCTTACATGCCTTTGAATGGATTCACGACGGTAGATATTGGATGCGAACGCGGCAACAATAGCTACAATATGGTGAACAGCCTTGAGACTCCATTCGCGGCGCGGTACTTGCAGGTCTTCGATTCTCTTTGGAACGATAAAGAAAAGCTGCAGGACGTCACTGATGTTGTTCTGGAAAATATTACGACTGCTTATAACGAGAATTCTCCTGAATTGATTTATTTCATCACGCTCTACAACGTGTTCAGTGAGTTTCTGGAGGATGTATCTGAGGACGTACTGCCTAACGAAGCGACAGGTTTTAAGAACAGCAAAATCTGGAATAAGCTCTACGACTTCCAGAAAGATGCAGCGCTTGCCATTATCAACAAACTCGAAAAGTACAACGGCTGCATTTTGGCTGACAGTGTCGGTCTTGGTAAAACTTTCACGGCTCTCGCTGTCATTAAATACTATGAAAACAGAAATAAATCTGTCCTTGTACTTTGCCCGAAGAAGCTGGCAGAAAACTGGAATACATATAAAGATAACTACGTCAACAATCCCATCGCTGCAGACAGACTCCGCTACGATGTTCTTTTCCATACCGATCTTTCGCGCGATCATGGTACATCAAACGGGCTTGATCTCGACCGGCTCAACTGGGGAAACTATGATCTTGTAGTTATTGACGAGTCACATAACTTCCGAAACGGCGGAGAACTTTCTGGCGAAGACCAGAAGGAAAACCGCTATCTAAAACTTCTGAATAAAGTTGTGCGCGCTGGAGTGAAGACGAAAGTACTCATGCTGTCAGCAACTCCTGTCAATAACCGGTTTAACGACCTCAAGAATCAACTTGCTCTCGCATATGAAGGAATGCCGGAGCTGATTGATGAGAAGCTGAATACATCAAAGTCGATCGACGAGATATTCCGCCAGGCCCAGACCGCATTCAACGCTTGGAGCAAGCTCCCAGCTGAGGAACGGACAACGGATAACCTGCTGCGCCGACTGGACTTTGATTTTTTTGAAGTGCTTGACTCTGTAACCATTGCACGGTCACGAAAGCATATCGAGAAATATTACAACACGGAGAAGATCGGCAAGTTCCCGGAACGGCGCAAGCCAATCTCACTTAGGCCGAGCCTGACGGATCTTCCGAGCGCCATCAACTACAACGAGATATACGAACAGCTCTCTCAGCTTCAGCTGGAGATTTACACGCCTTCTGCCTATATCTTCCCGAGCAAGATGCAGAAATATATTGATCTGACACACCACAAGGGAAACAATCTGACGCAGTCTGGACGGGAAGAAGGTATCCGCAGGCTGATGAGCGTCAATCTTCTTAAGCGGCTGGAAAGCTCGGTCTCATCCTTCCGGCTTACACTGGAACGCATCCGCGAACTCATTATGGAGACAATCGACGGAATCACTCAGTATGAGAAATATGGAGAAGCCAACATCGACATGTATGAAGCTGATTCCGACGACTTCGACATGGAGGACCAGAACACCGACTACTTCACTGTCGGACGTAAAGTGAAGATTGACCTTGCCGATATGGATTACAAGAGCTGGAAGGACGTGCTGCAAAAGGATGCGGATACGCTCGAACTTCTGATTCTCATGATTGCGGATATTACGCCGGAACATGACACGAAGCTGCAGGAGCTCTACAAGCTTATCTCACAGAAGATCGAGAACCCGATCAACCCCGGCAACAAGAAGGTGCTGATCTTCACAGCATTCTCCGACACGGCAGAGTACCTGTACGATAATGTCAGCCGGTACGTCATGGACAAGTACGGCCTCAACAGCGGCATGATCAGTGGCACGGTCGACGGCAGAACCACGCTGAAGAACTTCAAGGCGACGTTCAACAACATCCTCACATGCTTCTCGCCAGTTTCCAAGGACCGAGACGTCCTTATGCCGGAGAGCAAGAAGGACATCGATATCCTGATCGCAACCGACTGCATCTCCGAAGGCCAGAACTTGCAGGACTGTGACTACTGCGTCAACTACGACATTCACTGGAATCCCGTGCGTATTATCCAGCGGTTCGGACGTATCGACCGTATCGGCAGCAGGAACAAGCAGATCCAGCTCGTGAACTTCTGGCCGGATCTGACGCTTGACGAGTACATTAATCTGAAAGCCCGTGTTGAAACAAGGATGAAAATATCCGTTCTGACTTCTACTGGTGACGACAATCCTATCAGCCCGGAAGAAAAAGGAGATCTGGAATATCGCCACGAACAGCTTAAGAAGTTGCAGACCGAAGTGGTGGATCTGGAAGACATGTCAGGCGGGATATCCATCATGGATCTCGGTCTTAATGAATTCAGACTTGATCTTCTCGAATACATCAAAACGCATCCGGATCTCGACCACATGCCATTCGGTCTGCATTCCGTGGTGAAGAAGACGGAAGACCTGCCAGAAGGAGTGCTTTTTGTACTGAAGAATCGCAACAATGGTGTGAACATTGACAGTCTGAACCGCATTCACCCGTTCTACATGGTCTATATCAGTCTGGAAGGTGAAATCGTCTGCGACTATCTGAATCCGAAGAAGCTGCTTGATGATATGAGGCTTCTGTGTCGTGGAAAAGCTGAACCGATTGTGGAGGTCTACGACCGTTTTAATAAAGAAACCGATGATGGCAGGAACATGAGTGAAATGTCAGCGCTGCTGTCCGATGCCATCAATTCAATCATAGATACCAAGGAGGAAAGCGACATCGACAGCCTCTTCAAGAGCGGCGGCACATCCGCCCTGCTTTCGGAGGTGAAAGGTATCGACGACTTCGAGCTGGTGACCTTCCTCGTGGTAATGTAAAGGAGGAGCCTATGCGGGGATTGCCGAAATCTACGGAGTTTAACAAGCGAATTCCGAAACAGAAGTTTTATGATAACCTTACCGTCAGCCCGACACTCAAGCGAAGCTTTGTCGACCAGATACGAATGATTTACTGGGCGAATAAAATCGCGTCGTCAACTGTCAATCTGGCAGAAGGAAAGAATGTCACTGAGATAGAAGTATTCCATATCCGGCTCAATCAGGAAACACTCGACGAGAATGTGCTGAAGCAGATTGACCGGGAGATCCCGTATCATATTCTCTTTGTACTGGAGTACGACGGAAAGTACAAAGCTGTGATGGGTTACAAGGAGGCCGCAGGCAGTGGCAAAGCTGCGTTCAAGGTTGACAGATACTATCAGACTGAATGGATGCCGGAAGAGAAACTGCCGGTGCATCTTGATGGGCTGAACATCGACACGGTCTACGAGAACTTCATACGGCAGATTGCGGGAGACGTTCTGCAGGCCGCTACGCCGCAAGAATCACTAAAGGAATCAGTTGCCAGGGACGACCGCAGAGATGCTTTGCAGAAGCAGATAAACAAGCTGCAGGCGAAGATCCGGAAGGAAAAGCAGCTGAACCGGCAGATGGAAATGAATGCGGAGCTGAAAAGGCTCAGAAAGGAGCTAAATACTTTAGTATGAATAAAATGAGTCTCTCTGAGATGATTACATATTCGACAGTACTTATTCGATGTGAGTATGCAAACGGGACATCAGGAAGTGGCACAGGCTTTATTGTCGATTTATGTCCTGATGCGGAGAAACATACTTGCGTTCCGGTATTGATAACAAATAATCATGTTGTAGAAAATAGTATAAAAACTGTTTTTGAATTTTGCAGAGCTAACGAACAAGGTGAACCAATTGATACTGAGTCATTATCTATCACATATGAAGGCAATAATTGGATTCATCATCCAGACACAAGTGTTGATTTAAGATGCCTTCTTCTTGCTGAAGCGCTTAGAGATTTGGAGCAGAAAAGTATAAAGATTTTTTACATTCCTTTGGAAACAAATCTTATACCAGATGACGAGAAGCTTTCAGAATTGTCAGCAATGGAGGATGTAGTCATGGTTGGATATCCAATTGGACTATCTGATCATTATAATCATAAGCCAATAATTCGTAGAGGTATAACGTCAAGTCATCCACACAAAGATTATCAAGGGAAAAAAGAAACATTACTTGATGTTGCGTGTTATCCCGGGTCAAGTGGATCTCCTGTTTTCATATTGAATCAAGGAGCGTTTCCAACCAAAAGCGGGATATCTGTCGGAAACAGAGTTATGTTGCTCGGGGTTTTATATGGTGGTCATCAGTTTAATACCCAGGGCGTTTTACAGTTTACTAATTTACCAAATGTTCCTAAGCCGGTGGTTCAACTGCCGATTAATCTTGGAATAATAATAAAGGCAGAAAGAATACTTGAATTTGAAAAGCTTTTCGTAAATGAGGAGAAAAACAATGGATAAGATGAGAATGGAATCCGAGGATATCCAGCAGGATAACGTCGCGAAGATCGCCGCGCTGTTCCCGAACTGCGTCACAGAGGCACAGGATGAAAACGGGCATTTGAAGAAGGCTATAAATTTTGAGCTACTCAAGCAGATGCTTTCTGATTCTGTTATCGACGGCGACGAGGCGTACGAGTTCACATGGGTGGGCAAGAAGGCGTCCATCGTAGAAGCTAACCGTCCGATCCGCAAAACCCTGCGCCCATGCAAGGAAGACAGCGTCAATTGGGACACGACCGAGAACCTCTACATTGAAGGAGACAACCTCGAGGTCCTGAAGCTCCTGCAGGAAAGCTACCTCGGCAAAGTTAAGATGATATACATCGATCCTCCCTACAACACAGGCAACGACTTCATCTACAATGACGACTTCAAAATGTCGAGTGAGGAGTACGCGGACGAGTCCGGCGCGTTCGACGACGAAGGCAACCGCATGTTCAAGAACACCGACTCCAACGGCCGCTTCCACTCCGACTGGTGCTCGATGATCTATCCGAGGCTTATGCTGGCGAGGAATCTGCTGAGTGAGGATGGGGTTATTTTTATTTCGATTGATGATAATGAGCAGGAGAATTTGAAGAAGATTTGTGATGAGGTGTTTGGGGAGGAAAATTTTATTGCGCAACTGGTATGGGAGAAAAAGAAAAAAGGCGCCTTTTTAAGTAAAAGCTACATTAACATGAAAGAATATATTCTTGTTTTTTGCAAGAAAGATAGTTCATTTAATGGATTGATTGGCGAAATAACAACTGAGGAAGGTACATATCCCTGCATTAAAACTACTAATGCTCGAGGTGTACGTACTATTAGAAAGGGCACTCCAAGCAAATATAAGGAATCCAATTACACTATTGCCTCTGGTACGCGAGTTAGTTCTGGGAATATGGAATTAATCTATCTTGATGATTTAGTAGTTAGGGATGGAACTCTTGAAAAAGATGTGAAAATTGATAGTAACTGGATTTATTCACAAGAAAAACTTGATGAATATTCTGAACAAGGTCTTGTGTATATCACTCAGGATAATTATATAAGGCGCATTGTAAATGATAGGCGTGTCAAAATGCTGAAAGATTTGCTATCGCGGGTTGGCTCAGATGGTGAGTCGCTCCCAATATTCGAATACGACGAAAATTTGAATAACGGTGGATGGGGGACGAATGAAGACGCAAATGACGAACTGCACCATCTTTTAGGAGAACAGTATATTTTTGATTTTTCTAAACCGACTCGCTTGTTGGCAAAATTGTTTCAATCCATTGAAGGAAAAAATTGCACTATTTTAGACTTCTTTTCTGGTTCAGCGGCTTCTGCTGATGCCGTAATGCAGCTTAATGCTGCTGATGGCGGGAAGAGAAAGTACATCATGGTTCAGATTGCAGAACAAACACAAGAAGGTAGTCCAGCTCAAAAGGCTGGTTATAAGAACATCTGTGAAATCGGCAAGGAGCGTATCCGCCGCGCGGCGAAGAAGATTCACGAGGACAATCCGGACGCGACCTTCGATGACGGTTTCCGCGTCCTGCGCCTCGATGACACAAACATGAACAACGTCTACTATGCCGCTGGCGATTATACGCAGGACATGCTCATGATGATGGAATCCAACGTAAAGTCTGACCGGACGGATCTGGATCTGCTGTTCGGCTGCCTGCTCGAGTGGGGACTGCCTCTGAGCCTGCCGTACACGTCCGAGACCATCGAGGGCTGCACGGTTCACACCTACAACGACGGCGATCTGATTGCATGCTTTGATGAAAACGTGCCGGAGTCGGTGATCAAGACCATTGCTAAACGTCAGCCGCTTCGTGCCGTGTTCCGTGACTCCAGCTTCGCCAGCAGCCCGGAAAAGATTAATGTCGGCGAGATATTCAAGTCCCTTGCGCCGGATACAAGAGTCAAGGTCATTTAAGGAGGTGGCAGAATGAAGCTGCAATTCAAGCATCAGAAGTTTCAGGCTGACGCCGCCAAAGCCGTCGTGGATGTTTTTGCCGGGCAGCCATACCTCACGCCCACCTACATGATGGACAGAGGAACCGGGCATTATCAGCTCGGCCTGAACGAGGACGATGACTTCACGGGCTGGTCGAACGCAAAGATCGTGCCAGAACTGTCCGACGGACAGATACTTGAGCATATCCGGAAGATCCAGCGTGACGGGCAGATCGAGCCGTCACAGTCGCTCGAGGGCAAATACAATCTGACTATCGAGATGGAGACCGGCGTCGGGAAAACCTATACCTACATCAAGACCATGTACGAGCTCAACAAGGCGTATGGCTGGACGAAGTTTATCGTGGTCGTGCCGTCTATCGCCATCCGTGAGGGCGTTTACAAGTCGTTTCAGGTGACACAGGATCACTTTGCCGAGGAATACGGGAAGAAGATACGCTTTTTCATCTACAACTCCTCTCAGCTTACTGAGATAGACCGTTTTGCCTCCGACAGCTCCATCAATGTGATGATTATCAACTCGCAGGCGTTTAACGCCCGCGGAAAGGACGCGCGACGCATTTACATGAAGCTCGACGAGTTCCGTTCCCGCCGACCGATCGATATCATCGCCAAGACGAATCCGGTTCTGATTATCGACGAGCCGCAGTCTGTCGAAGGCAAGCAGACAAAGGAACGCCTGAAGGAATTTCATCCGCTTCTGACGCTGCGTTATTCTGCCACACCGAGGGAATACTACAACCTGATTTATCGTCTTGATGCGATGGACGCCTACAACAAGAAGCTCGTCAAGAAGATCGCCGTCAAGGGTATTACGGAAAGCGGGACGACGGCTACTGATAGCTTCGTTTATCTGGAAGGACTGAATCTTTCCAAATCAGCTCCGACGGCAACCATACAGTTCGACTGCAAACGCGCATCCGGAATCAAGCCGATGAGCGCTACCGTGACGGAGGGCTACAACCTCTTTGACCATTCCGGCGAGCTGCCTGAGTACCGGGACGGCTTCGTGGTCAAGCGCATCGACGGCAGAGATGATTCCATCGAATTCATCAATGGCATCAAGCTTTACGCCGGAGACGTGATCGGCAAGGTGGACGAGAATCAGCTGCGCCGTATCCAGATACGAGAGACCATCCTCTCCCATATCGAGCGTGAGAGGGAACTGTTCAATAAGGGTATAAAGGTTCTGTCCCTGTTCTTCATCGACGAGGTAGATCACTATCGTGTATACGATAAGAACGGACAGCCTCAGAACGGTATCT
>ERZ772901.2877-NODE-2877-length-10283-cov-2.532167_pt1 | contig 10283 bp, 9 predicted proteins | sample MGYA00512123_ERZ772901 | MGnify/ENA primary metagenome ERZ772901 (study PRJEB29015, sample SAMEA2737711) | human gut metagenome | biome: human gut; feature: human-associated habitat; material: faeces | place: China | collected 2012 ...
CGGGATTACCGGCTTCGGACCTATATTGGTATTACTTTTAAATTTTTATTTGGCCGGTGTTTCTTCTGCTTTTTCGTCTTCTTCCTCGGCCTTTGTGTATTCGCCGATATGGAACAGCTGGGAATCAGCGGTGGTGGTTACGGTAACACCTTTCTCTTCCAGTTTCAGATCCTTCACATACAAAGTCCTGGTTCCCTGCGGAAGCTTTGCCAGATCAATTTCAATCGGGTCCAGAAGATGTGCCGGATCTGCTTTGTAGTGAATTTCAGTGATCTCCGGTTCGAAGACACCCTGTACAACCTCCTCATTGACAAAAGTAACCGGAACGGTTGCGGCAACAACCTCACCTGCGACCAGTGCCTGGAAATCCAGTGCCAGAATCTTCTTGCTGAGCGGATCGTAATCAATATTCTTTACCAGGGCATCGACCTTTTCACCGGAGATATCCAGCATGGTCTGTGCGCCTTCTTTTGCTTTTTTAATGAAGTTCAGAGCATCTTTTTCTGCGTATTTCAGGGTTACGTTTTCTTTCATTTCACGACCGTACAGAACACCGGTGGTGTAGCCCTCTCTTCTTAATTTCTTAGCCTTAACCTCAGGATCTCTTTTTTCAGCTGCTAACGTCATCATAATAATTGCCTCCTACTTGAATGGCCGGCCAAAATCCATCCGGTCTTATAATCGTTATTCATTCGTGTAGATGGAGAGCTTGTCTTTATGAGGAAGTTCTTCTTTTTGCACTGACTGTATTATAGCACTTTTGGAAAAAAGTGAACCTTCAAAAAGTACCAAAAAAGCAAATATACAAAATAATAAAATTAGCAATATTTTTCAGATATTAGCACTCTTTTATGCAGAGTGCTAATAATGTGCCGCCAGAATTTGGATATTTGTATTGAAAAACATGTTCAAAAACGATAAGATAAGAACAGAAATATGTATCCATAAAAAAACAATATGTGTGTCGGAAAAGGAGGACCGGACATGCTTTATATCGGAATCGATCTTGGAACATCCGCGGTGAAGCTTCTTTTGATGGACGGGGGCGGCCAGATCAGAAAAATTGTTTCGAAAGAGTATCCCATTTATTTTCCGCATCGGGGCTGGTCGGAACAGAAGCCTGAGGACTGGTTTAGCGGTACCATGAACGGTCTGAAAGAGCTGCTGACTGACTGTGAGAAGGAGCAGGTGGCGGGCATCAGCTTTGGCGGGCAGATGCACGGGCTTGTGATCCTGGATAAAAACGATCAGGTGATCCGCCCGGCGCTTCTCTGGAATGATGGACGAACCTGGGAGGAATGTGATTACCTGAACAATGTGATCGGCAAAGAGAAGCTTTCGGAATATACGGCCAATATTTCCTTCACGGGCTTTACCGCTCCAAAGATTCTCTGGGTCAGAAATAAGGAGCCGGAGAACTTTGCGCGGATCGCGAAGATCATGCTTCCCAAAGATTACATAGCATACCGTCTGACTGGTGTTCATTGTACCGATGTGTCGGATGCGTCCGGCATGCTTTTGTTTGATGTAAGGAACCGCCGCTGGTCGAAGGAAATGTGCGAAATCTGCGGCGTCCGCCAGGAGCAGCTGGCGAAGGTCTATGAATCTTACGAGAGTGTGGGAACTGTGCTTCCGGAGATTGCGGATGAGCTGGGAATTCCATATACGGTAAAAGTTGCGGCCGGTGCCGGGGATAATGCGGCAGCCGCAGTCGGAACCGGCACGGTGGGAGATGGCATGTGCAACATTTCCCTGGGGACCAGCGGAACCATCTTCATCTCTTCGGAAAAATTTGGCGTGGACAAACACAATGCGCTGCATGCGTTTGCGCATGCGGATGGCCACTATCACCTGATGGGATGCATGCTCAGCGCGGCCTCCTGCAATAAATGGTGGATGGACGGAATCCTGCAGACTTCGGACTACGCGAAAGAGCAGGCTTCCATTACAAAGCTGGGAGAAAACCATGTATATTTCCTTCCTTATCTGATGGGGGAGCGTTCTCCGCACAACGATCCGAATGCCCGCGGTACATTCATTGGTATGACCATGGATACCAGTCGGGCCGATATGACCCAGGCTGTGCTGGAGGGCGTGGCCTTTGCGCTTCGGGATTCTTTGGAAGTGGCAAGATCCCTGGGTATTCACATTGAACGCACGAAAATCTGCGGCGGTGGGGCTAAGAGCCCGCTATGGAGAAAAATCATTGCCAATGTTATGAATCTGAAGGTAGACATGATTGAGAGTGAAGAAGGACCGGCGCTGGGCGGTGCCATGTTGGCGGCAGTTGCTTGTGGCGAATACGCGAGCGTGGAGGATGCAGCCAGGAAACTGGTGAAGGTCACCAAAACGGTGGAGCCGGAACCGGAGTTGGTGGAAAAATACGAAGAACGGTATCAGAAATTCCGGCAGATTTATCCGGTATGCAAGTCATTATTTCAGCTGATTCATTAAAGGTGTTATAGAAATTCACATTTATATCAGGAGGGTAAGTACATGAACAACATTCCAGAAGTGAAAGCAGGCATTGTTGCGGTGAGCCGTGACTGTTTCCCGGAGTCTTTGTCTGTGAACCGCAGAAAAGCACTGGTGGAGGCGTACGGCAAAAAGTATGACGCAAAGGATATTTATGAATGCCCGGTCTGCATCGTGGAGAGCGAGATCCATATGGTACAGGCACTGGAGGATATCAAGGCGGCTGGCTGCAACGCGCTGGTTGTATACCTTGGAAATTTCGGACCGGAGATTTCCGAGACTCTGCTGGCAAAACATTTTGACGGACCGAAAATGTTTGTTGCTGCCGCGGAGGAGAGCAGGGACAACCTGGTACAGGGACGCGGTGACGCCTACTGCGGCATGCTGAACGCAAGCTACAACCTGGCTCTGCGCAACATCAAAGCGTACATTCCGGAGTATCCGGTGGGAACTGCTGAGGAGTGCGCGAATATGATCCACGAATTTTTGCCTGTCGCAAGAGCAGTCATTGGCCTGTCTGATTTGAAGATCATCAGCTTTGGACCAAGACCGTTAAACTTCCTGGCGTGCAACGCGCCAATTAAGCAGCTTTACAATCTGGGCGTGGAGATTGAGGAAAACTCGGAGCTGGATCTGTTTGAGGCGTTCAACAAGCATGCGGGTGATCCGAGAATCCCGGATGTTGTGGCGGATATGGAAAAAGAGCTGGGCGAAGGCAACAAAAAGCCGGAGATCCTGCCGAAGCTGGCCCAGTATGAGCTGACACTCCTTGACTGGATCGAAGCCCATAAGGGTTATCGCAAATATGTGGCCATTGCCGGAAAATGCTGGCCTGCGTTCCAGACCCAGTTCGGCTTTGTGCCATGCTATGTTAACAGCCGTCTGACCGGCCGCGGCATTCCGGTATCCTGTGAGGTAGATATCTATGGCTGCTTAAGTGAGTTCATCGGGACCTGTGTCAGCCAGGATGCGGTTACCCTTCTGGACATCAATAACACCGTGCCCTATGACCTTTACGATACCGAAATCAAAGGAAAATTCGATTATAAGAGCCATGATGTTTTCATGGGCTTCCACTGTGGCAATACCAGCACGAAGAAGCTGTCCTTCTGCCAGATGAAGTACCAGCTCATCATGGCAAGAAGTCTTCCGGAAGAGGTGACTCAGGGAACCTTGGAGGGCGACATTGTCCCGGGTGACATTACCTTCTTCCGCCTGCAGAGCACTGCGGATAACAGGCTGAGAGCTTATGTGGCAAATGGCGAGGTTCTGCCGGTGGCAACCCACTCCTTTGGCAGCATCGGCGTATTTGCGATCCCGGAAATGAAGCGTTTCTATCGTCATGTGCTGATTGAGGGGAATTTCCCGCATCATGGAGCAGTGGCATTCGGTCATTACGGAAAAGCACTGTACGAGGTATTTAAGTATATTGGAGTCGATGTCCGGGAGATTGGTTATAACCAGCCGGCCGGCGTGCGTTATCCGACAGAAAATCCATTTGCATGATGTGATTTTCCGGGACGCGGGATTTATGCGAAACAAAAAAGGGGCGAAGCTTTTCAAGAAGCTTCGCCCTGTTTTTATGAGCAGATCAGACGGCCGGAAGAAATGCGTTGACTACCTGGTCTGGATTTACATTCTGCAGCTGGGAATTTTCAATCATGGTCAGGATCATTTCCATGTACTGACCGTTGTAGCGGATATAAGCTGTTGCGGTACATTTGAGGTCATCAATCCGATAGTTGTCGTACTGGTAACGCATCCAGTTTCCGGAAAGCAGTGTTACGCTGGACTGTACTGGAGTCAGAACGGTGTTCTGTTCATCAATCAAAGTCTCGGACAGGATTCCTTCGGTCAGATCTTTGAGATCCTGCTGGCTGAAATACTGGCTGACATCTACTCCGATATCGGAAGAAGTAACGCTTACAACGGTTGCGATGGATTCGTTGATAAATGTGATTGTACCGTCACTGCTGTCTCCCTGGATATAACCTGCCGGTACCTGCACGGTCAGGGTTCCGGTTGTCTGGGTGTTGGCTGCCGTTGTCTGGAATGTGCCATATACGGCCGGAACCACGGCTGTGTTACTGCCGGCAAATGACGGGAAAACGGATGCTGTACTGATTGCTGCTGCTAAAAACAGAGTTATTTTCTTCATTCTGCGTAACCATCCTGCTTTCTTCATCCTCTGATGATGGCTGCCGGTTTTGCCTGATTTATAATAAAATGCGCTGTATGGCAAAACGGCGATTTACACGTTATCGTTACTATAATAATATCATATAACGGTACGGATGTAAAGAAAACAAAAGGACAATCCTGTGTTAATTTAGATAATTCCGCATGGTTTTCAGCGCGTTTTTCTCCAGCCGTGACACCTGAGCCTGGCTGATATGGATCTCCTCGGCAACCTCAGTCTGGGTTTTACCTTCAAAAAAACGCAGATCAATGATGTGGCGTTCCCGTCCGGGCAGCCGGTTCATGGCTTCCCGCAGGGAAATTTCCTCCACCCAGTTTTCCTCGGAACTCTTCTTATCTTTAATCTGGTCCATCACATACAGCGGATCACCGCCATCGGTGTAGATGGGCTCGTAGAGACTGACCGGACTCTGGATGGCATCCAGGGCGTAGGTGATGTCTTCTTTGCTGATGCCGATTTCCTGGGCAATTTCCATAAGGGTTGGTTCCCGGGAGTTTTTGCGGGTCAGGCCTTCTCTGGCGTAGATGGCCTTGTAGGCTGTGTCCCGGAGGGAGCGGCTGACCCGGATGGAGTTGTTGTCCCGCAGATAGCGCCGGACCTCGCCCAGGATCATGGGAACCGCATAGGTAGAAAAACGGACATTCTGGGTAATATCAAAATTGTCAATGGCCTTGATCAGGCCGATGCATCCGATCTGAAACAGGTCATCCACATTTTCATTGCTGCTGGAAAAACGCTGGATCACACTCAGAACCAGGCGCAGGTTTCCCTTGATGTACTGTTCTCTGGCTTCCTCGTCACCTTGCAGGATCCGCTGAAACAGCGCGTCCTTTTCCTCATTCGTAAGCAGGGGCAGCTTCGCCGTATTGACTCCGCAGATTTCCACTTTGTAGCCTGCCATGTTCCTTACCTCCGCAAATCGTGTTGTTTTCTGGATGTTTTTGCAGCATTCTGACTGCCTGAAAAACGTGATGCGCAGTCAGGCAGGTTTGCTACATAAAACATGATTTACGGAAATGAATACATTTATACTTCCAGAAATTACCTGCCCCAATTTTTACGTTGCTTTTTTGCGGACGCCTGTTTATGATGATAAGAGACCACAATACGAAAAATAAAGGAGCAGACCCATGGGACATTTTTATTTTGTAAGACACGGACAGACCGTATGGAATGTGGAAGGTAAGATCTGCGGCGCGACAGACATTGCCCTGACAGAGCTTGGACATGAGCAGGCTATCGCAACCGGAAAAAAGATCCTGGAGGAGCACATTCACGCGGATGAAATTTTGTATTCCCCGCTTACGCGTGCGGCTGATACCGCAAAGCATATTTCTGAGATTACCGGGATTCCGGCGCGAATGGAACCGCGCTTAAAAGAGCAGAACTTTGGCAAGTGGGAGTCTACGCCGAGAGGCGGGGCGGAATTTAAAGTGGCAAAGCAGTCCTTTGCCTGCAGCTATGAGGGCGGTGAGTCCATGCTGCGCCTGGCCCAGCGTATTTATAACCTGTTAGATGAAATTAAGGCACAGTCTGAGGAAAAAAACTATATTCTGGTGGCTCACAATGGCATTGCCAGAGTGGTGCAGTCTTATTTTACGGATATGACCAACGAGGCTTTTGCGGGGTATGGCGTGAAGAACTGCGAGGTTGTGCGGTATGATTTCTAAAGAAATTGCCGTATGACCAGAGAAGCGGCGAAGAGTCTGTGGTATATTTCACCAGAAATCTTTCTGAGGAAGGTTTAAAGAAAGTTTACAACCGCATCAAGGAGGTATGGATTGTGGCGTGAAACGATATACTTCTATTAGTTCTGGTGAACCTGAAGTTAAAATGAAGTAATGTTGAAATTCATATTGAAGTTATATTGAAGTTGACATTGAAGTTTTCGTGAAGTAAAATGAAAGCAATTAGAAACTGCTAGAATCTGCCGTGTATTATGAGGTAAAAACATGTATCTGGAAGAATTGATCCCGGGTGTCTGCCTGGAAAGTGACAAGCTGGAGTGCAAGAGTAAACTGAACCGGGAAGATGTGGTGGGCTGGTTAAAAAGCATTGCGGGGTTTGCGAATGCGGCTGGCGGCGCATTTTATATTGGTGTAGAGGATAAGAGCAATAAACTGATTGGATTTGATAAAAAGAATGCAGATAATGAGCGGAATTATTTTAACAATCAGGTGAATGAGCATCTGACACCAAGGCCGCAGATGAGCATTTCATTTCTTCGCTATGAGATCAATGGAACCGAGCGTTTCATTATCCGGGTAGAAGTGCCGGAGTCTGCGGTGAAGCCGGTTATTTTGAAATACAAAAACATTCCGTCTATTTTTATGAGAAGAGATGGCTTTACGAATGGAGCTACTTATGAAGAAATCATAGAAATGAGCGTGAAAAGCAAGAACGTCCAGTACGATATTCTTGTTTCGGATGAAAAGTATAATGCAGACGAGATTTCCATGCTTCGGGCCTTTTATTCCGAACACAATGATGGGAAGGAATTAAAGGAGAAGGCGCTTCAGTCGCTGGGCTTTTATAATAAAGAGGGCTATCTGGCCAATGGAGCAGTTCTGTTTACCGATCATTATGATGGAAGAAAAACAGAAGTGCAGTGTTCCGTATTCTCCGGATTCAACAAGGGAAGCGAGCGGATCATTACCATTAATCGCTTTCATGGGAACATTACCTCAACCATTCAGTATATCATGGATTTTGTAAACCAGAGAATGAATCATTCCATGATTAAGCTGGAGGATACCAGAAAGAATATTGACGCGTATCCGCAGCGCGCCCTGTTTGAGGGCGTGGTCAATGCAGTTGCGCACCGGGATTATTTTTTAGATGGAACACAGATTCAGGTGGATATGTTTAAGGACCGCCTGGAAATTTCTTCGCCAGGAGGCTTTTACCGGGGTGAAAAACTGGGAAAGACCTATGACTTATCAGGAATTATATCCAAGCAGAGAAATGAACTGATCACGGGTGTTCTGGTGGCCTGCAACGTCATGGAGGCAGCAGGAACTGGATTTGACAAGATCACAGAGGAATATGCAGAGGCAGATGAGAAACATAAACCATACATTTATTCCTCATCGGATCATTTTACGCTGGTTCTGCCGGATCTGACATATCTGGACGGAGTGGAGGACAGCAGCATACCGGTGGTGGATTATATTCCCATCGCGAACGGAACAGAAATGGATGGAAAAGTGCTGGCATTCTGCTATTATCAGGCTCATAAAGCATCCGAAATCGCGGAATATCTGGGAATCAGTAATTCCACTTATCTGAGAAAGAAAATTCTTGGAAATCTGGAAGCGGAGGGATATTTGATTCCGGGGAAGATTTCCAGGGCAACTTATTACAAGACAAACCGGGATATGGTGTCGGTAAAATAATAAAAAATAGAAATTGTGTTTTTTATGTTAATTTTATTGTTCCCCCTTGCTATTCATAAAATGCGTGTTATAATACAAATAGAACAAGTCAAAATGTATGATTCTGGCTGTTGTCCATGTGTAATGCGTGGGTAGCAGCCAATTTAGAAAGCAGGGTGAGAACAATGGCTGCAAAGAGAGATTTTTATGAAGTGCTCGGTGTGTCCAAGACAGCGAGCGATGCAGAAATTAAGAAAGCATACCGTAAACTTGCCAAAAAGTATCATCCGGACAGCAATCCGAACGATACCGTGGCAGCAGAGCGGTTTAAAGAGATAAATGAAGCTTATCAAGTACTTTCTGATCCTGAAAAGAAAGCAAGATATGATCAATTTGGATCAGCTGACTTTGATGGAAGTGGATTTGGAGCAGGTGGATTTGGTGGTTTTGACTTCAATGATATGGGTGGTTTTGGAGATATTTTTGAAAGTTTCTTTGGTGGTGGCGGAAGTTCATCAAGAAGAAGAAATGGACCGGTTAAAGGTGCTGATTTAGAATACACTATTAATTTATCCTTTGAAGAAGCTATATTTGGTGTTGAAAAAGAAATCACAATTAATAGAAGTGAAAACTGTGAAGAGTGTCATGGATCAGGAGCTAAACCTGGAACGTCTCCAAAAACATGTCCAACATGTAATGGTTCAGGGCAAGTAAGGGTTCAAAGACAAACTCCATTAGGAAACTTCGTAACTACATCTACATGTGATAGATGTGGAGGTAGAGGAACTGTAGTTGAAGAACCATGTCATTCATGTGCAGGAAAAGGTAAAGTAAGAAAGAGTAGAAAGATAAATGTTAAGATACCAGCAGGTGTTGATACAGGAAATGTACTACCACTTAGAGGGCAAGGTGAGCACGGTGCTAACGGAGGGCCTCCAGGAGATATATATGTAAGAATCAATGTTGCTAGATCAAGTAAATTTGATAGACGTGGACATGATATTTATATAGATACTCATATATCTATGTCTAGAGCTGCACTAGGATGTGAAATAACAGTACCTACAGTAGATGGTGATGTTAAATATACTGTTCCAGCAGGAACACAATCAGGTACACTTTTCAGATTAAAAGGAAAAGGAGTTCCAAGAGTAAATGGTTCGGGAAGAGGAGATCAGTACGTAAAAGTTGTAGTTGAAATTCCTAAGAATTTAAATGAAAAGCAAGTGGAAGCATTAAAAGCATTTATGGAAGCTTGTGGAGAAGAACCAGACAATGTTGAAGTTCCACACAAAAAAGGATTTAAAAACATCTTTAAAAAATAGATATATTTTAATTAAAAACAGCCTGTTGTATTTAAAGCGACAGGCTGTTTATTTCGTTAATACATTTAAAACATCCATGGCATGTTCTTTTCTTTCGGAGTTAACAATGATTGTAAGGATATTATCCTTGGAAGGAAAGTCAATCTCTTTAAGTAAATTTAAAGAATCTATTTTAATACCATATATACCTTCAGTATCATTTGAGTCAGAAGCTTTAACAAGTAGTTCTTCTGGAATATTTAAGTTTTCAAAACCATCTATAGTGGAGATATCTTCAAACATATCTTGTGATACTTGCGCATTGAAGTATTCTTCATTAACAATGGCAAGATCAATTTCTTTAGCAGCTATTTTTATAGCGATTTCTTCAGTAGGGGTTAATCTATATCCAGTATTTGAGTCACTCCAGATAGGATTAATAAGTATTGTTGACTTTTCAAGATTTTCAATAAGTAGATCATTAAGTGTATCCCTAAGGGAGTATAACTGATTTTCATCTATATAAGAATTATAATAAGTTATGGTACAGTAAGTAGATTTTTTAGTCATCATTGTATGAATGAAAGAAGCTAGTCCTACTATAGAAAGTAATGTAATAATTATATGAATTTTATAATATTCCCATATATATCTATATTTTTCTTTGGGAGATAAAGCTTTGAATTTTTCTTTAATTGATATTTCAGAATCAAGTTGTGTTTCTTTTTCCATATTATCCTCCTGATTTATGTATATGTTTACTTAAGTTAAGTTTATAGAAAAAAATTACAAAAATCAATGGAATTTATAAAATTTTTACTTCTTTAATATAATAAAAAATAAAAAAAATCTATTGACAGATGTGTGAAATATGTGCTATAGTCTTTGTCGAAAAACTGCCGAAGACAGCAGGTGCCGAAAAGGCATAAG
>ERZ772901.2883-NODE-2883-length-10264-cov-16.049172_pt1 | contig 10264 bp, 8 predicted proteins | sample MGYA00512123_ERZ772901 | MGnify/ENA primary metagenome ERZ772901 (study PRJEB29015, sample SAMEA2737711) | human gut metagenome | biome: human gut; feature: human-associated habitat; material: faeces | place: China | collected 2012 ...
TCATCTTGCAGGCGTCCTCGCGGCGGAACAGGCGCTGCAGCTTGCGCTCGATGGGGGCGTTGCCCTTCTGGACCTCGGCACCGCAGTGCTCGAGGCTGTCCAGCTTGTGGGCCTTGGAGGAACCGGTGGCACCGCCGATGCCGTCGCGGCCAGTGCGGCCGCCCAGCAGGACGATGACGTCGCCGGGAGCGGGGCATTCGCGGCGGACGTGGGAAGCGGGCGTTGCGCCCACAACAGCGCCGATCTCCATGCGCTTTGCCACATAGCCGGGGTGATAGATCTCATCCACCTGACCGGTAGCAAGGCCGATCTGGTTGCCGTAGGAGGAATAACCGGCGGCAGCGGTGGTCACCAGCTTGCGCTGGGGCAGCTTGCCGGGCAGGGTCTCACTGACGGGCTTGAGGGGGTCGCCTGCGCCGGTGACGCGCATGGCCTGATAGACGTAGCTGCGGCCGGACAGCGGGTCGCGGATCGCACCGCCGATGCAGGTGGCAGCGCCGCCGAAAGGCTCGATCTCCGTCGGGTGGTTGTGGGTCTCGTTTTTGAAGAGGAACAGCCAGTCCTCGTCCTTGCCGTTGACGTCGCACTTGATCTTCACGGTGCAGGCGTTGATCTCCTCAGACTCGTCGAGGTTCTTCAGGATGCCCTGCTTTTTCAGTTCCTTGGCACCGATGGTGGCCAGGTCCATCATGCAGCGGGGCTTGTTCTCGCGGCCAAGGTCGGCGCGCATGGCCATGTAGCGGTCGAAGGCCTCCTGCACCACGGCATCGTCGATCTGGACGTCATCCAGAATGGTTCCGAAGGTGGTGTGGCGGCAGTGGTCCGACCAGTAGGTGTCGATCATCCTGATCTCGGTGATGGTCGGGTCGCGCTTCTCAGAGCGGAAATACTCCTGGCAGAACTTGATGTCGCCCAGGTCCATGGCGAGGCCCTTCTCGTCGATGAACTTTTTCAGGCCTGCCTCATCCAGCTCGTTGAAGCCGTCCAGCACCTTCACTTCGGTGGGGACGGGATACTCCATCTTCAGGGTAGCCTTGGTGTCCAGCGAAGCCTCGCGGGCCTCCACCGGGTTGATGACGTATTTCTTGATCTCAGCCACCTGCTCATCGGACAGGGTGCCTTCCAGCAGGTAGACGCGGGCAGAGCGCACCAGCGGGCGGTCGCCCTGGCTGATGAGCTGGATGCACTCGGCGGCAGAGTCGGCGCGCTGGTCGAACTGGCCGGGCAGATACTCCACGGCGAAAGACACGCCGTCGGAGACAGGCAGCTCTGCATAGGTGTTATCCACCGGCGGCTCGCTGAACACGGTGGGGACGCACTGCTCGAACAGAGCCTCGTCGATGCCCTCCACGTCGTAGCGGTTGAGCAGACGCAGACCGTTCAGCTCCTTGATGCCCAGCAGGGAGACGAGCTCATTGCGCAGGCTCTGGGCCTCGCCGTCGAAGCCGGGTTTCTTTTCAACATAGATACGATATACCATTGGGAAATCCCCCTTGTTGTCAGCCCTCTCAGTCACCTTCGGTGACAGCTCCCCCAAAGGGGGAGCCACTGGCGTGTCGGTCAGGCCGCACAGCCTGAGAGGAGTTTTATTTTACCAGAAACAGAAGTGCTCCGCTGTCCAGATTCACGACATCTTAACAAGTATTATTGTTCAGAAGCCGCTTTTCTTGACAACAGCGCACTGTATTTTGCGGCATATATGCTTTCAGCAGTCAGCTCAGAGCTTCCCGGCCTGCCAAAGCCTCTCCCCTTGGGAGAGGTGGCATTGCGAAGCAATGACGGAGAGGGCACAAAGCCGCCGCAAAGCGATAAGCAGGCCCTTCGTCAGCGCGATGCTATCGCCGTGCCTGCACATCTTTGTCAGCATCCTTGCCCTCTCAGTCACCTTCGGTGACAGCTCTCCCAAAGGGAGAGCCTTCAGAGCTGCATTTACTGCTTCTCTGCCAGCGCTTTCAGCGCCCGCATCCCGATGTCGGTGCGCTTGTGCAGCTTGTCGAAGTGGATGTGCTCCGCCGCCTCGTAGGCGATGGAGATGGCGCGGGGCAGGCCGGGCGCGGTGGCCGTCACACCCAGCACACGGCCACCGTTGGTGACGAGCTGGCCGTCCTCGGTGATGGCCGTGCCGGAGTGGTAGACCGTGACGTTCGGCTCATCGGGCAGCTGACCGTCCACCAGACCGGTGATGGGCTTGCCCTTCTCGTAGGCCACCGGGTAGCCGCCGGAAGCGAGGATGACGCAGGCGGCAGCGCCGTCGGAGAACCTGACCTCGGTGTCGGCCAGCGTTCCTTCGGTGCAGGCGGTCATGACCTTGAGCAGGTCGCTTTCCAGCAGGGGCAGCACCACCTGAGTCTCAGGGTCGCCGAAGCGGCAGTTGTACTCGATGACCTTCGGGCCGTCCGGGGTGAGCATCAGGCCGAAGTAGAGGCAGCCCTTGAAGGGGCAGCCCTCAGCGTTCATGGCCTTGATGGTGGGCAGGAAAATTTTCTCCATGCACTCGGCAGCGATGGCCGGAGTGTAATAGGGGTTCGGCGCGACGGTACCCATGCCGCCGGTGTTCAGGCCGGTGTCGTGGTCATTGGCGCGCTTGTGGTCCATGGAGGAGACCATGGGCTTGACCACCTTGCCGTCGGTGAAGCTCAGCACACTGACCTCAGGGCCGGTGAGGAACTCTTCCACCACGACATGGTTGCCGGAAGCGCCGAACTTTTTGTCCAGCATGATCTCCTTGACGCCCTCGGCGGCCTGCTCTTCGTTCTCGCAGATGAGCACGCCCTTGCCCAGCGCAAGGCCGTCGGCCTTGATGACCACCGGGTATTTGCCCTCAGCCTTGATATACTCCATGACCTTGGCGGGGTCGTCGAAGGTCTCATACTTTGCGGTGGGGATGCCGTACTTCTTCATGAGGTCTTTCGAAAAGACCTTGGATGCCTCGATGCGGGCAGCGGCCTTGTCCGGGCCGAAAGCCGGGATGCCGACTGCCGCCAGCGCATCCACCATGCCCAGTGCCAGCGGGTCGTCCTGAGCCACCACGACGTAGTCGAACTTTTCCGTCTCCGCAAAGCCGACCATCGTTTCCACATCGGTGGCCTTGATGTTGACGCAGTGGGCGTCATAGCCGATGCCGCCGTTGCCGGGCGCACACCAGACTTCGCCGCAGTCGGGGCTCTTCTTCAATGCCTTGATGATGGCGTGCTCGCGTCCGCCGCCGCCAACGACTAAGATTTTCTTGCTCATTTTCACGCACCTCATAACTCAACCTCTCCGTCACGGCTGACGCCGTGCCACCTCCCCTACCGAGGGGAGGCTTTGGCATTTCGGAAAGCTTTATCTCTTCGCCAGAGGCTCCCCTCGCTAGGGGAGCTGTCGAGCAAAGCGAGACTGAGAGGTTTTCTTTTTAGTGATGGAACAGCCGGATGCCGCAGAATGCCATTGCGATGCCGTACTTGTTGCAGGTGTCGATGACCTGCTGGTCGCGGATGGAGCCGCCGGGCTGGACGATGGCCGTCACGCCGGAACGGCGTGCGCGCTCGATGTTGTCGCCGAAGGGGAAGAACGCATCCGAGCCGAGGCAGACGCCGGTGACGTGGCTCAGGTACTCTTTCTTTTCCTCAGCGGTCAGCGGCTCGGGCTGACGGGTGAAGGTCTCGGCCCAGACGTCGTCACCGATGACGTCCTCGGGGGTGTCGCCGATGTAAACATCAATGGCGTTGTCGCGGTTGGGCTTTGCCACATCGTCACGGAAGGGCAGGTTCAGCACCTTGTCCATGTGGCGCAGCTGCCAGTTGTCGGCCTTCTGGCCTGCCAGACGGGTGCAGTGGATGCGGCTCTGCTGGCCGGCACCCACGCCGATGGTCTGGCCGCCTGCGGTGTAGCAGACACTGTTGGACTGGGTGTATTTCAGGGTGATGAGGGCAATGATGAGGTCGCGCTTCTGCTCCTCGGTCACGGTCTTGTTCTCGGTGACCCAGTTGGTCAGCATGGTGTCGGCGTTGATGGCCAGCTCGTTGCGGCCCTGCTCGAAGGTGATGCCGTAGACCTGCTTGTGCTCCACGGGGTTCGGCTTATAGGCCGGGTCGATGGCGACCACGTTGTAATTGCCCTTCTTCTTGCCAGCGAGGATGGTCAGTGCCTCCGGCTCATAGCCCGGGGCGATGATGCCGTCAGACACTTCGTGCTGGATGAGCTTTGCAGTCGGCACATCGCAGACGTCAGAGAGGGCGATCCAGTCGCCGAAGGAGGACATCCGGTCCGCACCGCGGGCGCGGGCATAAGCGCAGGCCAGCGGCGAAAGCTCCATGTCCGGGGCGATGTGGTACATTTTCCGCTCCACCTCGCTCAGAGGCAGGCCCAGGGCGGCACCCGCCGGGGAGACGTGCTTGAAAGAAGCGGCAGCGGGCAGGCCGCAGGCCTCCTTCAGCTCCTTCACCAGCTGGATGGAGTTCAGAGCATCCAGAAAATTGATGTAGCCGGGCTTGCCGTTCAGGACGGTGACGGGCAGGTCAGAGCCATCCTCCATATAGATGCGGCTGGGCTTCTGGTTGGGGTTGCAGCCGTACTTCAGTGCGAGTTCATTCATTGGTGCATCCTCCTTGTGTCTTAGGTTATTCTTCCTCGGCGTCGAGCTTTTTGAGCAGTTCCAGCTCTTCGGGCAGCAGCTCCGGCTCCTCGGGGTCGTCGAGGTCGCTGCACACAGCGTCGTATTTGTTGAAGATCATGTCGCCGCTCTCGCCGGTCTCCAGGTCGATGACCCGGGCGAAGAGGCTGACTTTGTTGTCGGGGTTCAGGTTCTGCCACAGGCCGTGGGCGAAGTCGCCGATGGTGCGGGGGCAGGCGAAGCGGAGCGGCTCCCCCTCAAAGCTGGGGATGGGATCGCCGTTGTGCTTGTAGGTGCTGATGAAGTGGCCTTCACCGGCCACGGGCTGGGGGTAGTCGAAGAAATAGCGCTGGACGCTCTCACCGTTGCCGTCGGCAGACTTGAGGATGCTCATCTGGTAGCTTCCGTCTGCGTACACCACAGCGGAGATGCGGGGGGTGTAGTTGGGCTCGTCCGGCTCAAAGGTGCGGGTGCGCAGAGCATCGGCGAAGCTCTTGCCCTGGCTCATCTCGTCAAAGATGGTGTCGGTCTGGTCACCGTTGGTTACGATATGGGTCTTACCGAGGGTCAGCACGGGGTTATAGATGATAAGGCTGGGGTCCTCGAGCTTGGCCGGGTCGGCAGCCATGGTGCAGATGCCGCCGCGCTCCGGCACCGGGTCGAAGACGCGGTTGCGGCTGTTCTCGCTGCGGCCCATGATGAAATAGCCGATGAACATCTGACGGCCATCCGGGGCCTTTGCCACCGCGATGCCGCGGCCGGGGTACTCGTTCGCGGCCAGATATTCGTTCAGGTTGATTTTTTCCATGTCAAATTCTCCTATTGTTAAACCTCTCCGTCACGGCTGACGCCGTGCCACCTCCCCTACCGAGGGGAGGCCTTGGCATACCGGAAAGCCTTGCCTCTTCGCCAGAGGCTCCCCTCGATAGGGGAGCTGTCTGCGAAGCAGACTGAGAGGTTATCTCATTTTATCTCTCCATTACAAATCATTGCCACAGCCTTCGGCAGCAGCTTCCATTCAGCCTGCTCCATTACACGCTTCTGCAGCACCTCGGGGGTGTCGCCGGGCAGGATGTCCACGGCCTTCTGCAGCAGGATAGGCCCGCCGTCGCACTCCTCATTGACGAAGTGGACGGTAGCGCCCGTCACCTTGCAGCCCCGGGCCAGCGCGGCCTCGTGGGGGCGCAGGCCGTACATTCCCGGCCCGCAGAAGGACGGGATGAGGGCGGGGTGGATATTCAGGATGCGGCGGGGATAGGCCTCGATGACGCTGGGGCCTAACACGGACAGGAAGCCCGCCAGGACCACAAGGTCAATGTTATGTTCTTTCAGCGTTTTCAGCAGTGCGGCGTCAAAATCCTCACTGGAAGCGTAATTCTTCCGGCGGACCACCACACCCTCGACGCCAGCCTTGGCGGCGCGTTCCAGCGCGTAGACGCCGGGTTTGGAGGCCACGACAAGCCTGATTTTGCCGCCGGGGTTCTCGCCCCGGGCCTCGCTGTCCAGCAGCGCCTGCAAATTGGTGCCGCCGCCGGACACTAACACTGCAATGTTCAGCACAGCTCGACACCCTCACCTTCTGCGATGACGCCCAGACGGTAAGCTTCCGGCTCGCCGTTGGCATGGAGGATCTCCAGTGCCTTGTCGGCCTGCTCAGCGGGGACGGTCAGCACCATGCCAACGCCCATGTTGAAGGTGTTGAACATATCGTGCTCAGAGATGCTGCCGGTCTTCTGCATCAGATGGAAAAGGGCCGGAGTGCGGACGTCCTCCTTCTTGATGCGGGCGCAGCAGCCCTTCTTCAGGCTGCGGGGGATATTCTCGTAGAAGCCGCCGCCGGTGATGTGAGAGATGCCCTTGACATCCACTTCTTCCAGCACTTTCAGCACAGGCTTGACGTAGATCTTGGTGGGGGCCAGCAGGGCCTCGCCGAGGGTCTTGCCGCCCAGCTCTGCGGGGGCCGTCTTCAGGACGGCGGGGTCGCCGTCGATGTCAAAAATTTTGCGCACCAGCGAGAAACCGTTGGAATGGACGCCGGTGGAGGGCAGGGCGATGATGACATCGCCGGGCTTCATGGTCTCGTTATTGAGGATCTTTTCCTTGTCCACAACGCCCACGGTGAAACCGGCCAGATCGTACTCGTCCTCCGGCATCATGCCCGGGTGCTCAGCGGTCTCGCCGCCCACCAGAGAACAGTCAGCCTGGACGCAGCCCTCGGACACGCCCTTGACGATCTCGGCGATCTTCTCGGGGATGTTGCGGCCGCAGGCGATGTAGTCGAGGAAGACCAGCGGTTTTGCACCGGCGCAGATGACGTCGTTGACGCACATAGCCACACAGTCGATGCCGATGGTGTCGTGCTTGTCCATGATCATGGCGATCTTCAGCTTGGTGCCGACGCCGTCGGTGCCGGAGATGAGGACGGGGTGCTTGTAGCCGGTGCAGTCCAGCTCAAACAGGCCGCCGAAGCCGCCCAGACCACCGATGCAGTGCTCGTTCATAGTGCGGGCCACATACTGCTTCATGAGTTCGACCGAACGATAGCCGGCGGTGATGTCCACACCTGCGGCTGCATAGCTTTCCGAATAGCTCTTTTCCATTGTTACTCTCCTAACTTTTTCTCGTCCTTGGGACGGTCATTCAGGTGGCGTTCATGAATATCGGTGGAAAGCACCTCTTCCGGCTTTACAGCGTATTTGCCGGTGAAGCAGGCGGTGCAGAAGCCGCAGTTGGCGTTCTGGGCCAGCTGGACGACGTGCTCCGTGGAGAGGTAGCCCAGCGTGTCGGCGCCAATGATCTCGTTGATCTGGTCCACCGTGCGGCCGGTAGCGACCAGAAGCTTCTGGTCGGGGATGTCGGTGCCAAAGTAGCAGGGATATTTGAAGGGGGGTGCCGAAACGCGGAAGTGGACTTCCTTTGCTCCGGCGTCCCGCAGCAGCTTGATGATGCGGGCAGAGGTGGTGCCGCGCACGATGGAGTCATCCACCAGCACGACCCGCTTGCCCTTGACGGTGCTGGTCACGACGTTCAGCTTGATGCGGACGCTGTTCTCGCGCTGCTTCTGGCTGCCCTGGATGAAGGTGCGGCCGATGTACTTATTTTTAATAAAGCCGATGCCGTAGGGGATGCCGCTCTCCTGAGAGTAGCCAAGGGCGGCGTCGAGGCCGGAGTCCGGCACACCGATGACCACATCGGCCTCCACGGGGTGCTCCTGAGCCAGGAAGCGGCCAGCCTGCTTGCGGGCCTCATGCACCGAGCTGCCCTCGATGATGCTGTCAGGGCGGGCGAAATAGATGAACTCGAAGACGCACATCTGGCGGTCGGGACGGCCGCAGTGGTCTTTGATGGAGCGCAGCTCACCGGTCTTGGTGTCGGTGATGACGATCTCGCCGGGTTCCACGTCCCGCAGCAGGGTCGCGCCCACGGCATCCAATGCGCAGCTCTCGCTGGCAAAGACGTAGCCGCCGCCCGGCAGGGTGCCGATGCAGAGAGGGCGATAACCGCGGGGGTCACGGACCGCGATAAGCTTAGTGGCCGACATGACCACGAGGCTGTAAGCGCCTTCGAGGACGTCCATCGTCTTGCTGATGGCGATCTCGATGCTGCCCATCCGCAGGCGGTTGCGGGTGACGAGGTAGCAGATGACCTCGGTATCGGAGGAACCATGGAAGATGGCACCCTCGTTTTCCAGCTGGCGGCGCAGCTCCAGAGCGTTGGTCAGATTGCCGTTGTGGCAGAGGGCCATGGTACCCCGGCCATGCCGGACGATCATGGGCTGGGCGTTGGCCCGGACGCGGCTGCCGGAGGTGGCGTAGCGGACATGGCCGGTGGCCATGTGGGCCGTGGGCTTTGCCAGCGATCCCAACACCGCCGGGGTAAACACCTCATTGACAAGGCCGAGGTCCCGGTGGCCGTTGATGACGCCGTCGTCGTTCACGGCGATGCCGCAGCTCTCCTGTCCGCGATGCTGCAGCGCGTACAGGGCCGAGTATGCGGCAGCGGCCACGTCCTCGGTGCCGGCACGGTCATAGATGCCGAAAACGCCGCACTCTTCGTGAAGCGGGTATGCAAAATCAGACATTACAGTTCCTCGATCTCTTTCTGCAGTTTTTCTTCCTTGACGGCGATCTGCCGGGCCATGGCGACGCGCTCAGCATCCAGCTTCGCAGCCAGTGCCTCATCGCCGAGGGCCAGGATCTCAGCAGCCAGCCAGGCGGCGTTCTTCGCGCCGTTCAGGGCCACTGTGGCCACCGGGATGCCGCTGGGCATCTGGACGGTGGCCAGCAGAGCGTCCAGGCCGTCCATCGCGCCGCCCTTCATCGGGATGCCGATGACCGGCAGGGTGGTGTTTGCGGCAAAAGCACCGGCCAGATGGGCCGCCATACCTGCTGCGCAGAGGATGACGCCGAAGCCGTTGGCCCTGGCAATCTTTGCAAACTCCGCTGCCTCGGCAGGGGTGCGGTGGGCCGACAGGATGTGCGCCTCAAAGGGGATGTCCAGCGCCTTGAGCTGAGCGCAGGCACCTTTCACCACCGGCCAGTCACTGTCCGAACCCATAATGACTGCCACTTTACGAATCATCTGTATCCAACCTCTCTTTCTCTATCTCCCGCGACGAAAAACAAAAAAGGCTGTGATGCACTTACACCACGGCCTTTTATTTCATTCTGGACAGACTGGACCCGCAGCAGGTTACACGGAGCCCCTGATGCATTCCCGTACCGGGACGGCACATGGTACCCAGCAGCTCATTTCGCATTCTGCTCATCCTCCGCAAACCTCGTTGTCCACGCTGTTCTTCTCCGGCTGAAAAAGAGTTCATGCGCTCTTCCGTCCGCCGTCTGACTACAGTATACGGCAAAAAAACGCCTTTGCAAAGAGCGTTCGGACAAATTTTCCCTTGTGTTCCCTGCTGTCAAAAAACTTTCAAAAATTTTGTGCAGTTTCGACACTGTTTTTCTTTTTAAGTACGACTTATCAGAAAATCTTTTTATAATAAATATCCTCTTAAAGGTTCTCCCCTTGGGAGAGGCTTTCAGAAGATGATCTTTGCCGTAGTCGCCCGTGCGGCCTTGATGAGGTCGGCAGGAGCGCAGCAGACCTGCGTACCGATGCGCCCGCCGGAAACGTAGACCTTCGGCTGATTCAGCACGCTCTCATCGAAGACGGTGGTGTACTGCTTTTTCATGCCCACCGGGCTGCAGCCGCCCCGGACATAGCCGGTGACTTTGTTGATGTCAGCGACGTGTATCATCGCCACGCTCTTTTCGCCCACGCTGCGGGCGGCGGCTTTCAGATCCAGCTCTGCCGCCACCGGGATGACGAAGACGAAGTAGTTCTTGCTGTTCCCCTGCGTCACCAGCGTCTTGTAGACGCAGGCAGGGTCTTCACCGATGCTGGCGGCGACGCTCACGCCGTCCACGGCCACGCCCTCTTCGTGGGGATATTCATGCGCGGTGTAGGCCACCTTGGCCCGCTCCAGAATGCGCATGGCGTTGGTTTTTGCTTCTTTTCCCATATGTAAGACCTCTATCGTTGTATTAACCTCTCCGTCACGCCTGACGGCGTGCCACCTCCCCTATCGAGGGGAGGCCTTGGCATAGCGGAAAACTTCTCCTCTTCGCCAGAGGCTCCCCTCGGTAGGGGAGCTGTCGAGCGAAGCGAGACTGA
>ERZ772901.2884-NODE-2884-length-10263-cov-3.374118_pt1 | contig 10263 bp, 3 predicted proteins | sample MGYA00512123_ERZ772901 | MGnify/ENA primary metagenome ERZ772901 (study PRJEB29015, sample SAMEA2737711) | human gut metagenome | biome: human gut; feature: human-associated habitat; material: faeces | place: China | collected 2012 ...
AAACCGAACGGTATCCAGCGGCAATACAAGTCCTCCGGAGTGGATTTTACAAAGCCGCCCATATCATGGCTCCAGAAGGAGAAACCGGACAAGCCGAAGGACAAGCCTGCACGAAGCGTACCCAGCAGACCCGTGTTCGTAGTTGCAGCATCACCGCCCCAATGCAATGGATAACGCTGGGAACCAGCCCATGCGGCACGTGCCCACATTATATTCTCGTTGTGCAACTTCTTGGTTATCTCGGACACTGCCATATCATAACGCACCGGATAGAGGTTATGCTCATACCATCCGCTCTTGCCGGAAGCGTAAATACCATTCAGTGGAGCAGCCTCGCCAAAGTCTACTTTAATGGCACTGACACCGATATTCAGCAATCCCGCCAGTTTGTCCTGATACCACTTTACTGTTTCCGGATTGGAAAAATCAAGCACCACATCTTCGTAGGGAAGTTCACCATTTCCATTTTTCACATACATGTCTTTCTCTATCAGTTCAGAGAAATAACGGTTTTTAGGAGTGAAATAAGGCAACTGCCACAAACATACATGGAAACCTTGTGACCTCAAATCCTTCAACATCTGCTGTGGATTCTGGAAACGGTTCTCGGAGAATTTATAGTCACACTGCCAGTCCACATCAAACCAGCCGGTATCGAAATGGATAACATCGCACGGATACTTGTTCTTACGGATATTGGCCGCTACATCATAACCTTCCTTTTCACTGAAATAGGTAATACGGCTCATCCACGTACCGAAAGACCACAAGGGGGGCATGCCCGGCTTTCCTACCAAATCGGTGTACTCGTCCAGAATATCTTTCGGCTCGCCGAAGAAAACGAACAAATCCAGGTTCTCGTCACCCATGAACATTTTGTTCAGCCCAATATAGGTAGCACCAAAATCACAAGTCACGGGAGCGGATGTATGCATAAACATACCATATCCCCGGTTACTCATAAAGAAAGGAATCGGTTTGTACATCTGGTCCGTCTCAGGCCCTTGTGGGTCTGTAACGAACAAGTTCACCTTCTGTCCGGCCTTGTTCAGCCCAGTGGCAGACTCTCCGCAACCAAAAATCATTTCATCTGCAGTCAAGGTAAATACCGGATTGATGCGGCGAGCATTGTCGCTTCCCCGCTTCACAAAACAGAACGGCGTATATTTTACCTGCGTAGAGTCCGCGTCGCTCAAAGCGGCAGTCTGGCTCAAGATACGTCCGGCTTTATCCTTCAAGACGATTCTCCAAGGATTCTTGTTAATCTGAATGGTTCCATAGTCGCTGGAATAGATAATCTTGTCATTCGTCTCGGTAACTTTCCAGCTTCCATCCCTGCCCGGTTCCTTTGCCAACATGATGGAAGCGGCAGGTTTGGGTTCCACCGGGGTCGTTAGCATACGGATACGTACCGTACGCGGAGTTACAAAGTCAATCTTGAATTTGAGGTTAGGGTCATTTTCATAGGCAGTGAAGGGGAAATCGAGCATTCTCATTTTACGGGGCTGTGCACCGTTGGTATTGAAGGCTTGGCGGGGCATCAGATGCCCGCGTTTCCAATTCACCAGCCCTTCACCCGACTTGGCATCGAATGACTCCAGGTGATCTGCAAAAAACAAGGTATTACTCAAGTCACGGAAATCGGTACTCATGTCCAGAGGTTGGTTCATCAAATACGAAGTACCGTCATTGACATGTGGCTGTGCCAACAGATTGCCACCGGCAAACAACAGCATCACCACTGCTAAAAGTTCTTTCTTCATACTATTAGGATTTAAATGATCTCGCCTGCAAATGTATTTTTCTTAAAGGAAACACAGATGCCTTAAAAATGTCTTTTAATATCCGGTTTTGTTTCATAGAACCCATATAGGGCCATTGGAAACAAAATGCATACTATTTTTCACCAAACGGAGGATATCATCCCACACGAATACGCAAATCTTTCCTTGCTCGTTCGAAGGATTATATTTAAGTTTGCAGTTACAATATTGTTAATCCTTCTAATAAAGAAAATACATGAAACAACTGCTCCTATTCCTTATATGCAACCTGGCCTTCCTCCTTACTGTTCAAGGTAACTCAGCGGAAATCCCGCCGGCTGTCATGTTCAAGCAGCTCTCTACAACAGAAGGACTCTCCAACAACAGTGTCCGAAGCATCTACAGAGACAATAGGGGATTCCTCTGGGTGGGGACAGAATCAGGACTCAACAAATACGACGGCTACTCCTTCCAGCAGTATTACCAGAACAACTCCGACCTGCCGGACGATGCCATCAGCGAAATTTTCGAAGGACCGGACGACAATGTATGGATAAGGACTTCCAGCGGCTACAGTATCTATAATTATAAGACCGGTAAATTCGACAATGACTATAAACCCATACTCGATGGGCTGCAAATCCCCAGTAAAAACATTCTGAGGATGGGAAAAACATCCAAGAATGAGTTTTGGGCCTACGACTATTCCAAACTTTACATACGAAGCATGGACAACAACTCCATCAAAGCCTATCCACTGGCAGTTGAAAAGATTTCAAACCTCTATATAGGTGTCCAGTTCATTTATATAATGTACTCCAACGGTACCCTATACAGTATCAGCAAGCAGACTTCCGAAGTCAAGGAAATAGCCATTCCCACCATCTATAGACCTTTGCTGGAGAATCATGAGCCACACATTTACATAGACCAAAACGAAAGCCTATGGGTATACACCTTCCAAAACAGCCTACTTTTGCACAAGAACAGTTTTACACAGCAATGGGAGGACATCAGCCTGAACAATAACACTCACATACAGTACAATCGCGTGCAACGCATCCTCGACCTGGGAGACGGCAACGTATGGATACTTACCAGCCATATGGGGCTGTTCGTTTACAACACCCTGACCAAATCGCTTACCAACTTGGTGCACAATCCATTGAAACCGCACACCATTGCCAGCAACAATCTGAATACCATTTACCGGGACAAAGACGGAACCATATACATAGGGAATTTCAAACACGGTATTTCCTATTATAGCCCCATGTCCCAAATCATACTATGCAACAAATCCCTGGAATATGATGATATCCTGACCTTCTGCGAAGACACCAGCCAGGAATACATTTACTACGGAACAGACGGTACGGGACTAATCCGACGTTCACTAGTGACCGATTCATACGAAAAGATAGCAACTCCCGCCAATATTGTAGTCGACTTATCCATCGACTCCAAAAACCGCCTATGGATAGGCACCTTCCAGAAAGGACTGCTATGCTACTCGAAAGGGCAAATCAAACAATACACAGTAAGTAACAGCCAGCTTCTCGAGAACAATGTGTATACAGTAAAGGTAGACAAACACGGATACATCTGGATAGGTACCATGAAAGGATACATACAGAGGTTAAATCCGGAAACCGGGCAGTTTGACACCATCTTGTACCGTCCGGGAGAATTCTTTGTCCGAGATATGTACTATGATAAAGACAGTACCCTTTACGTAGCGACCAAAGGAGGACTCATTATCATCGATACGGAAACCCAAGCCTATAATATCTACGCCGAAGCCGGCCGCTTCAAGGAGAACAATATGCTCACTGTCTATAAGGACAGCCGGGACCTTCTTTGGATAGGACATCCACACGGACTGAGTATATGGAACCAGAAGAACGACTCCATCTACTTCCTTGACCAGAAAAACGGACTTGCCGCCAACCTCGTCAGAGCCGTCACGGAAGACAACAACAACCAGATGTGGATTGGTACCGGCAACGGCATCTCACGAATCAAAATAACAAACGGTACATACGCCATCGTGAACTACTCCGTAAGCGACGGACTGATATGCAACGATACCAATGTCCACGCCATCCTCAAGCTACAGAACGGCAATATACTGATAGGCACGCCACAAGGTTACCAGACTATCATTCCACAAGACATCCTGACCACAAGTTATGATGCCAATATTTACCTTACCGGTATTGAGCTCAAATCCGGAATGACCCATCCGGACATCCTGAACGGCAGCTCACTTGAATGTGCACAACATCTTTCCTTCACTGAAAAGGAAAATTCATTCACTCTGTCCTTCTCTGCCCTCGACCTGGTGGAAACGGATAAGATAAAATATGCCTATAAGATTCATTCCAACTGGATTTATGCTGAAAACAACAAAGTAAACCTATCCATGCTGACTGCCGGAAACTATACTTTATCCGTCAAGGCATGCAACTCACAAGGCATATGGAGCCCCAACGTCAAGGAACTGAAAATAAAGATACTCCCTCCTTGGTGGCGCACTTGGTGGGCTTATACCATATATAGCGGTATCGTTTTGTGCATCCTTCTGTCCATTATCCGCAATCTGCGCTTACGCCAAAAGCAGAAACAAATCATGCAGGCCATCGAGGTGGAAAATGAAAGGCAGCAGAAAATCAACAATATGAAACTGCAGTTCTTTGCCAACATAAGTCACGAACTGCGGACCCCCTTGTCACTTATCATCAATCCGCTTGAAGAGTTTTTCGTAGACCATCCCGAATATCGTAAAGGCATTCTGGATATGGTCAAACAAAATGCCGACTATCTGCTGGAACTGATTAACCAACTGCTGGATTTCAGAAAGCTGGATGCCAAGGCTGAAACCCTGAAATGCAAACATGACAACATCCTTATCATTCTGAGTGAAATATTCCACTCTTTCGATCCGATAGCACAGAAACGGAACATCAGCTATAGCCTTACCGCTCCACAACATTCTGTATTCATGGATTTTGACTATGACAAGATACGCAAGATATGCACAAATATCCTGTCAAATGCATTCAAGTTCACTCCCAATAAAGGAAGCATCTCACTGGATATTGCCGTAAGAGGCACAAATCTGGAACTGACCTTTACCGACACCGGTTGCGGCATAGAGGATGAAGCCAAGGAGAAAATATTCCAAAGATTCTATCAGTCGGGCAAAAACCAGTCGAACAACGGAGGCAGCGGCATTGGACTGCACATTGTTTCCGAATACGTAAAGATGCATCAGGGTACTGTCTGTGTCAGGGATAACCAGCCTTGTGGTTCTGTATTCCTGATTGCCCTACCCCTACACCAGAACAGTAATGAAACCAAAAACGGAGAACCGGTCGAAGGACCGGAAATAAAAGAAGAATCCCATCCATTCACCATACTACTCGTAGATGACAACTACGACTTCTTGAAATTTCTCTCTGAAAGTCTTGCCAGGCAGTATCATGTATTAAAAGCCACAAACGGAAAACATGCACTGAATGTACTGGAAAAGGAAGATATTGATTTAGTGGTCAGTGACATCATGATGCCCGAGATGGATGGTCTGGAACTATGTTCAACCATCAAGAATGACATACGCTACTCCCATATCCCCATTATCCTCCTGACAGCTAAGGCAAGTGAAGAACACCAATTGGAAGGGCTTAGCGTTGGCGCAGACGACTATATCACCAAGCCTTTCAATATGGAAGTCCTCAAGCTGCGCATCAACAAGATTATCGAGATGAACGTCAAACGTCAGGAAATATTCAATCAGGACATTAAAATCGAGCCAAGCCGTATCACCATCACTCCCCTTGACCAGCAGCTGGTGGAAAAAGCCATCCAGATTGTAGAGGACAATATCAGCGAAACCGAGTTTTCCGTCGAGGAGCTTGCCAGCAGCCTGAATATATCACGCAGCTATTTCTACAAGAAAATGATTAAGATAACGGGAAAGAAACCCATCGAATTCATCAGGACCATCCGTATGAAACGTGCACAACAACTCTTGACAGAAAGCCAGATGCAAGTTTCGGAAATTGCATATACCTTGGGGTATAACTCCCCCAAGATATTCTCCAAACATTTTAAAGAAGAGTTCAACATCAGCCCATCCGAATTTATAAGGCAGCAGGCTGAATAGAAACATTATTTTGACATCAAAGCATCCAACGAAGACACCAACGCCACCAAAGCAGCACTCCAATTAATGGCTATTTCATTGGAAGCATACGAACCTTCCACATCTGCATAAGACTCATCCGGCAGATTGGAAGGATAGGGTACACCGTCTTGTTGGCCAGGATTGGGACCGCCAACAAGGAAACCGGGAAGAGGTGCCTCTATATCATCCGATGCAGAAAGACGATGGTGCGGATACAGAGGACTTTTCATCCCGAAACCGGTGACATAACAATATCCCGTGGCATTCTTTCCTAAAATGTAGTCCATATTGCGGTAGGCGTTCGTCAGGTACGACTTCTCACCCGTAAGCAAATAGGCGCAAACCAGTGAAGTGGCTTGGTTAGCACACCCTTCGGCAAGGCATCCCCAAAAGAAATCTTTGGCATCGTTGCCGTAAGGAGCGTGGAAAGGAGAGCGGTCAGCACCCCGCACAGCCTCGGCAGCATAGTCCAGTAGCAGGTCTTTCATGGCATTTGCCAACTCCACGTCTTCACCCTGATATTCCCTGCCCGGTTGCAGCCAGGCAAACACGCCCAACGCAGTGGTATTGCCCCAAGAAGGAGTCTTATATGCAGTGGGCAGATGCTTCTTCACTTGTTCCCGGTAAACGGTCTTTCCCGTAGCAAGATAGAGCTCGGAAGCCGCCCAGAAGAATTCGTCATCAGCACTGCGATCACCATAAGCTCCCGTAACTACGGCAGGTTGATATTGCTTGTTGAGAAGATCCTGATGATAGAGTGCCTGCGGATGTGCTTCTGCCCAGGCATAAGCACGTTCGGCAGCCTGCAAAGCCACTTCCGAAAAGCCAGGATAATCCTCTTCGTAAGGAGCAAACAACACGGAAGCCTGCGCTAAAGCCGCAGCATAGTCCAATGCCGCCGTTACTGATTTCTGAACTACATAACGGGGCTGCTTACACTCCGTAGGCTTGATAAATCCCTCGAACGAAGGGGTAGTCAGCTTGTGGTAGACTCCTCCGTCGGCAGGGTCTTGCATGGTCAGCATCCATTTCAGGTTATAGTACATCTCGTCCAGCAAATCGGGCGTGTGGTTTCCGCTTTCCGGGATGTTCACCCGTTGACGGATAAAATAGTCAGGAAAGCGGGCATAAATCGCCTGCATCAATCCGATGGAATAAGCGGAGTTCACAATGTACTTGTTATAATCTCCGGCATCATACCATCCTCCCGGAGAAGAAATCACCGCTCCCGCCTTACGTTCCGGCCCGGCAGCATTGGGATGTACCAGCACCTTGTCATCTGGATGGCCTGCCGGACGGCTCCACCGACCCGCATAAGTCGCTTCGATGGGCATACCCGTACGTTGGTAATAGAAAGACTTCAAAGCGGCATCGGCCAAAGGGGACAGCACCTTTTCCTTTACTTCGAATGCCACTGAATCGCCGTTAACCAACAGAAGATATCTTCCCGGTACCGTGATGTCACTGAAATCCAATATTGTCCTGCTCTTATCCGACCAAGCGGATGAAGCGGTATATCCGGGTTTGCCGGAAAGTAGCCGATTGCCCGTGGCTGCATCTACTATGGTAAATTCACGTACCTCACCGGCATTCACCACAGCTACTTTTTCCTGCTGGGGATAATACCCTAACTGATTCAAACGTACAGTTTCTGAAGGATGCCCTAAAGTGGCCATTCCTCCCAGAACTGTAAACAGACATGTAGTTATATTCATATCACTATTCTTTATATATTAATATTATTCCATTTCAAAATTATTTATCCGACAATAAGGTAATGAAACTGATAGCCGGCAAGTGTACCCGTACCAGTCCATTCTCCACCTTCACAGCAGTTTCCTTCATGCAGTCCTTTGTATTGGTCACATAGACTTTCAGTTTCTTCACTTCTGCAGGGATACCGGAGATGACAGCCTCGCAATCCGCCCCATTATTGACCATATGGACGGCATATTCTCCGCGCACCATATTTCCGAAAGCCGCACAGTTTACATTTTTCTTGCTGCTACTGACCGGAATGGCCAAAGCATCGGCCGGAGTGGAGGCCAGTTGCTTGATATTCCAGAAACGTTGCGTAGGACGCAAAGGACCTTTGGAACCATAAATGCCGTCTCCCCACAACAACGAATAGTCTGAAGTGAGCTGCCACTGCAAGATGGACAATGGTTGGCAAATCGCACAAATACGTGTATACAGATTGATTTCATAAAGTGCAAACGTCGACTCATTGAATATCTCGGCATAACCATGAGCAGCGGCATCCGTACTACCCTCACCAACCAAGAGTAGTACATTAATCTCTTTGGCAGCACCCGCCCACTTCCTTAACGTAACATCATCACAACCACGCCATGAATGGAAAGAAACTGCACCAATATACTTATGAGTCTCAGGATTGTTCAAAGCAGGAAGGATGAAATCAAAAGTCGTAGCATCCGAATTGTCGCCAAGCAGCATACGGGTAGGAAGATTCAACCCTGCCAGATAAGCACCGAACTCCTTAATGAAATCTGCATGCTCCTGCGGAGTGTGGAGGACATCAATACCCAAATCCGATTCATTGAACGAGAACATGGAGAACTCAATACCATAATGCTGTTTAGCATACAACAGATAATCTGCCATGGATTTATAAATCTTCTCCTTTTTCCGGCTATCCAGACGATAAGCAATGACACCACCTTGACGGGCATAACTTGCAGGACCTCCGTCAATGGCCCATGCAGGCGGAAACCAACAGCTTAGTATTACCGGCATTCCCATCGCCTTCAAGCGCTTTGCCATGAGGAGACTTTCCTCCACCCGCTTGTTCAGTCCCCCATTCTGTGCCACGGCAATAGGATCGGATTCTTCTTCGGGTTGCCACAATCTCCACGGAAATTCCACACGGCCATAAGCTACGCGCAAGTTTTCCAGACAGTAATCTATCACTTTAGGGTCGGCAGCAGGATTCTGCAGGCGGAAATTCCCTCCAAAGCCTGCAAACAAACTTCCCGGATTCTGCATATCCAATGTAATTTCCGCGTCACTGTGATCTATCACTCCGGAAGCATGCAGTTCCATAGACAATGCTGTTCTCCCAGCCTTTTTCAGAATCGGCATTAGCGAGATATACACAACAGTACCGGTAGACTCTTTTTCAACCGTGGCCTTTACAGACTTATTGAACTTGAATTCCAACTTCCTATTGGCCGAAGTAACGGTCAGCTTCCTGCCACTTACCCTTACTTTGGCATCAATGTAGTTTTCCGGACTTAAAGCAATACAGTAATAGGCTGCCTGGTTCAAAGTAGTGTCCGACAGCGCATCAATAGAAATCTCCACCAAGCCTTTTCCCTTATCGGTCACTTTCTGATGGAACTTTACACCTCGCAGAGTAGCCGTCACTTCCTGCATATTCCCCTCACGATGGAAAACGGGACGGACCTGCTTCTCCTTTCCGGTAATCTCCATATCTCCTTTCAAGGTTCCGACACGCAGGGATGACTCAAAGTCTATCAATTCACCGTCTACGCGGACACCCGTGATATTGCTCCATGCCATCACTTCCGTCTGGGCAGAAAGCGGCAGAGATAATATACCACACAGCAATACAACTATTCCAAACTGGAAAATTCGTAAATTCTTCATAATATCAAATCTATAAAAGGTTGTCATTTCAGTCTGGTATCAATCTCAAACCCCATACGGCTGTTATGATAAGGACAATTCCACATACTTGCTTTAGGCTCCTTGTAGCGGGGAGTTCCATCTTCCAGCACCGTTCTGAACCATTCACCATACTCCTTGTCTATCATCCGTGATTTGATGAAGTTCCAGGTGCGGACGGCACTGTCCAGATAAGATTGTTCACCAGTCAGTTGCCAGGCATTGATACAGCCGACCACAGTTTCCGCTTGGCACCACCAGGAAGCGTCCTTCCTGATTTTGTCCTTATGTCGTTCATACATCATAGCTCCCATCGGGTTGATGCCCTCCTTCAAGGAAGCATCTGCAAGTTCCAATGCTACCTTCCTGCACCTCCCGATAACCTCCGGGTCACCCAGAGCCTCTGCAGCTTCCGTCAGCAGCCAAGAAGTTTCGATATCATGCCCGTAAGAGTCGATGTCATCCAGATTATTCCAATTTAAATCACAGTATGATATCAAGTGATGTGTTTGTGGGTTGTACAGCCTGGTTGTTATTAAGTCTATTACTTTTGCAAGGCGCTTGCAAAGGCTGTTATCCTTCCATACTTTATATAAAGCCGTGTATGCTGTAGATACTAATTGAAAAGTGCGCCAATATTCCAATTGAAAAGTGCGCCGCCAT
>ERZ772901.2888-NODE-2888-length-10245-cov-3.639941_pt1 | contig 10245 bp, 6 predicted proteins | sample MGYA00512123_ERZ772901 | MGnify/ENA primary metagenome ERZ772901 (study PRJEB29015, sample SAMEA2737711) | human gut metagenome | biome: human gut; feature: human-associated habitat; material: faeces | place: China | collected 2012 ...
TAGCAATGGAGCAATCCGGTTACATCAGTGAGTGGCAAAATTTACTTTTGACACTTACATCACAATATATCATTTTTCATAATACCATATTCTTGAGAATTTTCCTAGTCATGCTTTTTAATAAATCAAAAATAAAAACCAATAAAAAACGAAGTTCTTTCTCTGTCACTCATTTAAACAGAATCTGAAAGAACTTCGTTTCTCTGATTTTATTTTTTAATATCCCGCCGGCACAAGCAATGTAAATGGATAAATCGGAATATTTCTCACGATTCCGAACCCCACCACTATAACTAATACCACATATAGGACTTTCTGATTAATCTTCTGATCCACATGATTACCACCGGTCAAAACCCAGTCAATCAATCGTACTACAATATACACACCAAGAAACGGGAGTAATGTCACATACATCGGATTATACCGGAATGCCATATAAAATCTTCCATGTAAAATAGAATAGCTTGCCCGCCCGGCACCGCATCCCGGACAATACAGTCCGGTAATAATATGAAAGAGGCAGGGCAGCGGATACTGGTGCGGATTATGAAAAAAGAGATAACCCGCAGCGGCCACTGCAATCACTGCCCCCGTCAGAACTGCGATGATCCTGGCTGACCTTTTTGTTTGAAATGCTTCACGCATCTTTCTCTTCCAAATCATCATCCGCTCACTTTTTAATAATAGTAATAAGCCGAACCGGAAACTGCCCCTGTCACGATCAGAACCATGTAGATCAACCATGTAAGAAGACCAATTGCAAAGGATACGATAATCCAGATTCTTGCCATCTTCGCATTATTCTGTGCTTCTTCAAGATTTCCTGCCAGCATAGCACTATTGATCTTCGCCGAGAACACGATTCCCACTACACCAAATGGAAGGCAGCAACATAACGTTGAAATAATCGATAATATAAGATACGGAACCCAGTTCACTGGCTTCTGTGGCATTCCATTGAAATTATTCTGCTGATAATATCCCTGGTTTTGCTGACCATAGTTTGAAGCTTGCTGAGTATAATTCTGATTCTGCTGGTTATAATTCTGATTTTGCTGACCATACCCCTGTCCATACTCATAGTTGTTTGGTTCACCATAGGAAGTATTCTGCTCCTGATTCACACTTTTGTATGGATCGTTCTGATATGAACCTTCCACATCCTCTGGCTGTGTTGGTTCTGTCGGCTGCACATCTTCTTCTGGCTGCACTTTTTCTTCCGGCAGCACATCTTCTTCTGGCTGCACTTGTTCTTCCGGCAGCACATCTTCTTCTGACTGCACTTTTTCTGTCGGCTGCTGTACCTCTGCTGTATCTTCTGTTATGTTATCTGTTGTCTCTTCCTTCACCTGTGATACAGGTTCCATCTTCTGTACCGGCTGCTTCGCCCCGCAATTCGGACAGAACTTACAACTATCCGATATCTCCTGATAACAGTTCATACATTTCATCATCTCTACCTCACTTTCGTAAGTCACAATTCTCACTTTCCCAGAGCACTGACCAATTTGCTCACTTGTTCGTTTTGCGACTTTATTTCTTATATCATAACATTAATATCACAAAAAAACTTGTATCTTCATTAAAAATTAACACTTTTCTTTTCCCAAACGGATTTCTTCCATTTGTTTTGCGGTCTCTTCATCAAGATAATCCAGAAGATAATTTTTCAGATTTACCTGCCTGCCCAGATGCTCTCCCCTGAGTTCTTTTAATGCCAACTCAACCTCTTCTTTCAGACCTGGCGCAGACATTCTGTGGGCGCCCTGCCCCATGATGATCACCTGCTCAAGTCCATCTGATGTGGCTACGGTTACATCTGCATTCTTCGCAATCCTGCGGACTGTCTTCTCAATATATTGATCTGCTGTTTCTGCTTCTTTCGTATAGACGATATAAATGTTATGATATTTCATCACTTCACCCGGATTCCCCTCTACTTTATAAGCATCATACACAAGGATCAGGGTACATTTGCGGAATCCCTGATAGTTACTTAGAATATCTGCAAGCTTTCCTCTTGCTGCACCAATATCTCTTTCTGAAAGTTCTTTCAATTCCTCCCATGAAAAAATTATATTATATCCGTCTACCAGCAGGTATTCTTCTGTTCCGGCTTTCGCTCTCCGGCGTGCTTCCCACTTCGGATCCTGGTAAGCGCTTCCCGGCTCTCTTGTCTTTTCCTTTGCCCGGACAGTTACAGGACCTGTAGAACGATTCTTCTTCGGATCCGGTGTACGAACATAGATCGCATCCAACTCTTCCTGTGTCAGTTCAATACTGGAGTGCCTGCGTTTTGGAAGTGTCACCTCCATTATATCCATTTCATCATCATTTCCTGATTCCAATGTATGCTCCATATGCATATATTCTTCAACTTCATCCCAATCCACAACAAATCCTGCTCCATGTGCACAGAATACAGAACCTGTCGGATTCGCCAGATCTGCCTCCGAATCATAGGTTGACTCTGCCAGAACTTCTTCCTGATTATGACAAATATCATAACCTTTCAACGAAACTGCTATTCTTCCACGTCCACCTGTATAGGCAGTGAATTCTTTCTGATATCCACGCATCAGGGACACCGGTGCACTTCCTGTCAGCACTGTTGTCTCTTCTTCTATCATCGGTGTTCCGAATTTGCCGGACATATTTTGGATATCTGTCATAGCTCGTCCTACATTTTCTGATGGAAGTTCCATTCGGAATTCATAATATGGCTCCAGAAGAATACTGTCTGCTTTCTTTAATCCCTGACGCACTGCACGATAAGTTGCCTGACGGAAATCTCCGCCTTCCGTATGTTTCTGATGTGCACGTCCGGAAGTCAGCGTAATCTTCATATCTGTAATCGATGAACCTGTCAGCACTCCTTTGTGTTCCTTCTCCTCCAGATGTGTCAGAACAAGCCGCTGCCAGTTTCTGTCCAGAATATCTTCACTGCACTCTGCTGCAAACTGCATTCCGGATCCACGTTCTCCCGGTTCCAGACGCAGATGCACTTCTGCATAATGACGTAGTGGTTCAAAGTGTCCTACACCTTCTACCGGTGCTGTGATCGTCTCTTTGTAAACAATACTTCCTTCACCGAATTCTACCAGCACACCAAAACGCTCTTTGATCATCCGCTGTAAAATCTCAATCTGCACATCTCCCATCAACTGTACATGAATCTCAGAAGTCTGTTCTTCCCATACAATATGAAGTTCAGGTTCTTCTTCCTCTAAAATCTTTAGATTTAAAAGCATCTTATGTACATCACAGTCATCTGGAAGAAGGATCTGGTATGTCAATACTGGTTCTAATACCGGTAAATCCGACTCTTCTTCTGCTCCGATGCCCTGCCCGGGTCTTGTATTTTCCAATCCGGTAACTGCACATACTCTTCCGGCTTCTACTTCCTTAACAGCCTCAAATTTCTCACCGGAGTAAATCCTAATCTGATTGATCTTTTCATTCAATCCTTCCACTACATCTTTTACTTTCAGTCTTCCACCTGTCACTTTCAGATAGGTCAGGCGGTTTCCCTGATTGTCCCTTGCAATCTTATAAACCTTTGCCCCAAACTCTGCCGGATAAGTCTTATCTTTCATATACAGATCAAGTCCATCCAAAAGTTCTTCCACGCCCTGAGAATGTAGTGCCGAACCAAAATAACATGGAAACACCTGACGGTCTGCAACTGCTTTTTGTACTTTATCCAAAGAGATTCTTCCCTCTTCCAGATATTCTTCCATCATATCATCTTCACAGACAGCCAGCTCTTCCAGCACCTCTTCCACTGCGCTCTCTTTCGTATGTAAATATACTTTTCCACCCGGGCAGTCAGATTCTGTCATGATATCTACAAACGGAACGACATTTTCCCCAAAACGCTTGCAGAGTTCTTTCAGAACTTTTTCACCATCTGTTCCTTCCTGATCCATTTTATTCACAAAAAGAAAGGTTGGAATGTGATATCTTTTTAATAACTTCCATAGTGTCTGTGTATGTCCTTGCACACCATCTGCTCCACTGACAACAAGCACTGCGCAATCCAGAACCTGCAGAACGCGTTCCATCTCCGCAGAAAAGTCCACATGTCCCGGTGTATCAAGAAGTGTGATTGTGCGATCCTTCCACCGGAATACTGCCTGCTTGGAAAAAATAGTGATCCCACGTTCTCTTTCCATTTGATCTGTATCTAAAAAAGCATTTTTATGATCCACTCTGCCAAGCTTCCTGATTGCTCCGGCATGATAGAGCATGCTTTCTGACAGTGTCGTCTTTCCGGCATCCACATGCGCTACAATACCTATATTTATATATCTGTCCGGCTTATTTTCTGAGTTATCTCCCATAAAATCTGCCCCTTTCATTGTTTTCTCGTTTTTCAATTACATCATGATGATGTGAGTGTCAAAAGTAAATTTTGCCACTCACTGATGTAACCGGATTGCTCCATTGCTATGCAATTCCCGCAATCCTCGAACACCTCAAACTCCCATAAAATGGCGTGTTCACACCATTTTATGAATTTTTACCAAGTGTAACCTTGATATCTTTCTCTGTATATTCACCATTCTTATCCGGGATCTGTACAGTAAGTGTTACCTCTTCCCCGGCTTTATAATACTGAAGCTGTTCCTGGAGAGAACTCATACCACTAATGGAACTTCCCTCAAAGCCAGTAATGATCGATCCTTTTGTAAGACCGGCTTTCTCAGCTCCGCCACCACTCATAACTTCTTTGACATAAACACCGGTCGGCATATTGTACATCTGTGCACCTTCTTCAGATACATCGTATCCCTTGATTCCAAGATATCCTCTTTCTTCATCTGAAACCTTGCTTCTTGTCTCTTTATTCATCAGATTCTGGATAACATCACTTGCATCTGAGATCGGAATCGCAAATCCCATACCCTCTACTGCCGAGCTGTTGATCTTTGCAGAGTTGATACCGATTACCTCACCATTTGCATTCAGAAGAGCTCCACCACTGTTACCAGGGTTGATTGCTGCATCTGTCTGGATGTATTCTCCGTCAAATCCATCAATTGTTCGTCCGGTTGCACTGACGATACCAGTTGTAACAGACTGTCCATAGCCAAGTGCATTACCGATTGCAATAGCAGGTTCTCCAACCTTCAGAGAATCTGAATCTCCAAGTGTTGCAACCTTAATCGCATTCATTGTATCGTCTGAAATCTTATCAAGCGGAACAGCTACGACTGCAAGATCCCTTGCGGAGTCTGTTCCTTTAATCTGCGCTTCCACGCTGTTACCATCATTAAATGTAACAGTAAGTGTATCGCTTCCTTCTACAACATGGTTATTGGTAACAACCAGGAGTTCTGAATCATTCTGGCTGATGATGATACCGGATCCGGCGCTTTCACTCTCCTGCTGGCTGATTCCTCCGAAAAAATTCTGTACTTCCTGTACGCTCATATTGGTAATAGAAACGATTGACGGAAGTGTATTCTCAACAATATCTGATACATCAGAAGTTACTGTACTGGTAGATGTCGTAAGCTTTGCGTTCGATACAGTCTTTGTTGTGCCTACGGTACTCTTTGTATTCTTTCCAAGCAGCTTACCAGTCAGATAACTGGTTCCCTGCATCGTCACACCGCCGACTGCCCCAAATAATACGGCGGCTCCTACAACAAGTGCTACTTTTTTCATGTAACCTTTTTTCGGTTTTGGAGCTTTCGGATTCTGCTGCGGTCCTGCTCCGAATCCCTGCTGATTGTCTGCTCCTCTATTTTCATCTGAATCTGGTCTGTAATAATTGTACTGATTGTCCATCATTCAAGACTCCTTTCTTTTCCTTTTCTATAGTTAAGAGTTTAGCCCATAATTGTGATGAAAGTGTGATAAAATATGAAAAAAAAGATGAACGGCACATTTTTATGTCGTTCATCTCGTTTATTCAACAGAAAATTCCGCTGGAACTTCCTGCATCACTTTATTCAACCGTTACAGATTTCGCCAGATTACGCGGCTTATCTACATCCAGTCCCTTTGCAACGGATACATAATATCCCATCAGCTGCAGCGGAATCACTGCAAGCGATGCCTCAAAATGCTCATCTGTCTTCGGAATGTAAACCACAAAATCAGCAGTATCCTCAATGCTGTAATTGCCATAAGTTGTAAGTCCCATCAGATATGCACCACGGCTCTTGCACTCTACCATGTTGCTGATCGTCTTTTCATATAATTCCGGCTGTGTCAGCACACCGATCACAAGCGTTCCATCCTCTATCAGAGAAATGGTTCCGTGCTTGAGTTCTCCCGCTGCATATGCCTCTGAATGAACATAACTGATCTCTTTCATCTTCAGGCTGCCTTCCATACAGATTGCATAATCAATTCCACGTCCGACAAAAAATGCGTCCTTTGCGTTTGCCTGCTTTGCTGCAAACCACTGGATTCTTTCTTTATCTTCAATAATCTTTTCGATCTTCTCCGGGATTGCCTGTAATTCGGCAATATAATTTTCATACTGCTCTTCAGTGATTGTATTTTTTACTTTGGCAAACTGAATTGCAAGGATGTAAGAAGCCATCAGCTGTGTACTGTACGCTTTCGTTGTTGCCACAGAGATCTCCGGTCCTGCAAGAGTATAGAATACCTTATCCGCTTCTCTTGCAATAGAAGATCCGACTACATTGACAATTCCAAGTGTACGGATTCCCTGCGCTTTTGTCTCACGGAGCGCTGCAAGACTGTCTGCAGTCTCTCCTGACTGGCTGATAATGATCACCAGACCATTTGGATCCAGAATTGGCTTACGGTAACGGAATTCAGAAGCCAGCTCCACACGAACAGGAATCTTCACCAGATCCTCGATCACATACTGTGCCACCACACCTACATGGTAAGCAGAACCACATGCTACAATGTAAATCTGGCTTGTTCTCCGGATATCCTCTTCCGCTAATCCGATATCAGTCAGATCAATCTTTCCGTCTTTTAATACAGAATTCAGAGTATCCTTAACCGCTCTTGGCTGCTCATGGATCTCTTTCATCATAAAATGCTCATAACCGGCTTTTTCAGCTGCTTCCGCATCCCAGTCAACAGTTTTCATTTTTTTCTGGATCTCTTCTCCGTCCAGATTGTAGAAGGTAATTTCCTCTTTGCTGACCTTTGCCATCTCCAGGTTGCCAATATAGTATACATTTCTTGTATATTTCAAAATAGCCGGCACATCTGATGCAATAAAACTCTCTCCATCTCCTACGCCAAGAATCATCGGACTGTCTTTTCTTGCCACATAAATTTCTTCCGGATAATCCTTGAACATCACAGCAAGCGCATAAGATCCACGAATACGGACCAGAGAATGGTTGATCGCATCTACCGGTGTTCCTTCATACTTTTTATAATAATAATCGATCAGCTTAACAGCAACCTCTGTATCCGTCTCAGAGTAGAATGTATATCCTTTGCGGAGCAGCTTGTTCTTTAACTCCTGATAGTTTTCAATAATACCGTTGTGTACAGCAACTACATTGCCATCGTCACTCATATGCGGATGCGCATTGTTCTCTGACGGTTCCCCGTGTGTTGCCCATCTGGTGTGACCGATTCCACAAGTTCCCGGAACGGCTGCACCACCATTGGTCTTCTCAAACAGTACTTTCAAACGGCCTTTCGCCTTGATAACTTCTGTCTCTTCTGTTCCATTACGAACAGCAAGTCCTGCTGAATCATATCCACGATACTCCAGCTTTGACAGTCCATCCAGTAAGATCGGAGCCGCCTGCTGCGATCCAACATATCCTACGATTCCACACATTTATCTATATCCTCCAGTCTTTTTTGCGAAAATAAATTTTACTCTTTTCGTTACATTGTAGCAAACATGGGACTTTTTGTAAAGAATAAGCGGGAATAACAATCGTCATCCCCGCCTTTCTCTTTAATCCAGATCAATAAAATCCATTTCGAAAGTATCACCTTTTTTACGCTTTTCTTTCTTGATATTATAATCATCGAACGAATCAAAGTCGTCATCATCAAAATAGTCATCAAACTCATCAACGCTGCGAGTATCATCACTTATTCCTTCGTCATCATAATCATCGTCGAAGTCATCATCATAATAATCATCATCGTCGAAATCATCATCGAAGTCGTCATAATCATCTTCGAAATCATCATCCTGTCTCTTTTTGAACTGTGATTTCTTTTCTGCCTTAACAGGCTGGATCGGTTTTACCGGATTACGTTGCGGCTCATCGTCCAGTTCATATTCATCATACAGATCATCCAACTCTCTGTTGCGGTTATGTAACTTCACAACGGAAACAAGAAGGAAGATTACCAGAAGAATAACGATAACTGCTGCCGCTGCTACAAACCAGATCAGATGATCGGAAATCTTTTCTAAAATTGCGTCAAACTTGCTTGCACTCTTCTTATCCGGTGTAGTCGCAGACTTCGGAGTCTCCATTCTCTGATAAGTATGCTCTACAGAGTCATATAAATAGAGGGATTCTTCACCGTCATTATTTACTGCATATAATACATAGAAACCATCGCGGTCCGGTTCATCCCAGATTTCAAAAGTCTTGCCGTTGATCTCCAGATTTCCTTTTGAATACTTTGATGGCATAGACACTTTACTGCCTGCATCAAAAATTACGATAGAATAAGTATCTGAAATCACAACCTGTTCTGCCGGTGAGAAGCTGCTGTCAGATAAATCATACATCCAGAAATCGCCTTTTCCATCACCGTCTACCAGGTAAGCCATCTGAAGTCCTGTCTTTTCCTGCACAGCACCTTTATACGTCGAATCATTATAAGTAATCTCTCCTGCTGTAAATCCAGCTGGAATCATGCTGTCTGAGAAATCACCGGATAAGGTATACTCCTGACCATCAATCGTAACACTTGTTCCACTCGCAACATCCTTGATCTTGCTCGGATCTCCTGCTCCGATCGTAACATCCGCATATCCTTCTTCACATGCCACACTTGATCCAGCGCTGTCTGTAACCGTCGCATCTCCCTGTTCAAGTCTTGTACTTCCTTCCTGGAGAGCCTGGAATTTCATTGTAAACTCAATCCGGTCACTACTTCCGTCACCTGAACCTTTAAATGTCAGATTACCATCCGTGTCTGCATTCACTCCGTCTCCCTCTTCAAATCGCATATAAGAAGGATCGTAAGTCATATGAATCGTCGCGTCTCCGATTACATCTCCGCTGACAACTGCTGTACCTGTGATCGTAAATTCATCCCCGACACTTGTCTCAAGATCAGAAAAGAATATCACACCATTTGCAGCTAGCGCCATCACAGAAAAACATGGTACGATCAGACATACAGACAAAAGAATTGTCGCTATTTTTTTCGTAAACTTCATCTTCATGTACTTTCCTCTTTCTAACCATATTAATTGTAAGTATAAATACTCTTAGACTCTATCTTACACTTTTTATGGGGAAATGTCTACTTGTTTGTAGAAATTCTCATTGTATCAATTTACTGACAACTCCGTTCTGCTTTATTTATCCGAAGAAAAACCCCGGCATAAACCGGAGTTCTTCTCTAATTTACATTTTCTGTTGTTCCGCCTGCATTGCTTTCTGCGCCTCCACCGGGATCCGGGGTTGGTGTTGAATCCGGTGCCGGATCTGGTGTTGGTGTCGGATCTGGCGCTGGATCCGGTTCCGGCGTTGGAACTGGAGTCGGTTCCGGCGTTGGAGCTGGAGTCGGTTCCGGCGTTGGAGTTGGTTCTACATAAGTATTATCATCATATCCTCCATTCCATGAATTGTCCCAGGAATTTCCTCCGTCATACCAGTAATCATTCGATCCGTCATTATAATTATACTGATAATTATCCTGCGTATACCCCTGCCATGCATCCGGCGTTTCAATACCACTTGTATCTACACCTGCATCTGGCTGATTCATTGGCTGGTCCTGATTATCGGTATTTTCCTCCTGCTGGTTTTCAGCCTCTTCAGCTCTTTTCTTTTTCAAAATGTTAATATCTACATCGTTAATCAGCATATCGTAGAATGTAGATTTCTTTTTCAGTTCCTTATCTAATTTTTCTCTTCCGCATTGTTCTGTAAGAGTCTCCACACCTGAAAATAAATTCACACCAAGACCAAGTTTCTCTCCTGTAATCTCTGCTCCCAATGCTGCAAGTGTCGTTGGAAACATATCCATTGTAGAAAATTCTCGATTATGTGTTTTTTCAAAAGAAGTATCAAGATTCTCTGGTAA
>ERZ772901.2890-NODE-2890-length-10243-cov-51.265214_pt1 | contig 10243 bp, 2 predicted proteins | sample MGYA00512123_ERZ772901 | MGnify/ENA primary metagenome ERZ772901 (study PRJEB29015, sample SAMEA2737711) | human gut metagenome | biome: human gut; feature: human-associated habitat; material: faeces | place: China | collected 2012 ...
GCGAGGAAGAGCGGCACCCTGAAAAGCTACCTGCGGCAGATCAACATGCTTGAGCCGCCCGCCAGGACGAACAGCTCAAGAAGCAGGACGGCGAGATCAAGGAGCTCAAAGCCATGGTCCAGCAACTCCTCGCCGCTCAGGACAAGAAGGCAGTCGCCAAATAATCTCATCTGTGCGCTGCCAGGCGCATGACAGTAAAGAGATGCAGGAGAAATTCCTGCGTCTCTTAATATGCTTTTTCATCAATATGGCAAAATCAAAATGTAAAGGATGGTCATCATCATGAACAGAGTTTACAAAGTCATCTACAATCGAGCAAGAAATCTCTACCAAGTCGTCTCCGAAATCGTCCACAGCCGCGGTAAGACCCGGAGCCTGACCGCCCAGCACCAGCACGAACGTCTCACCACCGCCGTACTCATCGCCCTGCTCACCATGAGCACCAGCCTGCCAGTCAGCTGGGCAGATCCAACTCCGGCAGATCCGACTACCAGCGAATTGGCGAATGCTCTCGCTGCAGAGACACAGGCCCGTACGGCAGCTGACAACGAGCAGAAGAACAATCTTGAGGCAGAGACGCAGGCCCGCATAGCAGCTGACAATAATCAGAAGAGCAATCTCGAGGCAGAGACGACAGCTCGCACAGCAGCCGATAACGAACAGAAGAGCAATCTCGAGGCAGAGACGACAGCTCGCACAGCAGCCGATAACGAACAGAAGAGCAATCTCGAGGCAGAGACGACAGCTCGCACAGCAGCTGACAATGAGCAGAAGAACAATCTCGAGGCAGAGACGCAGGCCCGCATAGCAGCTGACAATAATCAGAAGAGCAATCTCGAGGCAGAGACGACAGCTCGCACAGCAGCCGATAACGAACAGAAGAGCAATCTTGCTACAGAGACAAAGAATCGCACGGATGCTGATACAGCCATCAACAATAGAATTGATACGCTCAACGACAGGACTGATCCGCTGTATAAATACTTCAAGGTCAAGCCTAGCGTTACAACTGCAGAGGATGGTACGAAGACAGAGGCTCCGGATGCTGCTGCCAACGGCACGAACTCTGTAGCCATCGGCCCGAGCGCGCAAGCTGGGGAAAAGTCGACGGATACCAGCACGGCGACAACAACCGTTACCGGCGGTACCAGCAGCGCAGCTATTGGCGATAGCGCCAAAGCCAACGGAGATCAGTCCGTGGCTTTGGGAGCGAATGCCCAGGTGCTGAATACCACGAACCAGGCTGGCACTACGAACGTTGCTACAGGCAGTACGGCCATCGGCAGTAGCGCCACGGTCAACGGTGCCAGTGATGCCACGGCCATTGGCACTGGAGCCAAGGTCAATGAAAAAGCGGCAGGCGGTATTGCTCTGGGCAGAGGGGCTGTGACCGGTGAAGCTAAAGAGGAAATCACAGTAGATAATCTGTCAAGAACGGTAGAAGCCACCGGTGGTGAAAACAGTGTGGCCATTGGCACGGAGGCCAAGGCCAGCGGCAATACGGCTCTGGCTCTGGGCAATGGAGCCCAAGTCAATAACTATACCACCAGATCGGAGACCGACGTAACCAAGACGGAGAATTCCGGTAGTACGGCTATTGGCAACGGCGCTATTGTTACCGGCGCCAATGATGCAGTGGCTTTCGGCTCGATGGCACATGTCGATGGTACAGGCAATGATGCAGACGGTTCCATGGCCTTCGGTAAAGGGGCAGGCGTGAATTTGGCCAAGGATTCCATTGCTTTCGGTACGGATGCGCAAGTAGCAAGCGATGCCGGCATCAATGCGATTGCTTTTGGTAACGGAGCAAAGGCTTATGAGTCCGGTGTTACGGCTATTGGTTCAGGCGCTATTGCTCGTGGAGAAAATGCCATAGCATTTGGTACGGGGGCTCAAACTGGTGCTGAAGGTGGCATTGCTATCGGTGCTGGTACGAGTGTTTCGCATTCCGCTATTGCTATTGGAGACAGCGAAAATACAACAGCGCAAAATTATAATGCTATCGCTCTGGGCAATGGAGCCCAGGCTAATGCCAACGACTCTGTTTCCATCGGTTACCAGGCTGGGCTGAAAACCTCAGAAGGCTTGGCTAGTAAATACGGTTCGCTCATTGCAATCGGCTCAGCGGCCGGAAGCAATGTCAAGGGTATGCAGAACGTGGCTTTGGGCAGCGGGGCCGGCAGCAATGTCAAGAGCAGCTACAACGTGGCCATTGGTACCAATGCTGGAGTGGGCATCAACAATGCGGCTGCTGATGATACAAAGCCTCAGGATGGCTATAATATTTCCATTGGTCATGAAGCCAATTACGCAGGCAAAGATGCCGCAGGTAGGAACATTGCTAATTCCATCGCTATCGGCCGCAGTGCTAATTCTGTATCAAATGCAACGGCTCTGGGGTATAGAGCCAATGCAACCGGGGATAAATCCATGGCAATGGGGGATCATGCCACCGCATATGATGCCAACAGCCTTGCCATCGGGGAGAATGCCAGTGCTGCAGGCGGCAACATTGCTATCGGCGGTGGTTCTCAGGCTCCAGCTGTTACGGCGTATGACAGTAGCTATCTGACCCATAATACCACGCTCAATGGATATGTTTCAGTAGGCGGTAAAGTCAGTGCCACAACAGATGCACCGATTCTCCGGCGTATTTCCAATGTAGCTGATGGTGCTGCAGATCAGGATGCCGTGACAGTGGCACAGCTGAAAGCCGTCTATACGGATCTGGAAGGCACAATCAAGGCAACGGACCCAAGTAATGATACCTATAATAAGTCCGCTATTGATTCGAAGATTGCCACTGTGAACGATAAAATTGACGCTTCCAAAACCAAGTATTTTTCCGTTAACACGTCCAGTGATACATTGACGGCTAATGCCGATAATAAAGGGGCCAGCACTAAAGATGCGGCCGATGCCATGGCTATTGGTCCTAATGCATCTGCCACCAGTGCCAAGGCAGTAGCCATTGGCAACAATGTCTCTGCCAGCGGCAAGGGGAGTATTGCTTTGGGTACGGCCGATAATCCGGCAACAAACACGACTGTCACGCTGGGCGGCAATACCAGTGCCAATCCTCATGTGACTTCGGCCGAAGGAGCCAACAGCGTGGCTATCGGCACATCGGCTATTGCCCAAGCGGATGATTCTCTGGCCATTGGTACGCGCGCAACCGTGTACACAACCGATACGAGGGTTTCCGGAACGACTCCAAGGGTAGGCTATCGGTCCATTGCCGTTGGCTATCAGGCAGAGACGAGAAACAATGACGCACTGTCCATCGGTAGTGGAGCGAAGGCCTACGACGTTGGCTCTACAGCCGTTGGTCACAATGCCTTTGCCTATGGGGCAGATTCTGTTGCTATCGGTATGACCAGTGAGGTTTATGGATCTAATTCCGGCGCTGTCGGCAAGCAAAATATCGTCGATGGCAGTGATACCTATGCTGTTGGCAGTGAAAACAAGGTTAACGGGAACTGGGGAGCTGTGAAGAACAGTGGACTTTATGGCAACAAGAATGCAGTGACGCCTGCAACTAATGCATCTGGTGGCACTATCTCTCATATGGACAGCCTTTCTGTGACGGGCAATGGCAATACCATTACACAGGGTTCTTACGCGGATACTGTCACTAATGTTTCCATCCTGGGAAACGGTAATAAAGTGATCGGGGGCAATACGAATGCCAATGATGCGGGCGTGACATCTAATATTACGGTTATCGGTGGCGACAATGAAGTGACCGGCCGCGACGGGTATGGCTCTGATATCAATGGGAAGACCTGGAAGGAATTGAACCGTACCGCTGTCATTGGCTATAACAATAAAGTCGATCAGACTACAGCAACTACTTCCTTAGCTGATACCCAGATTTTGGGCAATGATGTGACGGCAACGCTGGGCAACTCGGTCTACCTGGGCACAGGCTCTTCTGCAACGGTAGCCAATTCTGCAACGGATGAAGCTATTCAGCTGGCCAAACAGCAAGGCGATGAAGAAGCACTGGCTTCGGATGAATACAAGAATGCCCCTGAAGACCAGAAAAATGCCATCATGCAGAAATATGAAGCCAAGTATATCCACGAGGCCAATGTTGTGGCGATGAATAAAGGCGGCAGTTCTGCCGGTGTATTCAACTATGACAATGACCGTACCTATGGCAATGACAGCACTTACACCTATGCTGGCAGCAAGCCTGCCGGCGTGGTGACCGTAGGTGCACAAGGTCAGGAGCGCCGCGTCCAGAATGTGGCAGCCGGCCTTGTCGGCCCCAAGAGCACCGACGCCGTCAACGGCTCTCAGCTCTACGCCCTGACGCGCCAGATCCGCTTTGGCGGAGACAACTCCAACTTCGGCACCACCACGGCAGACGACAAGAACGTCGTGGCCCGTGGCTCCAATGAAGCGATGTCCATCACCGGCGGAGAAGCCGATTCCGCTAAACTCACCGACAACAATATCGGTGTCATCGCCGACAGCACCAACAATGCTCTGTCCGTGAAACTGGCCAGTGATTTGAAGAAATTGCATACAGCATCTCTGGGCTCCGGCAGTGGGGATACCTATAAGGAAACCATCAAAATGGATGGCAAAGGCACGAACGGCGGCACCCTTGAACTGAAAGACAAAGATGGCACCAATGGCGTCACCCTTCGCACAAGCGGCATGACAACAACTGCTGATGTGACTGGTGCGGCAACGAATCGTCTCCTTGCCAACGATAAGACCGTAGCCACGACAGACGACGGCCTGAAATTCGGCGGCGATACAGGGGACGACTCTGCCCTGAAACTGAACAATAAGCTCACTGTCAAAGGCGGTGAGACAGATACCAAGAATCTGACCGATAACAATATTGGTGTCGTTTCTGATGGCAAGGGCACGTTGACGGTCAAACTCAACAAGGACGTCAACCTTGGAAATGACGGTAGCTTGACTACGGGTACTGTGACGACGAAAAGTAGCACGGGAAGTAGCACGCTCAACACTGACGGCCTTACTATTGCGAATGGACCGAAATTCACCAATAAGGGAATCAGCGCCAATAATCAGCAGATTAAGAACGTTACAGCAGGAACCGATGATACCGACGCTGCTAACTTCAGTCAGATCAAGAAAGCTACAACGACACTGACCACCGGCAAAAACGGAAATGTAAATGTTACGGCGGACAGCACGGCAGCTGACGGACATACTAACTACACCATTGCTGTGGATGATTTAGCAGTAAAAGTAACTGACGGGCAGAAAATCAATGGTAAGACATCTGTGAAACTGTCTGATGGACTGATCTTTGCCGATGGCACGAATACTACGGCAACGGTAGGCGACAATGGTACCATTAAATACAATGTTTCCAATGATGCTATCAAGGCTCAAGCGAAAGAAGCTATCCAGGTTCAAGCAGATGAGGCAGCTGGTAACTATGCTGTTGTAACTGCTGATGCGACGGATCCATCCAAAACTGTTTTTACAGTGAGAGCTACCCATAATAAATTGTCTACTGCTGCAGTTACTACAGGGGCAACTGATACTAGCAATGCAGTAACTATGACCTTAAATGATGCAGATGGTAATTCTATCGAAACTACAGGTCTCAAAGATACTTATACGGTAATCACTAAGAACGATAACAAGGTTACTTTTAAGCGCAATGATGGTTCAAAGGAAACGGTACTGAGTCTTAACGACTTTGGAGCAGCCAGCAAAGAAGACATGAACAAAGCCACCACAGAAGTCAGAGCTGGTACTAATGTAACTGTTGGCGAACCTGCAATCGACGATACAGATCAGCATAAGATTTACACCGTGAATGTGGATAATCTGGGACTGCAGCAAAACGGTAACGCTGTAGGATCTGGCGTATCGTTGAAGAATGGTCTGAACTTCACAAACGGGACCAACACCACTGCTAGTGTGACAGAAAACGGAACTGTTTCCTACAATGTCTCCGATGATGCCATTAAAGCTCAGGCTAAGAATGCAGTCGTGGTGGCGGCTGGGGACAATGTGACTATTGACGGGCCAACCGATGTGAACAACGTAAAAACCTACACGGTGAAACTCAATAAGGATATCAACCTCGGAGAAAATGGCAGTGTCACTACTGGCAACACAGTTATGAACACTAATGGCCTTACCATCAGGGATAGTGCTGACGCAAATAAAATTAAAGTGGCTGTCACAGATGGCAATGTTACCATGGGTGGCAATGTTATTCACAATGTGGGCGATGGCGTCGCGGAAAAAGATGCCGTCAACATGTCACAGCTTAACAAACTGCAGTCGCAGGTCAATAACAGCAAGTGGACGCTTGTTGGCAAGGATGCGACTGGAGCAGATGTGTCTGCTGCTATCAGTGATGGCAAACAGGTGACAATGGGCGACGGTCAGTACACGAAAACGGTAGTCAGTAAAGGTGAAGATGGCAATGCTACTGTGAAGGTAGATGTGACTACTGGTACGTTTGGCTCCGGTACTGGAGACAAGGCTGGTACCGTTACTTCTACGGCTGATGGCCTGGCAACGACTCAGGACGTGGCTAATGCTATCAATAGTGCTTCCATCAATGTGATGGCCGACAATACGCCGAATAACAAGACGGCCGTCAAGGCGGGGGATACCATCCATTTCGATAAGGATAATAACTTGACCTTGACTCAGAATGGCACGACCTTCACCTATGGCCTGAACAAGAAAATCAATATTTCCGAAGTCACTACGTCTAATTCCACCGAGGGCTCCACGGTACAGACTGCAGAGGGAATCACAACAAAAGATGCTGCTGGCAATACCTATATCCAACATGCTGATCGCATCATCCTGACGTCTTCGGATAAGACAAAGTCTCCTGTAATACTGACCAATACTGGATTGAATAACGGCAATAACGTTATCAGCGGTGTAGCAGCAGGCAAGCAGGGTACGGATGCAGTCAATGTATCCCAGCTCCTCGAGGCCATTACCACGACGCAGAATAGCGACCAGCATATCCAGACTGGAGAATACACCGTTGGGAAGAACTTGAACGGCACTGCACGAGAGGACAGCCACAGCGTTTCTATGGACGTGGTCAACGGCAAGGGCGAGAAACAGGGCTCTGTCGTCATCAAGGACGTGGCCAAGGCAAGCGAAGTGGGCGATACCAACGAATTGTCTAATGAACTCAAGAAAAAGAGTGATAGCACCTCCGTGGTAGATGCAGTCAATAACCTGAATGACAAGGTCAATACCCGCGTAGGTGATAACAAGTATAGTGCCATCACGAGTAAAGATCCTGTACAGGATGGTGACAGTTCGACGACGGCAATCGGCAAGCTCAATAACCGCATGAACGACATCTACACGACGGCTGGACAGCATTCGTCGGTGTCGACGGCAGATGCGAACCTGACGCTGAGCCAGGGCAAGAACAGCTCGGGCGGCACGGATTACAAGATTGGCCTGAACAAGGAGCACATCGATCTTGGCAATGTGACGATCAATGGCAATGAAGGCTTGATCCAGTCGAAGTCGATGAAGGCTGATTCCTTTACGGCGGGCGGCACGGTCGTCAACAATGATGGCATCAAAGTCGGCGGCAAGTCGGCTCTGACGGGCGACTCGCTCAAAGTCGGCGGCAATACGTACATCGACGATAAGGGCATCAATGCCAACAACCAGCAAATCCGCAATGTCAGCGATGGTAAAGATGACTACGATGCAGTCAATGTAAGACAGGTCAATAAACTGGCGGAAAACCAGAACAAGGCCATCAACCAGAACGCGGCGAATATCAATCAGCTCGACCGCGCGGTCAATCGCCTCGATTCGCGCATCAACCGCGTCGGCGCTGGTGCGGCGGCTCTGGCAGCTTTGCATCCGGGCGAATACGATCCAGATGACAAGGTCGACTTCTCGGCTGGCTTCGGCAATTACCGCGGGGCCAATGCGGCAGCTGTCGGCATGTTCTATCATCCAGATGAGACGACGACGATGTCGGTCGGCGCAAGCTTTGGCGGCGGCGAGAACATGGTCAATGCCGGTGTCACCTGGAAGATGGGTAAAGGCTCTGGTCACATGCGTACGCAGGCAGTAACGAAGGCTGTCCCGGTACAGTTTGTAACGGCTCCGACGCCGACTAGTCAGACGGAAGGCACGACGATGCCGCAGCCGGTCAAGACGGTGACGACGACGGCCAGCGGCCAGCGGGTGCCAATCGTGGCAGCTTATCTGCCGTCGGTCGACAACTCGACGCGGGCGGAGAACGATGAGCTCAAGGAACTCTTGGCTCGCCAGACAGCTATTCTCGAGAAGCTCTCCGACCACAAGGTGGCAACGGCTCAGGCCGCTGTTGCTCCGGTCAGCGGCGAAGACCTCTTCCCGGATGTGCCGGAGAACCATTGGGCTTACGACTTTGTCGCGAAGCTCCAAAACGCTGGCGCGCTCAAGGGCTGCCTCGTCGAAGATCCGGCAAACAACCCGATGCTCACGCGCAACGACTTCGCGCAGATCCTCTACACCGCACTCAAGAACGGCGCAACCAAGAACCCCGCCCTCAACAATGACGGCGGACTCAACCACATGGCAAACGAGTTCCGTTCCGAGCTCAAGAATGTCAAGCGCTGAGCAAGATAATCCTGCGGGGATTCCATAGGTCACAGAAAAAGAGCAGCATGTGCAGGGCTAAGCCTTGTACATGCTGCTCTTTGCTGTCTGTGGTTTGGCAATCTTGCGGATCTTTTCGCAGGTGGAATATGGTATAATGAAAAAAACACATACAAGGTGGTGACAGTATGCATAAGGCGATGCCAATCGGTGTAGAGGACTTCTGTGAATTGCGGAAGGGATATTATTTCGTGGACAAGACGCGGTTCATCCGACAGCTGCTCGACGAACGCAGCAAGGTGACACTGCTGACGCGGCCAAGGCGATTCGGCAAGACGTTGACGATGAGCATGCTCGACTGGTTTTTCTCCATCGACAAAGCGGACAAGAGCCGCGCGCTCTTCACGGGGCTGGATATCGAGCGGGCAGGCGCGTCATACATGGAGGCGCGCGGGCAGTATCCTGTGATCTTCCTGACGTTCAAGGATACGAATGGCTTGGATTGGAAAGCCATGCAGGGGCTGCTACTGGGTCAACACGTCAGGCAATGGTATCTTGCGTGCCCTGCTCGAGAAAGCAGATGCACAGAGGATTGAGTCACTGCAGACGCTCCTGGATGGCGGCAGGATACAGGTCACGCTCAACGAACGTGTCATCTATGAAGACATCGGACGTGACAAGAGCGCGCTGTACACGGTACTCCTGCTGACCGGCTACCTGACGACCGCCCCCGCAACTGCCGCCCGCCGCAACCGCTACGCCCTGCGCATTCCCAACGAGGAAGTCCGGGATATCTATGCAACGGAAATCCTCAATCACCTCGCTAAGGGGCTGGATACAGATACATTCGATGATCTGTTCGATTATTTGTTGCATGGTGATCGCAACAATTTCGCTGCCCAATTGCAGAAAATCTTGCTCGGCATCATCAGCACGTATGATGCTGCCAACAAAGAAAGCTTTTATCACGGATTCATGCTCGGCCTGAGTACGTTGCTTCTTGGAAGTGACTACTTGGTGGAGTCGAATCGTGAGAGTGGATACGGTCGCTTTGACATGGATATATTCCCAATGGACCCGCAAAAGTCTGGCGTCATCTTGGAATTCAAGGCTGCTGCAAGTGAGGCCGACCTTGAAAGTAAAGCAAATGAAGCTCTCGCGCAGATTGAGGCACGTCACTACGATGAAGAGTTCCAAAAACGAGGAATCCAGAACGCATGGAAATACGGGATAGCTTTCTGTGGCAAAAAATCCATGTTGCGATGGCAAATTGATCGTGAAAAAAGAGCTGCATGTGCAGGGCTTAGCCCTTGTACGTGCGGCTCGTTGCTGTCTGTGGAGGCGATTCAGGTGTCGGGGGTGACAGTCGTGTGATTGGCTGCCTGCGATGTGTGCGACTTCAGCAGGCAGTCGATGAACGCTTTGACTGTCGCGGGGATGTAGCGTTGGGGGTGGGTCAGGGCGTGGAAATTGCGGTGGGCTTCGGGGGAGGCAAGGCGGTAGAAGCAGAGGCGGCTGTCGTCGTGGGTGATGAGGCGGTCGCTCAGGAAGGTGGCGGCGAAGCCGGCTTCGGCGAGGCGGCTGGCGGTGGCCATCTGGGAGAGCTCTATCTTGATGGTCGGCTCGATGCCGGCCTCGCGGAAGAAGTGCATGG
>ERZ772901.2891-NODE-2891-length-10241-cov-2.653839_pt1 | contig 10241 bp, 6 predicted proteins | sample MGYA00512123_ERZ772901 | MGnify/ENA primary metagenome ERZ772901 (study PRJEB29015, sample SAMEA2737711) | human gut metagenome | biome: human gut; feature: human-associated habitat; material: faeces | place: China | collected 2012 ...
CCTTCTAATAGTAACATTAATTCCGTATTTTTCAAGTTTTATTTTGAAATTCTCCACAGCCTGTCGAGTAGACCTCACATAGGAGCGTTCCTTGATGGGATTGACCGGAATCAGATTTACATGGCAATTGATGCCTTTTATACGGCCTGCCAGCTGTCTCGCATCTTCTTCACTGTCGTTGACGCCGGCTACAAGACTGTACTCAAAGGTGATCCTTCGGCCTGTTTTGTCAAAATAATTTCTGCAGGCATCCAGAACCTCATCCATGGAATACTTATTCGCGATCGGCATCAGTTCCTGTCGTTTTTCATCATTTGGAGCATGAAGAGAAAGTGCCAGAGTGATCTGAAGCTTTTCTTCAGCCAGATCATACATCTTCGGCACGATCCCACAGGTAGAAACCGTCACATTTCTCTGACTGATCCCAAGACCGTTTTCGTCGGTAAGGATCCGGACAAAACGGACAAGATTGTCATAATTATCCATCGGCTCACCGGTTCCCATCACAACTACATTGGCCACACGTTCACCGGTATCTGCCTGGATACGGTAAATCTGATCCAGCATCTCGGACGGTTTCAGGCATCTGGTCAGTCCTCCGATGGTAGATGCACAGAACCGGCAGCCCATACGGCAGCCAACCTGTGATGAGATACATACTGAGTTTCCATGATGGTATCTCATAAGAACACTCTCGATCACATTTCCATCTTCCAGCTGGAACAGATATTTTCTGGTTCCGTCAATTTTTGAGATCCTTACATCTGCCTGGGTCAGTGCTGTGATCGGATAAGCCGAAAGCTTTTCCCTGAGGCTTTTGGAAAGATTTGTCATTTCATCCCAGGAGGTAACCAGCTGCTGGTGAAGCCATGCATAGATCTGTTTCGCCCGGAAAGGCTTTTCACCGATCTTTGTCATGAATTCCTTCAATTCCTCCATGGTCATGGATTTTACATCTGTCATTTTCTGCTATTTCCTTCTGAATCTGGCAATAAAGAATCCATCTGTCTTATGGATTCCCGGCAGAAGCTGCAGATAGCCAAGCTTCGTGGATTTACAGTGCAGTTCCTCCGGAATATACGGATCCAGGCTTTCCAGCCGGTACGGATAATTCTTTAAAAACCATAATACATTTTCTTCGTTTTCTTCTTTTGTCATCGTACAGGTACTGTATAACAGCGTACCGTCCGGTTTGACATAACGGCAGACAACCTGCAGGATTTCCTGTTGTAACGCTGCCAGCTCCTGAATTTTTTCCTCAGAAGCGTTATATTTGATATCGGTTTTCGTTCCGATCACACCAAGTCCGGAACATGGCAGATCCGCGATAACCACATCGGCTTTTTCTTCCGCGGATGCATCAAATTCAGTGGCATCCCACTGGACTGCTTTTATGTTTAATGCACCCATACGGCTGGCATTTTCTTCAATAAGAGCCACCTTCTGGTATGTAAGATCCCTTGCTTCCACACAGCCGGTCCCCTGTAATTTATCTGCTATATGAAGGCTTTTTCCACCAGGAGCTGCACATACATCCATAACATAGCTGTCTTTTTTCGGCGCAGCCAGTTCTCCTACTAAAGCAGAGCTGATATCCTGCACCTGGATCCAGCCTTTCTGAAAAGCTTCCAGGCTTTCTAAATAGTCATAATCAGATAATGCAAGCATCGCCTCAAAACCTTCTACCGGTTTTGCTGTAGCCTGCTGTGCCTTCAGGGAAGCCAGGATCTCTTCTTTGGAAGCCAGATTAAAATTACAGCGCACCCATACAGGGCGTTCCTTTAAGAAAGATTCTGCAATCTTTTCTGCATTTTCCTTTCCCCAGTCTTTTTCCCACATGGAATACATCCACTGCGGAAGGCTGTAACGTAAATACGGACTGGAAAGATCCAGATCTTCCTTATTTCTTGCAATGGTACGCAAAACTCCGTTTACAAAGCCTTTCAGCCCCTGAAAATGGTGGTGTATGGCCAGTTTGACTGCTTCATTGCAAACAGCACTGTCTGGTACACGGTCCATGTAAAGGAGCTGGTAGACGCTCATCCGCAGGATATTACGGATGAGCGGTTTCATTTTTTCTGTTTTTGTTTTTGAATAGCTGTTTATAATAAAATCAATCTGAAGCAGATATTCCAGGGTTCCTTCTGTTACTCTGGTGATAAATGCCCGGTCCGGTTTTTCCAGATACTGGTATTTGCTTAAAGCCTGATTTAACACCAGATGGACGAAATTGCCCTTATCCAGTACCTCTGTCAGGACACCCAGTACAATCTCCCGGTTTTCCAGGCCTCTGTCTATGGCTTTTGCCATATCATGTTCCCCTTTCTAGTCATTTCTGCGTCTGTTTCCAAACAGGAGCATAAGTCTTAAAAGCTGCAGCAGGGATGCTGCGGCTGCGGCAACATACGTCAGTGCCGCTGCATTTAATACCTGTCTGGTCTGTCCTACTTCCCGGCCCTCTAAAATACCGATGGAGTCAAGGAGCGCTACTGCTCTGTGAGAAGCATTGTACTCTACAGGCAGTGTAATGATCTGGAACAGAACAGCCAGTGAAAACATAAGGATGCCAAGATTGATCAGTCCGGTTCCTCCTAATACGATACCAAGGATGATCAGGAGCCATGAGATCTGGGAACCGAAATTAGCTACCGGAACTAAGGCTGCACGCAGTCTTAAGGGCACATAATCTCTTGCATCCTGAATAGCATGGCCACACTCATGGGCTGCCACACCAATAGCTGCAATAGAGGTAGAACCATAAACTGTATCAGACAGGTTGACAGTCTTGCTTCTTGGGTCATAATGGTCCGTCAGTCTTCCTGATACATGGCGCACCGTCACATCATAAATTCCCTGGGACTGTAAAATCCGCTGTGCTGCCTGGGCACCGGTCATGCCGCAGCGGCTGGCTACGGAAGAATAACGGCCATAGGTAGCATTTAACTTTGCAGATGCTCCCATAGAAAGGAGCACGCCGATGATGATCAGGACATAAGTTGGGTCAAAATAATACATAGGCATGTAGCCGTACATAAGATCACTCTCTTTCTATTCCATACAGTAATGGTTGTGTTTCCCACAACAGGATCTTTACTCCTGGTGTCCCAGGATCTCTCCCGGTGTAATAGTAAAGCCACGCAGCAGTGCATCTGCTGCCATACGTTTCTTTCCTTCTAACTGAAGTTCATTGATCTTTAAAATTCCCTCTCCTGCTGCGACTGTAAATCCATGTTTGTCAGCCTGAAGGACCTGTCCCGGAACTGCATCTGTAGGAACTGCTTCCTCTAATACATCCGCATCCCAGATTTTTAAAGTCTTTCCATTATAAAAAGTATAAGCACTTGGCCATGGATTTAAGCCGCGGATCAGACGCTCAATGGCTGTGGCTGACATGGTCCAGTTGATATCGCCTAAAGTCTTTGTAAGCATCTTTGCATAGCTGGTGCCTGACTCGCCCTGAGGAGTTCTTGTAATAGTTCCCTTTTCCAGTTTTTCAAGGGTAGACAGAATCAATGGACCGCCTGCTTCACTTAACTTCTCAAATAAGCTGCCGCTTGTTTCCTTTGGATCTAAGGGGATCACCTTTGTCTCTAAGATGTCACCTGTATCCAGGCCAACATCCATCATCATGGTCGTAACACCGGTCTCTTTTTCGCCGTCGATCACAGCCCACTGGATCGGTGCTGCACCACGGTATTTTGGAAGTAAGGATGCATGGATGTTTACACAGCCATATTTTGGCAGATCCAGGATCTCTTTGGATAAGATCTGACCAAAAGCGATAACAACAATGGCATCTGGTGCTTCTTTCTTTAATACTTCTACAAATTCCGGTGTTTTTACCTTTACAGGCTGGTATACCGGAATGCCATATTCTAAAGCCTGGATCTTAACCGGAGTCATCTGGACATCTTTTCCTCTGCCCTTTGGCTTATCCGGCTGTGTCACAACAGCTGTTACCTGATGCCCCGCTTCAACTAATGCTCTTAATGCCGGAACGGAAAAATCCGGCGTTCCCATAAATACAATACGCATGTATATTTCTCAGTCCTTTCAAAATCGGCGTTTACTCTTCTGTGATCGTTTCTTCACTTTCAGTTTCTGTATCCATCAGTTCGCCCTCTACCAGTTCAGTATAAAGCTGACCGTCTAAATGGGCACATTCATGGCAGATGGCTCTTGCAAGTAAGCCTTCGCCTTCTACTTCGATCTCATCCATGTTCTCATCTAACGCTCTTACTACTACATGGTTTGGTCTTGTAACAACGCCTGTTTTTCCAGGAACGCTTAAGCAGCCTTCATAACCGGTCTGCTCCCCGTCCTGCTCAATAATTTCCGGGTTGATCAGTACATACTGATATCCGTCTTCTACATCAATTACTACAATTCTTTTTAAAACACCTACCTGTGGTGCTGCAAGACCTACACCGTTTGCCTCATACATTGTCTCGAACATATCTTCGATCAGCTCTTTTGTACGGTCGGTCATCTCTTTCACCGGTTTACATTTCTTATTTAAAATTTCATCCCCAATAACGCGGATCTGACGAACTGCCATTTTTATCTCTCCTTTAAATATCGTAATTAAGTCAGGTCAGACTGGAAAACAACACTTTCAAGCCCTTGCGCTTCTTTTAAGCATTGTTCCGCCATTTTCCTGATGTGTATCAGTATATCATAGTTTTCCTGCTTTATATATAAAATTTTTCTATAAATATCATTAACTTTGAACACCGGAGCATTTACAGGGCCTATAAACTGGATCGTTCCATCCTTTGACAGATCCTCATTTTGCCCGATCCACTGCTTCAGACACTCTTCCAATAACGCTGCCGCCTGTTCTAATCGTCCCTCATTTTTATCTGCGATCTGGATGGTTAAAAGCCCTACTGCTGGCGGATATCCAAGAAGTTTCCTGAAATTCATCTCCTGGGTATAAAAGGCTTCATAGTCCTGGGCCGCAGCTGTCTGGATGCTGTAATGATCCGGCTGGTAGGTCTGGATCACCACATTTCCAGCTGCATTTCCACGTCCTGCTCTTCCTGCTGCCTGAGTCAGAAGATCAAAAGTCTCCTCACTGCAGCGGTAATCACTGGCATAGAGAGAAAGATCCGCTGCCAGAGCGCCTACCAAAGTGACTTTTGGAAAATCGTGGCCTTTGACGATCATCTGGGTGCCAATGAGGATATCTGCTTCTCCTCTTGCAAAAGCAGATAAGATCTGCTGATGACCGCCCTTTTTAGAAGTAGTATCCAGGTCCATGCGCAGGATCCGGGCTTTTGGAAACATCTTCGTGGCCATCTCTTCTATTTTCTGGGTTCCCGTACCAAAAGGGGCAATATATGGGGAGCCACAGGAAGGGCATGTTTTCGGCTGGCGGATGGTATAACCGCAGTAATGGCACATCATCCGACCGTCTTTGTGATAGGTCAGCGTCACATCACAGTGAGGACATTTTACCGCTTCCCCACAGGATCGGCAGGACACAAAGGTGGCATAGCCCCGTCTGTTGATAAATAGCATGGCCTGTTCTCCTTTTTCCAGACGGTCCTCCAGCAGTTCTTTTAATCTTGCGCTGAAAATAGACCGGTTGCCCGCTTTTAATTCTTCCCGCAGGTCGGCGATCTCCACCGTAGGCAGAACAGCATCTGCTTTGGCACGTCTGGTCAGCTTATAAAGGTCATATTCCCCTCTTACTGCTCTGGTATAGGTTTCCAGAGAAGGCGTTGCAGAGCCAAGGACCAGCATAGCTCCTTCCATTTCTCCCCGTTTTCTTGCCACTTCCCTGGCGTCATATCTGGGAGAAAGCTCACTTTTATAGGAATTTTCATGTTCCTCATCAATGATCAACATTCCCAATCGTTCAAAGGGCACAAAAAGAGCGGATCTTGGACCTATGATAATATCAATATCCCCGGTTCTGGCCCGTTCATACTGGTCAAAGCGCTCTCCTGCGGACATCCGGGAATTTAGTACAGATACCCGGTCCCCGAAACGAAGATAAAAACGCATGACTGTCTGCCAGGTAAGGGAGATCTCCGGGATCAGAAGGATGACCTGCTTTCCAGCCCGGATCACATGACTGATCAGTTCCATGTACACTTCTGTTTTTCCGCTGCCTGTGATACCGTGGATAAGACATGGTTTTCGGTCCCCATTGTCATATTTTTCACAGATATTAGCTGCGATCCTTTGCTGATCCTTATTTAGAACAGGCGGTTTCCACTGAGCTTTAGAATCGTCTGTTAAAAGGCGGCGCATTTCCTCTAAGGGATTGCGGTACTGGTTCACCACCTGGACTGCAAGAAGTCCCTCCTGTTCCAGCGGCCGGATGGCTGCCGCCGTCAGGTTCAGCTTATGAAGGGTATTTTCATAAGGAAGGTCCGGATTTTCTTTTAAAGCATATAATAGTCGCAGACGGGCCTTGTATTTTTTCCGCTCTGCTGTCTGGATCGCAGCTTCCAGAGTCAGCGCATCCACCAGAAGATGGATCTTACGCTTAGGCGCTTCCCGCACCTTTTGCTTCACCGGAAGCACTGTTTTTAATGCCTGGTTCATAGTAGAACCATACCGTTCCTTCATCCACCATGCCAGGTGGATCAGCTGGGACTGGGCGGTAATGCTTCCTTCTACCAGAGAGTCGATTTCTTTTATTTTCGATATGTCGTATTCCGTCTGGTTGGTCAACTCCACCACATAGCCTTTGCGTTTATGGCTGCCTGCGCCAAAAGGAATATACACCTGCTGTCCCGCAGTGATCTGCCCTAAAAGGTGCTCCGGGATGCGGTACTGGAAAGTCTTATCTACGCTTTCGTGGGATATGTCGATGATGATATTTGCATATTGATAGATGGTTGGCTGATATATTGTATCTGTTTTATTATCTGTATTATAATTCAAATTCTGTCACCTGATTTTAGGCTTTCTGCATTTTCTGGTTGTTTCCGTACCTTTTATTGTAACAGAAAATGAAGTTCATGACAACGCAAACAGCCTGAAGTTCATCGTTTTTCACGACTTTCTTCAGGCTGTCTTACTGGATCTTATACTTTTTATACTTCTTATACTTCCTGGTACGTTTTATAATTCAGGTAATCTCTCTGCCTCTGCCAGATCCAGCAATTTTTCTGCTATCTGTTTTTCTTTTCCCGGATAGCAGATCTTAATAAGATTTTCTGCCTTTTTAAGTATCTGCGCTTTTGTAAGAGGGTAATTCTCTCCTCCTGACGGATCAGATACCTGTGTTTCCAGAACAATACCATTTTCTAAAATGACCTTCATAGAACATCCCCAATGAGCCGGATATACAGCCGAAAAAGCTTCATCCGGCATCACCGTTACTTTTTCTATAAGGCATTGCATAGAAGGATCTTCTACTGTCTGATCTGAAAACTCGCTCATAGTCACTTTTCCAAAAAGGAATGCTGCCGCTGTACAAAATGGAATGGAAAACTTTGCATCTATGGTATTTTGCGGATGTAAACAGCCATCACTGACTGCACATTGCTTATATCCCACTTCATAGGTCTTGATCTCAATCTCCCTGATAGCTTCTGTCAGCCTTTTTCTCTCTTCTTCTAAGGTCTTATGATCGTACTCTTTTCCAATTTTTTCCAAAATACTGTCTCTTAATTTCAGACTGCAATCTATAGCACAATGGGCACTGCGGCAGCAGGGATATGGCTTCATATCCATATGAAGGATCTCCCAATCTGTACCAAGACCTTTACTGACTTTTACTATATCACCAGTATCAGACATAGCCGCCAGTAAACCGCCATCCTCTGCCTCCAAAATATGCTCCGGTCCGGTCATTCCGGCTTTTGCTAAAAATGCTGCATCCAGACCATTTACAACCGCTCTGGCCGGGTGGAGCACTTTGCAGGTGCTTCCATCCCCTAAAAAGGCCCATCTGCCAAAACTCTGGGTTCCTGCCATCCCAAGAGCCGATACCAGCTCATCTGCATTCAGCCCCAGAAGCTTTCCGCAGGCAGCTGCGCAGCCAAAACCTCCGCAGGTAGCAGTGGCATGCCAGCCCTTTTTTCTGTGACTTGTTACTCCCAACGCCATACCGATCCGGCTGACGGTTTCATAGCCACATACCACTGCTGTGAGAAATTCTTTTCCAGAAGCATGGACATACCGGGCACAGCTCCATGCAGCCGGGATCAGGCTGGCGCTTCCATGTGTTTTTGACGCCGGATGGACATCATCCAGTTCCAGAGTATGGGCCAGCATGGCATTTATATAAGCAGCTGTAGAAATATCCGTTTCTCCTTCGCTTCCCCAGATCTTACCGCCTGTTCCGTTATTTCTCTCTAAATAAGAAGCTTTTACTTTTTTAACCAGCGGATCATCCACAGCTCCCAAAGCAGCGCTGATCAGATCCAGGACCCGGAAAGATACTGTGGTTTTTACTTCTTCCGGCAGGTCATCCCAGCTAAGTTTTTCTATAAACTCTGCCAGTTTACGCATCTCACTTTTCTCCATAAATGCTCCTTCTATTCCCTTACTCTTTGGATCTTTTTGGGATATCATCTTGCTTTTACTTCTTATTATTTTTCTTCCTTATAAAAGTTGATCAGAGAACCTGCAAGAAGTACCTTCTTTTCTGCTTCTGTTACATTTTTAAGTTCCAGTTCCATTGGTCTGGTGCTTCCATCTGTTCCGATCACCGTAGCTGTTACCTTTGTGGCTCCTTCTTCTACTGCTTTGCGGATGCCTGGAAGATATACATATTCTCCTGGTTCCAGAACAATTTCCTTATCCGGATTGGTAAATGGCAGAATGCCCCAGTTTACACAGTTGCTGCGGTAACGCTTGGTTGCATACTCAATACAGATATTGGCAAGTCCTCCAAGAACCTTCTGGCAGCTGGCTGCATATTCTCTTGCAGAACCGTCACCTGGGCGTTTTGCATAAAGGACAGAGCCAATTCCTGTAGTCTTCATCAGCTCCTCTGTATCTGCTGTTACTCCTGCTGCTTTTAATACTTCATAAACTTCTGCTGTCTTTTTTGCATCCCCGTTTCTTCTGGCTGTTTCATATTCCTGAATGGCTTTTGCATTTCCCACATAGTGAGGATCCTTGCGGATCAGTGTAAATTCAGAGATCTTATATGGATTAGAGCGATAGGATGCAGTTTCACCAGAAGGGATCAGTTCATCAGTAGTAGTTACTTCATCACGGATCACACTGGCTACCTGAAGCAATAAGTTGTCTGTAAGGGCAACCATCTTTGGCCAATCTTTAATGGAAGGACCATAAACGATCTCTGTCTCAGGCTTTGGATTTTTATAGCCGTTGTATACAATATTCTTATAAATATCACTGTTAAAATGATACTCTGGAGTGTAATATTCTACCGGCACATCTTCTGCGGAAGTCAGATAACCGCCGTTAAATGCGGTTGCTGCAATGGACTTGGAGTCCATAAGCGCAACGGAAGCGATCTGGCCAGTTGCCGGATTGGAGCCTTCACGGTTGGGGAAGTTTCTGGTACTGTGGCGGATGCAGAAATCATTATTTCCCGGAGCATCTGAAGCGCCAAAGCAAGGGCCGCAGAAAGCAGTTTTCACTCTTACACCGTAAGTCATCAGGTCATTTAATACACCTGCTTTATTTAACTCATACATGATCGGCTGGGAAGCCGGATAAATATTAAGTGGGAATGTTCCCAAGCCTTTGTTTAATTTCTTTGCAATGGTATCTACTGCACAGATATTTTCAAAGGATCCTGCTGCACAGCCGGCAATAGCGCCCTGGTCAACCTTGATCTTTCCATCATGGATCTTGGAAAGCAGGTCTAAATGGATATCCGGGTTGTTCTCAAATACACGCTTTGCCTCTTCTTCTACCATAGACAGGTATTTTTCCGGCTCTGCGATCACATCTGCCAGAGGATATGCATTGCTTGGGTGGAACGGAAGGGCGATCATAGGAACAATGGTATCCAGATCGATCTCTACGATACCGTCATAAAGGGCTGCATTTCCCGGCACCATTTTCTTATAATCATCTGGACGGTTATGGATCTTAAAATACTCTTCTGTCTTTTCATCGGTGGACCATAAAGAAGAAAGGCAGGCAGACTCTGTAGTCATGGTATCAATACCATTTCTGAAATCCATGGACAGGCTGCTTACACCAGGTCCCACAAATTCCAGGACTTTATTCTTAACGAAATTATTCTTGAATACTTTTCCGATGATGCTTAAGGCTACATCCATAGGTCCTACCCA
>ERZ772901.2915-NODE-2915-length-10153-cov-3.659537_pt1 | contig 10153 bp, 7 predicted proteins | sample MGYA00512123_ERZ772901 | MGnify/ENA primary metagenome ERZ772901 (study PRJEB29015, sample SAMEA2737711) | human gut metagenome | biome: human gut; feature: human-associated habitat; material: faeces | place: China | collected 2012 ...
AAGTGTTTCGAACAAAAATAAAAAATCATTTTACAAACAACCCCACACACATCACTTTAGATTGCGACCTTATTAAATTAAAAATTCAACCTTAGATGGAATTTCATGTACAAGGAATGTCCTACTGTAACGGAGAATTTTAAACATTAAAAATTATAGCTATGGTTTGTCATAGCCTGTACATCTATTCACCTCATGCATATGCACTAAGAAAGCTTTTTTGAATACTGGAGTTGCCCCTGCTAAAACGGACACGGCTAATTAAATGCTAATATGGCATCACGATATTCGCGTGGCGATTTCATGTTCAACCTCTTGTGTGGATGCAGATTTTTATAATCCTCTATCCATTCTGCCATTTTTTCCATCACTGAGACTGCATCCGGCAGATCATTTACGTACACGTAATCCCGCTTGAACGTCTTTACAAACGATTCTGCCATGCCGTTACTTTCCGGACTGCGTACTGGTGTAGTACACACGATGAACCCCAGTGAACTGGCGAATGTGCGCGTGGCATCGGCTGTGCAGCAATTATGCCAATGACAGTGGCTCCATTGACGGCAATGAGCTGACATCTACAATCCCGCTACAAAGCACTTACTCCATGAGTCATTGCACTTGCTGAGCTAAACAAACATACTAAAACCAGATAATAATTAATCGCTGTATAAGCTCGTAACAAGCGGAACTTTAAGGCAAAATAGGGCCATCGTCCCCCTTCACAAAGTTATGCTAATGGCCAGAAAACCTAAAGAAATCAAAACAGACCCGTTAGAGGTCATCCTGTGGAAAGCGGCTGACAAGCTACGTAAGAACATTGATGCAGCCGAGTACAAGCATGTCGTGCTGGGCCTCATTTTCCTTAAGTATATTTCTGATTCTTTTGAATCTCATTATGAGTTGCTGAAGGCTGGTGAAGGCGAGTTCGCAGGCGCTGACCCGGAAGATAAAGATGAGTACACCGCTTACAACATTTTCTTTGTCCCTGAGCTTGCACGCTGGAACTATCTAATATCTAAGGCCAAGCTACCCGAAATCGGTAAGCTGGTTGATTATGCGATGGAACTTATCGAAGCGGGTAACCCACAGCTAAAAGGTGTGTTGCCGAAAGTCTATGCCCGACAAAACCTCGACGCCACAGTGCTGGGCGAACTGATTGATCTGATTGGCAACATTGCACTAGGCGATGCCAAAGCGCGTTCTGCTGACGTTTTAGGCCACGTATTCGAATACTTCCTTGGTGAATTTGCACTGGCAGAAGGTAAACAAGGCGGTCAGTTCTATACACCAAAATCCATTGTAAGCCTGCTGGTAAACATGCTGGAACCCTATAAGGGACGCGTCTTTGATCCCTGCTGTGGTTCTGGTGGTATGTTCGTTCAGTCTGAAAAATTTGTTGAAGCTCATCAGGGCAATATTGACGATATTTCGATTTACGGTCAGGAATCAAACCAGACAACCTGGCGTCTGGCAAAAATGAACCTGGCTATTCGTGGTATTAACTCAGAACACGTCCGGTGGAACAGTGAAGGTTCATTCCTTAATGACGCTCATAAAGATTTAAAATCTGATTTTATCATTGCTAACCCACCGTTTAACGTTTCCGACTGGTCCGGTGAGCAGCTTCGTGGTGATGCCCGTTGGCAATATGGTATCCCTCCTGCCGGCAATGCTAACTTTGCCTGGATGCAACACTTCCTGTATCACCTGTCGCCAAAAGGTCAGGCAGGGGTAGTACTGGCAAAAGGGGCTTTGACTTCGAAAAACTCTGGTGAAGGTGATATCCGTGCAGCGCTGGTTAAAGATGCCAATGTGATTGACTGTATCGTTAACTTACCGGCAAAACTGTTCTTGAACACCCAGATCCCGGCGGCATTATGGTTTATGCGCCGTGATCGTGAAAACAGCAGTCAATATCGTGATCGCAGTAAAGAAATTCTGTTTATTGATGCCCGTAATCTCGGTCATTTAATTAATCGTCGTAGCAAAGTGCTTTCCGACGACGATATCCAGACCATTGCCGATACCTACCATAACTGGCGTAATAAAGGTGGCCAATATGAAGATGTTGCTGGATTCTGTGCGTCCGTTGACATCAATGAGGTTGCTAAACTCGATTATGTGCTGACTCCGGGCCGTTATGTTGGTCTCGCTGATGAAGAAGACGATTTCGACTTCAAAGAACGGTTTACGGCTCTTAAAGCTGAATTTGAGGCACAACTGGAAGAAGAGGCGCGTCTGAATAAAGCTATCGCTGATAATCTGGCGAAGGTGGTGTTATGAGTGAGTGGCGGAAACTCCCCCTGAAAGAAATAACAGTCAAAATTGGTAGTGGTTCTACGCCTACTGGCGGAAGTGGTGCTTATAAAGAAACTGGTGTTTCTTTAATTCGTAGTCAAAATGTTTTAGATTTCAGCTTTACAAATAATGGACTTGCTTTCATAGATGAAGAACAAGCACATGCTTTAAGAAATGTTATTGTCGAACCACAAGATGTTTTATTAAATATAACAGGCGATAGTGTAGCAAGGTGTTGTAGTGCCCCCAGGGAATGGCTACCAGCAAGAGTAAACCAACACGTTGCCATTATCCGAGCCCACCCAAAACATCTGGACTCTTTATTCTTAAAATATAGCCTTATCTCAATTAAGGATGAGTTGTTATCCTTATCTGAAATTGGTGGAACTAGAAATGCTCTCACTAAGAGCATGCTTGAAAACTTAAAATTATTTGTGCCTTCTGTAATAGAGCAAAAAGCCATCGCCTCTGTGCTGTCCTCTCTTGATGACAAAATAGACCTGCTTCATCGCCAGAATAAAACGCTGGAATCTATGGCTAACACCCTGTTTAGACAGTGGTTTATTGAGGACGCGCATATACACTGGACGGAAAAAAAACTGTCCTCTTTTGGAAGAATAATTTGTGGTAAAACGCCTTCAAAAAAGAATTCTTTGTATTTTGGTAATGATGTTCCTTTTCTAAAAATCCCTGACATGCATGGCAAGGTTTTTGTATTCAAATCAACTGATAATCTTTCATTTGCAGGGGAGCATAGCCAATCAAAAAAAACAATTCCACCAGGAAGTATATGTGTTAGCTGTATCGCTACTGTTGGTTTAGTCTGTATAACTGATGTAAGCATGCAAACAAACCAACAAATTAACTCCATTATTCCTAACAAGGAATATTATAAATATTTTTTGTATCTTTTAATGAAAAGCATGGGTGATGAATTAAATAACCTGGCAAGTGGCGGTACTGCAACATTAAACTTGAACACTGGGAATTTTTCTAACATAACATTTCTTTCCCCTTCAGAAAATGAGTTGAAAATATTTCATCAATCCATTTCAAGTTTATTTGATAAGTTAAAATTAAATTCAAAACAAATTAATATAATTGAAAACCTTCGAGACACTCTTCTTCCCAAACTGATGAGTGGTGAAGTAAGGGTTCAGGATGCAGAAGAAGCAATCGCGTCAGTAGTTTAAAATAATTAAGCGGGTATGCAGCCCGCCCTCTGGTTAAGCAGCAATAAGGACAGTACGCATGGTAAAGATGACCGAATCCGATATTGAAGTAATGGCGATTGAGCACCTGCAAGGGCTGGGCTATGAGTATGTTTACGGCCCGGATATTGAGTCCAGTGGTATTAATCCGTTACGTAGCTATCAGCAGGTTATCCTTGAAGATAAGGTGCGTATTGCTCTACAACGCCTGAATCCGCACCTTAGTGAACAGAAGTGTGAGGAAGCCCTGAAACAGATGATGCAGATCAGCACACCTGATCTAATGGCAAACAATCTGGCCTTTCATCGCCTGTTGACCGAAGGGATCAATATCGAAGTCAGTAAGGATGGTAATACACAAGGAGAGCTGGCCTGCCTGATCGACTTTAACGATCCCACTAATAATGAATTTCTGGTCATTAATCAGCTCACCATCAAAGAAGGCAATCATACCCGCCGACCTGATCTTATTTTATTCATCAATGGCCTGCCATTAGTCGTTATCGAACTTAAAAATGCCGCTGACGAAAATGCTACGGTAACAGGTGCCTATAATCAGATTAAAACCTATCAGAACCAAATCCCCGGTCTGTTTAACTACAATGCTTTTAATGTAATATCTGACGGGCTGGAAGCCAAAGCGGGGACGGTTTCTGCCGATTTCAGTCGTTATATGACGTGGAAAACTGCTAACGGTAAAACGCAAGCCACCAGTACCCAACCACAGCTTGAAGTTTTATTACAGGGGTTGCTTAATCCTGTAACGCTGCTGGATATGATCCGCCACTTTATCGTGTTTGAGGCCAGCAAACATGAAGACAGCAAAGGGATTATCAGTATCCGTACTGTTAAAAAAATGGCGGCTTATCACCAGTACTACGCGGTCAATGCAGCAGTTCTTTCCACTATTCGTGCCTCAGCGGTGAATGCGGACTCCCCCTCTGCCGAAGTGGCACTGCGCCAGCAGGGACGTAACAGTAAAGATCTTGTTAATGCGCAAAAAACCGGAGATCGCAAAGCGGGCGTAGTCTGGCATACTCAGGGTTCCGGTAAATCGCTTTCGATGGTGTTTTACACCGGGAAAATTGTGCTGGCGCTGGATAATCCGACAGTTGTTGTGATTACTGACCGTAACGACTTAGATGATCAGCTATTCGGTACGTTCTCTTCCGCGACCCAGCTACTTCGTCAGACACCAAAACAGGCCAACAACCGGGAAGAACTCAAAGAATATTTGCGCGTAGCCTCTGGTGGTGTGGTGTTTACCACTATTCAAAAATTCCAGCCTGATGATGGCAGCAATATCTATGAGTTGTTGTCAGACAGAACCAATATTGTCGTTATCGCTGATGAAGCCCACCGTTCACAATACGGTTTCAGCGCCAAAGAAGTTGACGTGAAAGACAGTGAAGGCAACGTTACAGGTAAGCGCACTGTTTATGGCTTTGCCAAATATATGCGTGATGCCTTACCTAATGCGACCTATCTCGGCTTTACCGGAACCCCCATAGAAAAAACGGACGTCAACACGCCTGCTGTTTTTGGTAACTATGTTGATATCTACGATATCTCGCAGGCCGTTGAAGATGGTGCAACAGTTCGTATCTTTTATGAAAGCCGTCTTGCCAAAATTGCCATCAGTGATGAAGGTCGTCAGCTTATTGAAGACTTTGATGATGAGTTTAACGAGGACGAACTGACGCTCACGCAGAAAGAACGTTCTAAATGGGCCAGAATCGAAGGTTTGATTGGCAGTTCAAAACGTATTAAAGCGATTGCGGCGGATATGGTTCTGCACTTTGAGCAGCGCTTAAAATCCAATGCCGATCATGGTAAGGGCATGATTGTTACCATGTCTCGCCGTATTGCTGCTGAACTTTATAAAGAAATCATAGAGTTAAAACCTGAATGGCACAGCGATGATCTAAATGATGGCGTGATTAAAGTCGTCATGACCTCTTCTGCTGCTGACGGACCAGAAATCGCTAAACACCACACCACAAAAAAAGAACGTCAGGTTCTGGCTAACCGTATGAAGGATGACGACGACAAGCTGAAACTGGTGATAGTGCGTGATATGTGGTTAACCGGCTTCGACGCTCCCAGCATGCATACGCTGTATATCGACAAACCAATGAAAGGCCACAACCTTATGCAGGCAATTGCCCGTGTGAACCGTGTGTATAAAGATAAGATAGGCGGTCTGGTTGTTGACTATCTGGGCATTGCCTCTGATTTAAAAGAAGCCCTCTCCTTTTACTCTGATGCAGGTGGACGTGGAGATCCTGCTGAGGTTCAGGAAGAAGCCGTAACGCTCATGCAGGAAAAGCTGGAAATCCTGGAAGGCATGATGCATGGATACGATTACAAAGCTTACTTTGCCGCAACTACCTCACAACGCCTGACAATTATTATTGAATCAGAAAACCATATTTTAGGGCTGGATAACGGTAAAGGTAAAATGCGTTTCCTAGCTGCGGTTGCAGCCTTATCGCAGGCATTTGCATTGGCGACACCGCACGATAAAGCAATGGAAGCGGCACCCGAAGTAGCATTCTTCCAGGCAGTAAAAGCCAGACTGAATAAATTTACTGAAAACTCAGACGGATCAGAAGAAGAACACAATGACAGTCTCGAAGTTCGGGTAAAACAGACTATCGATCAGGCTCTGGTTACCGATAAAGTTGTTGATATTTTTGACGCTGCTGGGATACAAAAGCCTGATATTTCCGTTCTTTCTGAAGAATTCCTTCAGGAAATGAAGGATTACCAACACAGAAATATTGCTTTGGAAACGCTTAAAAAACTGCTTTCTGACGAGATCAAGGTTCGCTCGAATCAAAGTATCACCCAAGGCAAAAAACTGATTGATATGCTGACCTCTGCAATCAATGGCTACCAGAACAAGGTACTGACCGCAGCGGAGGTAATTGATGAGCTAATCAAGCTTGCCAAGACTATCCAGGAATCTGACAGCCTTGCCACCCAGTTAAACCTCAGCGCTTATGAATATGCCTTCTATTCTGCTGTTGCAGATAACGACAGTGCTCGCGAGTTAATGGAAAAGGAAAAACTACGAGAACTGGCAGTCGTACTTACGGAGGCTATCCGCAACAATGTCAGTCTTGACTGGACAGTGAAAGAAGCAGCAAGAGCAAAAATTCGCGTGGTGGTAAAACGTCTGCTCAAAAAATATGGTTATCCACCCGATATGTCCTTGCTCGCCACAGAGACCATTTTGAAGCAGGCTGAACTTTTAGCTGGAGAATTAGGAAAATGATTCCCTAAATTTTTAGCATATAAACTATTTTAAGTTATACAGGAGAAGCTAATGGATAGCAGGCCATATCTTAAAACAGTACTATATATACTATCACTGTGGCTTTTATTTTTATCATTATTAATTATGTCCTACGATAAGGTTTTGATAAAAAATGTGTGGGACTATATTTTCACTGAAAATTTTACTTTTCCGATCTCGTCATTGAGAGTGAGAAATATCGTTTTCATAGTTAGTTTGGTTTTCATCTTTATCGGTGCAATTATTTTAATAATTCTTGCAAATAGTTTTGGTTCGGGCTGGTCTGTTGCATGTACTGTATCAGACATTAGCAATGAAAATCATGAGCATTTAGAATTTTTAACCACTTATATAATGCCCTTAGTTTTTACTGATGTCGACAGTAAACGAACTGTATTAAATTTAGGATTGATGATATTTGTCATCGGCGCGATATACGTAAAAACAAATAGGTTTTATTCAAATCCATCACTTGCAATACTCGGATTCAGAATATACAAAGCTAATGTTCATGATAGAGGTGTTAAAAAATGCACAATTATATGCCGTGGTGTTCTAAAAAGCACAGATAGTATAAAGTATATAAAAATCGACGATGAAACTTATTTGGCTAAAATAATATAGAGATCACAATATGTTCACTGACATTGAAAATATTTTACAATCACAGAAAATCTCTGGTGAAGCTTTTTTTGTTGCTGATACTCAAGGTGTTGTAGATATATTTAAAGTTAATCTTGAACCTAATGCCGAAGTAGATCTGACCACTTCATTTTCCAAAAGTATAATGGATAATATCATTGAACCTAACAGAGGTAAGGCAGTAATCCCACTTGTGTCAACATTACTGGAACGAGACAAACAAGTTTTCGAATATGACCATTTAGCAATCAATCACCTCCCTATTGAATTTACGAAGATGAACGATGTGCTAAATTTCGGAGTCAATGGTAATGCAACACAGTTTGATTTCACTACACAAAGCCTTACATCGGTAAAAGCCGTAATTTACCATATTTGTGATGGCAATGGGAACAGTGTAGTAATTTACCAACACAAATACCCTGTTTCACTACATAAGAAAACAAAAAAATCTTTTTTTAGTTTAAATGGCAGAACCTTAGATAAAATAACTCATGATAGTATTGATATAAATGACACTATTGACTTTTTCTTCTTCCAGAATAAATATTACGCATTAAATATTAAATTACTTGAAAGAATGTATGGGTTAGAGAGTGTGATAGATAATCTTGCAAACAACTCAACGCCATTGATAATCAGTCTTGGAATTGTTAACACACAAGGTATGCCAGCACCGCTAGATATTTTCAAGGATATGTATAAAGACAGGGCATTTATGCGTAGACTTGCTATGGTCTCGAAAGGAAGCTTAGTACAAACGGGGGTATCAATTCCTCAAATACAACAAGTAATGCAGCAATTCCCTGTTTTTCAGAGAAATATTGATCTGACAGGTGGCTTAGTGAACCTTAATACGAAAGATCAAAAAAGATATTTTATCCGACTACTTAATAATGAAGCTTCTTTTGCTGCCCTCGACAACTCGCCCTTCCTGGCTGTTGAAAAAGACTCCGCTGCTTAAATTTTAAATGAGCATCCTCAAGCCGAATAACTTAAAGGATGCTCTTCAAATTTTAATAAGCATTATCAACAGCAAAAAACCTCATAAAAAACACTACTCATTTAATTTCCAAAATTAAGAAGAACATTAATAATCACCATTATATTACATGATCTTTTCCATATCCTATAGCATTACTCTCTAAAGTATTAATATCTGAGCCTCTAATTATCTCCTTTATACAGATCAGTTCCAATATGGATAAATATTTTTGTGAAAATGGTTAACCCACATCACATAGGATAACCTTAACGTCCCTATGTTCCATTAAGTTAAGAATAACCTCAAACAAACCAAATCAGATCCCCCCTAATAAAACAAAAATAAATTTGAATACCGTAAAATCTGGTGTCATTAATATCTTGAAAACAACAAAAAAGGAGATAAACAATGATATCAAGCGAAAATAATAAAAATAACCTATTCCGTGTAAAGTCTAAAAATGGTGTCCTTCGTTGCCTTAAGGCTGGCGTGGATATAAATACCTGTAATGAAAAAGGCCAAACAGCTCTTTTTACCTGTAATGTACCTGAAGCTATACAGGCAATGATTGACGCTGACATTGACATTCACCACTTGGATAATGACGGTAATAATGCATTATTCTATGCTCAAAATGTTGAAACAGTGGAACTTCTTGTCAGCAATGGTATTAATGTTAACCACCGGAATAAGTCAGGTACCCTTGCGATTCAACATATTGATGTTTCACCAGGGTTAGTAAAATATCTTATCAAAGCTGGACTAGATATCCATACCAAAGATAGCTATGGCAACTCCTTTCTTTTCATTCCATTTGAAGGATATGTATACGATGCACTCATTGAGGCTGGTTGCGACATTAATCATAAAAATTTAAGCGGGCAGACAGCATTCGATTACTGGCAGTCAGAAAACCACAGCATAGCTGGTAAATATACTCACTGGGAATCTAAAAACGATAACTACATTCGTTTTCTTATCCGTAATATTCATCTTAAAGACAGTTCAAAAATTGTATTCACGAACATTACATTTAAATCAATTGAGCTGTTGTCGTTACTTATAAAGCAAAAAAATGAATTTGAGATAAGTGATAAGTGCATTATCACACCAAAAAATGCCGACGTTAAAAAATTAATTTTACAACTAAAGAAACTGACAGACATTAGTCATGTTTGGTTTTACATAAACAGTACATATCTACTGACTCACTATGCAGGAAGACTGCTAATTAAATGGTTAATATGTCATGATATAAAAGTTGATATAGAATCACTAAAAGAACGCTACTTCTATGAAGAAATCCTCCAGGAAAAAACACAGAGAGAGCAAAAGGTTTTACGAACAACGCTTCAACCAGTTACCTGTAAAGCAATTACAAAAAAAAGATTATGAATTGAATATGCCTGAACACTCTCCCCTTGGCTTTAACCTTTAGTTAGATAGCCAAGGGGCGCTAACATCATTAATTTAATACAAAGCCCCACATTGCACCTTAGCACTTTGATAAATTTATTTTTTAAAACACCCTCATCGCCAATTCATACAATATCAATCACTACTCTCAAACCAAATCAATCAGATAAAACACAGCACTTTTTGATAAAAATAATATAACAATGAAAAACAACATCTTATATGAAATATAATAAAAATATATCTATTTAATTAAATAAACATAAAAATATATTTGCATTTTGTTTATTTAATAAT
>ERZ772901.2918-NODE-2918-length-10137-cov-5.241520_pt1 | contig 10137 bp, 7 predicted proteins | sample MGYA00512123_ERZ772901 | MGnify/ENA primary metagenome ERZ772901 (study PRJEB29015, sample SAMEA2737711) | human gut metagenome | biome: human gut; feature: human-associated habitat; material: faeces | place: China | collected 2012 ...
GAAATTCGCGCAGGCGATTTCTCATCTGCCATCTATGATATTTGTTTTCGCTCAAAACAAATATCTATGTGAAAAATTGTGATTTATGATTTTTCACATTTCTCCATATTTTTAAATCTGATGTATAAACAGTCCGCTGCGCAGCTTCGGTTCAAACCATGTGGACTTCGGCGGCATCAGCCGTCCTGCATCTGCCACGGCAAAAAGCTGTGCAATTGATGTCGGATACATTGAAAATGCCAGTACACAATCTGTTTCACAGCGCCTTTCCAGTTCTCCAATTCCACGGATACCACCTACAAAATCAATGCGTGCATCGGTCTTTGGGTCTTTAATGCCAAGTACCGGCGACAACAGGGCATTTTGCAAAACAGATACATCCAGACCGTCTACCGGGTCATCCGATAAGATTTCCGGCTTTGCCGTCAGCCGATACCACTTCTTTCCTAGATACATACCAAAGGTTCCCTGCTTGTCCGGATGCACCTGTACAGCACTTTCTTTAACTGTAAATTTCTCTTTAACTTTTTCTAAAAAATCCTGTTCGGTATAACCGTTTAAATCCTTTAACACCCTGTTATAGTCCAGAATCTTTAACTGCTCGTCCGGAAACAGCACAGACAGGAAATAATTAAATTCTTCTTTTCCCGTATACTGTGGGTTTTCGGCACGGCGCTTTAAGCCGACTTTAACTGCTGAAGCGGCTCTGTGATGTCCATCTGCAATATATATAGATGAAATTCCTTCAAATGCACCGCGGATTGCTTTAACGGACTGCGGTTCGCTGATTTTCCATACCTGATGACGGACCCCGTCCGGCGATACAAAATTATATAAAAAAGAATTTTTCTTTGCCTTATCAATCTCACCGTTAATCACGGCATTGGCACGGTATGCTAAAAATATCGGACCGGTCTGCGCATTACAGGTATCCACATGCGTAATGCGGTCTAATTCCTTATCAGCTCTTGTATTTTCATGTTTTTTAATTACATTGGATTCGTAGTCATCAATTGAAGCACATGCCACAAGTCCGGTCTGCACTCTGCCATCCATTGTAAGTTCATAAATATAATATGCCTGCTCGCTGTCTTTGATAAATGTACCGTCTGCAATAGCGTTTTCCAAAAGTTCTTTTGCCTTTGCATAAACTTCCGGTGCGTAGGTATCGACCGAACTGTCAAACTGTGTTTCCGCACGGTCTATTTTTAAAAATGAAAGCGGCTCGCGGGCAACTTCCCTGCACGCTTCTTCTCTGTTGTATACATCATACGGAAGTGCTGCCACCCGCTCTGCTTTTTCTGCCTGCGGACGTACACATTCAAAAGGTCTGATTACTGCCATATGTCCTCTTTTCCGGGGTCATCCCCTGCCCCTTTTTACTGTTCTTTTAATTCCTGTGCCAGTGTTTCAAGCTGTCCGCTTAACGCTGCCAGTTCTTCCACAATCACATTGTTGCTTTCCGTTGCGGAAAGTGTATCGCTTGCATGGGCAGCCACTTCTTCGGAAATTGCCGAAATGGTAGAAATGCTGTCAATAATTTTCTTGTTCGCATCGGCTAACTTTGTAACATAGGCTGCCAGTTCATTAGATTGTCCGTAAACATTGTCCGAATTCTTTTCAATAACCGTAAAGCTTTCTGCTGTCTTTTCAGTGGTTTCATTCTGGCTTTCAATCATGGAAATCATACTGCCGCTGACCTCAACCACCATCTGAATGGCATTAGATACATTTTCAATCAGCTGCGAAATCTGCACCGTGGAATCTTTCGTCTGCTGTGCCATTTGTGAAATCTCGGAAGCAACAACCGCAAAACCACGCCCTGCTTCTCCGGCTCTCGCCGCTTCAATGCTTGCATTTAACGCCAGAAGACTTGTCTGTGACGTAATACTGTTAATAATATCCAGAATTGAATTCATCTGGCTCATATATGTATCCAGCTGTGAAAGTTCTTCTGTCACCTTTTTGCCGGATTCAACCGTTTCTTCTGCCTGTTTTACAAGAATACCGACATTTGCATTTCCCTGCGCAATGGCTTCTTTATTCTGATTCATACTGTCAATGATATTCTCTGTGCCTTTTTCAACCTGCTCTACCATTGCCTGAATTTCTTCGGTCTGGTTTAACTGGCTCTGCACTGCTTCTGCCGTATCATTAGAGCCTGAATTCACCTCTTCCATGGATTCTTTCATTGCCTGCATGCTTTCACCAAGCGATGCCGTCTTTTGTGCACTTTCTGTAATCTGCTGTGTCATCTTATCGGATGTATCCATAATCCGCGTCAGCAATTCTTCTGTCTTTTCATGTTCTGCCTTCAACTCTGCAAGCTTCTTCTGATTCAACTTTTCTGCCACAATTGAGACATACAGCTGAATACCACAAATCAGTACAATAACAAAGAACTGGATTTCCACAGATGCCATATCCGCTTTCGTATAAATCCCTCTTTTAAAAAACAATGCCAGCTGTATAACATTGACAATTACCACCCCCACTTCAATCGGCAGCGAATACTTAAAATCATTGTATACCGTAATGGCAATCAGCATGGGAATAACATATACAAACGTAAAGTGATTATTGGTTGTAAACATTACAAATGTATATAAAATTGCATAGCCAATTCCTACGAAATGCTTAATCATCTTTGTATCATGCTGTTTTTTATAGCAGATAATTTCTCCTACTACCGGTCCCATTGCTAAAATAATGGTTGCCAGTACATACAACAGGGTGCCGTCACCTTTTAAAAATTCCACAAAATAAGCAATGGAAATGATTCCGCATACTAAAAAGTGGCAATTCATGGCAACGGTATTCTCCCTTGCCAGCTCATAATCTTTTTCTTTTGGATTTATCCCGCTGTTCATTTTCACTCCTCCACTATCACATTTGTATTTTTTTATTATTATACCGTACCCATTTGTTTAAGTAAACAAACATTTCTAAAATCAAAGCAAAAAAAGAGCTGTTCTCCTCCAATTGTGGAAAACAGCTCTGAATTTATTATTTTACGACCCTGACTTTGATGATTCCTTCAATAGAAGCCAGTTTATCAATCACACTGTCATCTACATTCTTATCAACATCAAATAAAGAATATGCATAATCGCCTCTGGATTTATTTGCCATTTCCTCAATGTTTACACCTGCATCGCCAAGAATCGTTGTAATCTTGCTGATAACAGCCGGAACATTTTTGTGGCAGACTGCAATTCGTCCTGTAGCCGTGCAGACGCCCATATCACAGGCAGGATAATTTACAGAATTTATAATATTACCGTTTTCAATGTAATTTCTCAATTCCTTGACTGCCATCACTGCACAGTTATCTTCTGCTTCTGCGGTAGAAGCCCCAAGGTGTGGAAGTACAATTGCACCTTCCATTCCGGCAGTTGTCGGATTCGGGAAGTCTGTTACATACTTCTTTACCCTGCCGGACTTTAAAGCCTCACCGATTGCTGTTTCATCGACAAGAACATCTCTTGCACAGTTGACGATAATTGTACCATCCTGCATTAAATCAAATGCAGCTTTGTTAATCATCCCCTTTGTACTGTCTAATGCCGGAACATGAATGGTAATATAATTACATTCTTTATAAATGTCTTCTACATTGACAATATGCGTAACCTTGCTTGAAAGATTCCAAGCAGCATTGACTGAAAGATACGGATCATAACCGTAAACATCCATACCCAGTGCAATGGCTGCATTGGCAACAAGCTGTCCGATTGCGCCAAGACCGATAACGCCAAGCTTCTTACCCTTTAATTCCTGTCCTGCAAAAGCTTTCTTTGCCTTTTCGGTTGCTTTTGCAATATCTGCATTGTCTTTATTTTCAGCAACCCACTGATTACCGCCGATTAAATCACGGGAAGCTAACAGCATTGCTGCTAGCACCTGTTCTTTTACGGCATTGGCATTCGCACCCGGTGTATTAAATACAACAATACCGGCTTCTGCACATTTATCAAGTGGAATATTATTGACTCCTGCACCGGCTCTTGCAATTGCAAGTAAATGATCATTTAATTCCATATCATGCATTTTGGCACTTCTTACAAGAACTGCCTGTGCATCTTCATAAGAACTCTCCATATTGTAGTCATCTGAAAAAAGGTCAAGACCTACAGAGGCAATATTATTTAAGCAATGTACGTTTACCATTATTTTGTATTCTCCTTTTCAAACTTCTTCATAAACTCAACCAGTTTTTCCACACCTTCGATTGGCATTGCATTGTAAATAGATGCTCTCATACCGCCAACGGTTCTGTGTCCCTTTAAGTTTACAAAGCCTGCTTTTGTTGCTTCTTCAACAAATTTTGCATCCAGTTCCTTGTCACCGGTTACAAAAGGAACATTCATTAAAGAACGATCTTCTTTTACAACAGTTCCCTTAAATAACCTGCTCTCGTCAAGGAAATCATACAGAATCTTTGCTTTCTTTTCGTTATGTTCCTTCATGGCGCTTAAACCGCCCATCTTCTTAATCCACTTAAATACCTTACCGCAGATATAAATATTATAGCAAGGAGGTGTATTGTAAAGAGAATCTGCATCTGCCTGTGTCTTCCACTTTAACATGGTCGGTGTTCCCGGTAATACGTCATCTGTAATCAGGTCTTCCCTGATAATTGCAATAACCACACCGGCCGGTCCGATGTTCTTCTGAACGCCGCCGTATACAACGCCGTACTTTGTTACATCAATCGGTTCAGATAAGAAACAGGATGAAACATCCGATACAAGCAGATGTCCCTTTGTGTTTGGAAGAGTCTTAAATTTTGTACCATAAATTGTATTGTTTTCACAGATGTAAACATAATCGGCATCTTCCGGAATATCCAAATCCGAACAATCCGGTATGTACGAGAATGTCTTATCCTCAGATGAAGCAACTGCAACGGCTTCACCGTAAATCTGAGCTTCTTTATAAGCTTTCTTTGCCCACTGTCCTGTGATAATGTAAGCTGCTTTCTTATTCTTCATAAGGTTCATCGGAACTTCTGCGAAAAACTGGGATGCACCGCCCTGTAAGAATAATACCTTATAATTATCCGGGATATTCATCAGTTCTCTTAAATCTGCTTCTGCTTCTTTGATGATGTTATCGTATACTTTAGAACGATGGCTCATCTCCATAACAGACTGTCCTGAACCCTGATAATCCAGCATTTCATCTGCTGCTTCCTTCAATACTTCCTCCGGTAATACTGCCGGACCTGCACTAAAATTATAAACTCTTGCCACTTTTCTTTCCTCCTACAAGTTTTAAAACTATTATCTGACATTTTATTCCATTAAAGTGTTCCTGTCAACTCAATTCTTTATTTTTCTGAGTTCATTCTGTCTAAATCTTTTCTGTCAAATGCTTCTGAAATTGCCGCACCCGGTGAAACCATCGGGAATACTTTATCTTCTCTGTCAATAAGACAGTCGATGACGCACGGAATATTTAATGCCATTGCATCCTTTAATGCTGCTTCAAATTCCTCAATCGTCTGAACACGGTAGCCCTTTGCCCCCATGCCTTCCGACACTTTGACAAAATCCACACAATCATCCAGAACAGTTGCCGAATAGCGTTTTCCGTAGAATAAATCCTGCCACTGGCGTACCATACCGAGTACATGGTTATTGAAAATAATCTCGATAACCGGAATGTTATAACGGGTTGCTGTTGCCACTTCGTTCATATTCATTCTGAAGCAGCCATCACCTGCAATGTTGATGACTGTTTTATCCTTGCAGCCTACCTTGGCTCCAATTGCCGCACCAAGTCCGTAGCCCATTGTACCAAGACCGCCTGATGTAAGCAGCGTTCTTGGCTTTTTATATTTGTAATGCTGTGCTGCCCACATCTGATGCTGTCCGACATCAGTTGAAATAATCGCTTCACCCTTTGTCAGCTCATAAATTTTTTCCATAATGAGTGGTCCGTTTAAGCAGTCCTTACGATATGCCATCGGATACTGTTTCTCATAATCGTGGATATGTTCCAGCCACTCATGTCTGTCCTGCTGTTCTAACTTTGCATTGACACGTTTTAAGATTTCAAGGGCATCACCGACAACGCTTGCATCAGAATGGATATTCTTATTAATCTCTGCTGCATCGATATCAAAGTGAAGAATCTTTGCATTTTTTGCAAATTTATTTGCATTACCGGTTACACGGTCTGAGAATCTCGCACCAATGGCAATCAGCAGGTCACATTCAGATACTCCGAAGTTAGACGTCTTTGTACCATGCATACCAAGCATCCCTGTATAATGCGGGTCTGTTCCGTCAAATGCGCCTTTGCCCATCAGGGAATCTGCAACCGGCGCATCAATCTTCTTTACAAATCTCGCCAGCTCATCAGAAGCATCCGAAGCAATGACACCACCGCCGACAAAAACGTATGGACGCTTTGATGCCTTAATCATTTCAACGGCACGTTCCACATCTTCTTCTTTAATCGTATCTGTCTGACGTTCAATTGTCTTCGGCGTTTCCTTGATATAATCACATTCTGCTGCCGTTACATCCTTTGTTACATCAATTAAAACAGGACCCGGTCTGCCTTCCTTTGCAATCCGGAACGCCGCACGGATAACGTCTGCCAGCTTTGTTACGTCTTTAACAATAAAGTTATGCTTTGTAATCGGCATTGTCACACCTGCAATATCGATTTCCTGAAAGCTGTCCTTACCTAACAGCGGAACGGTTACATTACAGGTAATTGCAACAACCGGAATCGAATCCATATATGCTGTGGCAATTCCCGTTACGAGGTTTGTCGCACCCGGACCGGATGTTGCAAAACATACGCCAACCTTTCCCGTTGCTCTTGCATAACCGTCTGCTGCATGGGAAGCACCCTGTTCATGAGATGTCAGAATATGTGTAATCTCATCTGAATGTTTGTATAACGCATCGTATACATTCAGAATTGCGCCGCCCGGATAACCAAAAATTGTATCCACATTTTGTTCTTTTAAACATTCTACAATGATTTCTGAGCCATTTAACTTCATGTATCTTTCCTTCCTTTATATTCTATTTTTCATACCGGTACCCACTGACCTTTTTGTTACTGTTCATTTTCCGGTACCTGAAGAACAGCCCCTCTGTTTCCTGAGGTTACTAATGAAGCATATCTCTTTAAGTAGCCTGTTGTAACCTTCGGTTCACGTGGCTGCCATTTTGCTTTTCTTGCTGCAAGTTCTTCATCAGATACTGCCAGTTCCAGTGTTAATGCCGGAATGTTAATCTTAATGATATCGCCTTCTTCTACCAGTGCAATCGGTCCGCCGACTGCTGCTTCCGGTGAAACGTGTCCGATAGAAGCACCGCGGCTTGCACCGGAAAAACGTCCGTCTGTAATCAGTGCAACGCTTGAACCCAAGCCCATGCCTGCAATTGCAGAAGTCGGATTTAACATTTCTCTCATACCCGGACCACCCTTTGGTCCTTCATAGCGGATTACAACGACATCGCCTGCTACAATCCTGCCGCCCTTAATTGCCGCAATCGCATCTTCTTCACAGTCAAAGACTCTTGCCGGACCTTCATGAACCATCATTTCATCTACAACGGCTGAACGCTTTACAACACTGCCGTCCGGTGCAAGATTTCCGCTCAATACCGCAAGTCCGCCTGTCTTACTATATGGGTTATCTAACGGTCTTATGACTTCCGGATTTAAGTTTACCGCATTTTTAATATTTTCTCCGACCGTCTTTCCTGTTACGGTCATGCAGTCAGTATTCAGAAGTCCTGCATCAGCCAGTTCCTTCATAACCGCATATACACCGCCCGCTTCATTTAAATCTTCCATATAAGTAGGACCTGCCGGTGCTAAATGGCACAGGTTCGGTGTCTTTTCGCTGATTGGATTTGCAAATTTAATATCAAAATCAAAGCCGATTTCATGTGCAATAGCAGGAAGATGTAACATACTGTTGGTAGAACAGCCTAATGCCATATCGACTGTCAGTGCATTCATGATTGCTTCTTTTGTCATAATGTCTCTTGGACGGATATTCTTGCGGTACATATCCATCACTGCCATACCGGCATGTTTTGCCAGCTTGATTCTTTCAGAATATACTGCCGGGATTGTACCGTTGCCGCGAAGTCCCATACCCAGTGCTTCTGTCAGACAGTTCATGGAATTTGCCGTATACATGCCGGAGCATGAACCGCATGTCGGACATACTTTTTCTTCAAATTCACGTACATCGTCTTCCGTCATTGAACCGGCTGCATAAGAACCGACTGCTTCAAACATGGATGAAAGACTTCTCTTTTTACCCTTTACATGACCTGCAAGCATCGGACCGCCGCTGACAAATACAGTCGGCACATTCACTCTTGCTGCTGCCATTAAAAGTCCCGGTACATTCTTATCGCAGTTTGGCACCATAACAAGTGCATCAAACTGATGTGCCAGTGCCATACATTCTGTGGAATCCGCAATCAGATCTCTTGTTACAAGAGAATATTTCATGCCGATATGTCCCATTGCAATACCGTCACAGACTGCGATTGCCGGAAATACAACCGGTACACCGCCTGCTTCTGCAACACCTAATTTTACGGCATTTACAATCTTATCCAGATTCATGTGTCCCGGTACAATTTCATTGTAAGAGCTTACAATACCAACGAGCGGCTTATCCATTTCTTCCTTTGTAAAGCCTAATGCGTTAAACAGCGAGCGGTGTGGTGCCTGCTGCATTCCTTTTTTAACGTTATCACTTTTCATGACTGTTCTCCGTTTCTTTTCTTTTTATTCTAAACATGAAAGCCTGAAATCCCGCTGTATCTGCATAAACGGGATTCCGGCTTCATAACAGATTTTACATTTTTATATCCGTATCTTAAACACGTTCTGCGATTAAATCGCCCATCTTTGTTGTTGAGCACTGCTGCATGCCGTCTGCCATAATGTCCACGGTTCTGTAGCCTTCCTTTAATACCTGTGCTACTGCCGCTTCAATGGCATCTGCTTCCTTATCTAAATCAAGTGAGTAGCGAAGCATCATTGCCGCACTTAAAATGGTGGCAATCGGATTGGCAATGTCTTTGCCTGCAATATCCGGTGCGGAACCGTGGCTTGGTTCATATAATCCGAGTTTTGTCTTTCCTAAGCTGGCACTCGATAACATACCGATTGAACCGGTAATCATGCTGGCTTCATCGGATAAAATATCACCAAACATATTCTCTGTTAAAATCACATCAAACTGTCCCGGATTCATAACCAGCTGCATTGCACAGTTGTCTACAAGCATATCGCTTACTTCAACTTCCGGATAATCCTTTGCAACTTCCTTTACGACCTTTCTCCAAAGTCTTGAAGAATCAAGAACATTTGCCTTATCCACGCTTGTCAGCTTCTTTCTGCGCTTCATGGCAATTTCAAAGCCTTTAATGGCAATTCTTCTGATTTCTTCTTCATTATAAGTGAGCGTATCGGTTGCTGTTACGACACCGTTTACTTCTTCTGTGTGTCGTTCACCAAAATACAGTCCGCCGGTTAATTCTCTCATGATAACCATGTCAAATCCGTCCCCGATTACTTCCTGCTTTAACGGACACGCATCTTTTAATTCATTGTATAAATATGCAGGACGAATATTGGCAAACAATTCCAGTTCCTTACGAATCTTTAACAGTCCTGCCTCCGGTCTTAAATTCGGAGCAACGTCATACCACTTGGAGTTGCCGACATTGCCGCCGACTGCCCCCAGTAATACGGCATCGGATGCCTTTGCTACAGCAATTGCCTCATCTGTAAGTGGCACACCGTATGCATCAATGGAACAACCGCCCATTAAAATCTTTTCATAGGTAAAATGATGCTCATACTTCTTTCCCACAGCATCTAATACCTTTACGGCCTCTCTTACGATTTCCGGTCCGATTCCGTCTCCCGGAATTAATGTTATTTTACAATCCATGCTACTACCACCTGTCTTTCTCTTTTCTTACAGGAATCCGGCGGGTTCTACCCGTACCTGCCGCCCCTGAATACTTCTCCACTTTCATATTTATGTATGAAAAAGGTTATTGTTTATTATCATAACGTATTTTTATGTATTTTTCAATATGTAATGCCCGATAAATAAATAACAAAAGACAC
>ERZ772901.2922-NODE-2922-length-10134-cov-2.664054_pt1 | contig 10134 bp, 7 predicted proteins | sample MGYA00512123_ERZ772901 | MGnify/ENA primary metagenome ERZ772901 (study PRJEB29015, sample SAMEA2737711) | human gut metagenome | biome: human gut; feature: human-associated habitat; material: faeces | place: China | collected 2012 ...
AAGCGCCGTGCCAGCTTAACCGCTTCGTTACAGGCTGCCGAATCGGGGACCTTGGGCATGCCAAAAATCTGATACAGACCCAGACGGACAATGGCCAGGCATACGGGATCGAGCTTGTTCAGCTTACGCGTGCTCAAATTATTGATGATCCAGTCCAGATAATTGAGAGAGCGCAAGGTGCCGTATACCAGTTCCGTATAAAAACGGCGGTCCCGGTCTTCCATAGGGTGTTTTTGTATGGTGTGGGACACCACGATATTGCTGTAGCCTTCATCCTTGCAAATAGCCAGCAAGCTATGGAAGGCTAGTTCACGTACATTCATATGATTCTCCAGTCAAAGTTTCTAAAAGGACGCGCAACGCGTGCAGGTCCACGTCCGTATTAAAGCAAGGGCCGTTGGGACGGCGGTTTAAAAGGCCCAGCACGGGCAAGGGCATAACATCCTCCATGCCGCTGATAAGGTCGCGTTCACAGGCAATGGCGACGATCGCCTTGGGTCTGAGATCGCGCACGATTTGCCGGGCCAGGGTACCGCCTGTAGCGACGGCGAAGTGGGCGCCAGCGGCCTGGCTCAGGGCCAGGATAGCACCGACGGGACAACGGCCGCACTGACGGCAATTGTGTATATCCCGCGTAATCTTGTGGGGACATTGATCCCACTGCAGGCAATGCGGTGTCAAAATCAGGATCTTTTCCGGACGAACGCGCAAATGGCGCCGCAGAACGAGCTGATTGAGGTAGTCAATATAGGCGTGGGCCAGGCGCTTTTGCCGTTTTTTCCCCGGCACGACGTGGCGCAGGAGGAAAAAGAGGAGGCGCGCATAGGTCCGCAAAAAAGGCTGTATTCTCTGCCCTGCCCAAGCTGGCACAGGGGCCAGAAAAAAGAGACACAGCAGGACATAGGCCCCGAGGTCTGCGGCGATGAGCAAGGCAAAAAACCAGTCGGCCGGCCGCACCAGAACGGGTGCATACAGAGCCAGGCCAGGCTGGAGCAGCAAATGGCACAGGCCTGCCAAAAGGGCCAGCAAGAGGGCTGCCAAGGCAGCGCCGGCCAAGAAGATAGACGTACTGCTGCGGGCGTTCATAGGCGCTTAGAGGCTATCGCCCGGCGTCATATGGCAGCCTTGCAGGAATTGTGCCGTCGCCATGCGTTTGCGGCTTTCCGGCTGTACTTCCCGGATGCACAAGGCGTCCTTACCGGTCTGGACCGTAAAGGTCTTCTTCGTCACAGCGATGATCGTACCGGGAGCTGCGTCCGTACCGGGCACGACGTCGGCCGACCAGATTTTGAGGCGCTTGCCGTCGTGCATGACAAAGGCACCCGGCTGGGGATCGAGTGTACGGATGAGACGTTCGATGACGACAGCATCCTGCTTCACGTCGATTTCCGTCATTTCCTTCGTAATCTTTTCGGTGTACGTCGCTTCTGCTTCATTCTGGGCTTCAGCGTTAGCTTCATAGGTTTCCAGGTCGTTTAAGACGGGAATGAGCGTTTCTGCGCCGATAACGGAGAGCTTATCAAAGAGAGAGCCTGTCGTTTCCTTGGCATCGAGAACGACTTCTGTCTTCTTCAGCATCTTGCCCGTATCCATGCCGGCATCGAGGAGCATGATCGTCACGCCGCTCACAGGCACGCCGTCCTTGATGGCAAACTGGATTGGTGCGGCACCGCGGTATTTCGGCAAGAGCGAGCCGTGTACGTTCAGGCAGCCATAGGCCGGAATATCGAGGACTTCCTGCGGCAGTATCTTGCCATAGGCGATGACGATGATAACGTCAGGCTTTAAGGCCCGCAGCTCGGCAACGGCTGCCGGATCACGGAAGGTCTGGGGCTGGTAGACAGGAATTTCCAGCCGTTCAGCCAGTTCTTTTACAGGCGACGCCGATACTTTCTTGCCCCGGCCCCGCTGCTTATCCGGCTGCGTATATACACCGACGACGTGATAGCCGACGGCGTGCAGCATTTTCAGGCTGGGTACGGAAAAATCAGGCGTACCCATAAAGACGATACGTAAATTATCCATTTACTCCTCTACTTTCCGCAGGTTTGTCGCTTTTTCGATAAAGAGCGTGCCTACGAGATGATCCATTTCGTGCTGGAAAATACGGGCCAGGAATCCTTCCGGTTCGTAAATGACGACTTTGCCGTGACGATTGAGAGCCCGGACTTTAATGCGCTGGTAACGGTTGACATCACCGTAATAGCCGGGAACACTCAGGCAGCCTTCAGGACCGAATTGCATCTCTTCCGATGTTTCCAGGAGTTCCGGATTGATCAGCTCGATCAGGCCGTTGCCGTCGTCGAGGACGATAATCTGTTGGGATTTACCGATCTGCGGTGCTGCCAGACCGACGCCTTCCGCTTCGTACATGGTCTGCGCCATGTCATCGAGGAGCCGTTTTATATTTTTTGTGATCGTTTTTACAGGAGCTGCCGTTTCCTTCAAAATAGGCGCGCCAGCCTTGACGATTTTCAATATTGCCATTTTCATTCACCTCAGTCAATCTAGTTCTTTCTTCGTATAGCAGTGTATATAGCGTATTACACTAATTTTTATTATACCAGCTTTTCCCGTAAAGTCATAGTCCTTTACCCGGCGCTGTCCACGTCGAGGAGGACGCCGGGACGGCGGAATTCGGCATGTTCACGGATGAAAGCCTTAGCCTCTGTCAAATCCTTTCCCTTGACGAGCAGGACGATGCGGTACTTATTGCGCACCTTTTTGATAATGTCCACAAAGGGGCCGATAATGGCCGTATCGCTGGCAGACTCTTTTTTCCACGTCTGCAGCAGGAGTGCCAGTGTATTGCCTGTCTCCCACAGTGTCTTTTCATTTTCGACAATGACAATTTTCAAAAGCTGGTGGAAGGGCGGATACAATAATTCCTGGCGATACGCGATTTCCTGCTCATAAAAGGCGTGGTAGTCCTGCTTTTGGGCGCACTGGATGACATAGTGTTCCGGTGCGTACGTCTGCATGACGACCTTGCCCGGTATGTCGCCGCGGCCAGCCCGGCCGGCAGCCTGTGTTAGAAGCTGGAAGGTCCGTTCGCCGGCCCAATAGACGGGCAGGTTGAGGAGGCTGTCTGCCGAAAGGATGCCGACAGCACTGACGTTGGCAAAATCGTGACCCTTGGCTACCATCTGCGTGCCCAGGAGAATATCGTATTCTTCACGCCGGAAAGCTTCGATAATGCGGTCACCGCTGTTCTTGCGGGCCGTCGTATCCTGGTCAAGACGGGCAATGCGGGCCTGTGGAAATTGAAGCTGGAGCTGCTCTTCTACTTTTTCCGTGCCGGTGCCAAAAAATTTGATGTACTTGCTGCCACACGACGGGCAGACGAGGGGCACGTCCTTTTCGGCGTCACAATAGTGACAACGCAGGCGATGCTGGTTTTTATGATACACCATGGCTACGTCACAGGTATTACACTTGACGACGTAGCCGCATTTGCGGCACATAACAAAGGTAGAAAAACCGCGCCGGTTCAAGAGGATGATAGCCTGCTGTTTTTTTTGCAGCGTCTCCGTCAGGAGAGCTACCATGGCGTCGGACAAAACGTTACGGTTGCCCCTGGCCAGTTCTTCCCGCATATCGACGACGGCTACGTCCGGCAAAGGCCGGTGCAGGACGCGCTCGCGCAGCGTAATGAGGACATATTCGCCCTGCAGGGCCTTGTAGTAATCACCGACAGACGGCGTAGCACTGCCGAGAATGACGGGACAGCCGTAATAGGCCGCCCGGCGGCGGGCCACTTCCACCGTGTGGTAACGTGGTACATCGTCCTGCTTATACGAGCTGTCGTGCTCTTCGTCGACGATGATCAAACCCAGATTGTGGAAGGCCGTAAAGACAGCCGAGCGGGCACCGATGCAGATGTGGCTTTCACCGTTGGCCATGCGCAGCCAGTTGTTGCGCCGTTCGCCCTTAGAAAGCTGACTGTGCATGACGACGGCGTCGTTACCAAAACGGCGCACGAAGCGGCGCACAATCTGGCCGGTAAGGGCAATTTCCGGCACCAATACCAGCACCTGGCCGCCCCGGGCCAGCACGTCGGCTGTAAGCTTCATATAGATTTCCGTCTTGCCGCTGCCTGTGACGCCGTGCAACAGATAGGTCTTGCCGCCCTGATCGCGCTGGATCGTCTCTACGGCGGCCTGCTGTTCTTCCGTCAGCTGCCACGGTGTATCTGCTGCCAAGGCATGCGTAAAATTAACGGTACGGCTCGGTTTTTCTGTCAGGCGGGCAAAGCCGTGGGCGCAAAGGTGGCGGATCAGATCGTGACTGTAGCCTTTTTGTACCCACGTGCTTACAGGCTGGGGTTCACTCTGGGCCAAAGCCTGTAAGAGTTCGGCCTGCCGGGGACTACGTTTTAACGTCCCCTCCGTATCGGCATGGTCAAAGGAAAGCCACGTTTCCAGCTTATCGGCCACGTTGTTTTGCTGGTACAGGTAATCCCGCAGGACCTGGCGGCTGTACAGGCCGGCCAAGACATCCGGGGCAAAGTGTTTTTCCAGTGTTTTTTTCTCGACGTGGCTGTGACGGCTCACATAGTCGAGCACCAGGGCTTCGGCCCCATCCAGGGCAACGGCATCCGGCACGGCTTCGACACAAGTCCGCTGGCTGATACCCTTCTTTTCGATCATGAAAAGGCGCAAGGCATCGGCCAGGCTGCATAGATAATACTGGCTGATCCAGAGTGCCGTTTGGATCATTTCTTCGCGAAAGCCTACCTGATCGGACAGGACTGCCAAAATGGGTTTGAGTGTGAACGTGCGCGTTGCCGCTTCCGTATCCTCATGAATGGAAAGGACGATACCTTCTTCCTTGCGGCTGCCGAAGGGAACGAGAACGCGGGAGCCGGCGCGGACCTTCATACCTGCAGGAATGATGTAGGAAAAGGTCTGTTGCAGCGCTTTAGCCGTAATATTGATACTGATTTCAGCGAGCATGTCTGCCTCCTGCCGTCACTGCGGCAACAAAAAAGCCGCCCTGTCTTTACCGGATAAAGCGGCTGAATACATAATTACCATAGGCCAGGCCTTTTTCTGTCAAAGCATAGCCGCGGCGCGTCTGCTGTAAGAGCCCTTGTGTTACCAAGGGGGCAAGCACCGTGCCGAATTCGGCCTCTACAGTCGTACCAAACTGGTCTTTAAAGGCCTTAGCATCGATGCCGTCACGCATCCGCAAGGCGAGGAAGCAATAATCCTCCGGGCCGCGCTTGGCATCGATTTCAACACGTTCCCCTATAAGTGACGCCTGACCGGCCAGGCGGATATATTGGGGAATGTTGGCAATATGGGCCTGGCGGCAGTTGTGCCAAAAGGAGTGAGCCGACACGCCGGCACTCACATAGGGCACGTACTGCCAGTATTTCGTATTATGCCGCGACCGGTTCCCCGGCCGGGCATAGCTGGAAATTTCATAGTGTTCGAAACCGGCAGCTTCCATGGCCGCGTGTACGGCCTGGCCCATAGTTTCGACGCAGTCATCAGGCGGCAGCTCCAGCGTCCCCGTCGTCACATCATGATAAAAAGGCGTGCCTTCTTCCAGGATGAGACTGTAAATGGAAGCGTGCGTAAGGGGCAGGGCCAGAAGCTCTTTTAGGTCAGCGTCAACGTCGCGCAGGTTCTGTCCCGGCAGGCCGTACATGAGGTCCGCCGAAAGGTTATCAATACCTGCGTTTTTTGCTGCCCAAATAGCTGCCTTCCCTTCATCTGCCGTGTGGATACGGCCCAGGGTCCTCAGGAGGCCCGGCTGAAAGGACTGGATGCCGATACTCAGACGGTTGATACCGAGCCCGGCCAAGCCTTTGGCATAGGCTGCCGTCAGGCTGTCCGGATTGGCTTCGAACGTGATTTCTGCCCCGCCGGTGACGGCAAAATAGTGCCGCACGGCCGTCAGGATCTCTTCTACCTGAGAGAGGCTGAGGAGCGACGGCGTTCCGCCACCGAAGTAGACCGTATCGAGCGCCGTGCCGGCACTGCCGGGATGATCCCGGTCGCTGTCAGCAATTTCCCGGCACAAGGCTTTGACGTACGGCGCGATGTAATTATCGACACCGCTGTACGAAGGAAAATCACAGTAGCGGCATTTCTGCCGGCAGAAAGGAATGTGGATGTATAATCCTGTCATTATTTATCATCTACCTGAAGAACGGCTATAAATGCTTCCTGCGGGATTTCCACGCTGCCTACCTGCTTCATGCGCTTCTTCCCTTCCTTCTGTTTTTCCAGAAGTTTACGTTTACGGGAAATATCGCCGCCGTAGCACTTGGCCAGGACGTCCTTACGCAGGGCTGCTACGTTTTCACGGGCAATGATCTTTTTGCCAATAGCTGCCTGGATCGGGATTTGGAAAAGCTGGCGCGGAATAAGGCTGCGCAGCTTTTCGACGAGGGCCCGGCCGCGGCGGGCAGCAAATTCTTTATGAACGATAACGCTCAGGGCATCGACGACTTCACCATTGATGAGGATATCCATCTTCACCATAGGCGACGTCTGATAACCGTTGAGCTCGTAGTCCAGAGACGCATAGCCACGGGTCGACGATTTGAGGACATCGAAGTAATCGTATAGGATTTCGCACAAGGGCAGATCGTAGATCAGGGACACACGCGTTTCATCGAGATAGTCCATGGTCAGATACTGGCCGCGGCGGTTCTGGGAAATTTCCATAACCGTGCCGACCATGTCCTTAGGGATGATGATAGTCGTCTTGACGAAGGGTTCTTCAATGTGATCGACCTTGGTCATATCCGGCATGAGAGACGGGTTGTCTACTTCCACCATCGTACCGTCTGTGCAGTAGACGTGGTAAATAACGGACGGCGCCGTCGTAATGAGGCTCAGGTTGTATTCCCGTTCCAGGCGTTCCTTGACGACGTCCATGTGCAGGAGGCCTAAGAAGCCACAGCGGAAGCCAAAGCCCAGGGCCGTCGACGTTTCCGGTTCAAAGAGGAGCGCCGCATCATTGAGGTGCAGCTTTTCCAGGGCATCGCGGAGGTTATCATATTCGTTTGTTTCCACCGGATAAAGGCCGCAGTAGACCATAGGCGTAGCCTTGCGGTAGCCCGGCAAGGGAGCAGACGCAGGATTTTCGGCCAAGGTCACTGTATCACCGACACGGCAGTCGCGCACGTTTTTCATGCTCGCCGCGAAGTAACCGACACTGCCGCATTCGAGGCTGCCTGTAGGCCGCATTTGCGGAATAAAGACGCCTGTTTCCGTCACTTCAAATTCCATGCCCGTCGCCATCATGCGGATGCGGTCACCTGTTTTGAGGCTCCCTTCCATGATGCGGATGTTGGCAATGGCCCCTTTGTAGGAATCGAAATGGGAATCAAAAATGAGGGCCCGCAAGGGCTTGTCAGCTGCGTCTTCCGGTGCCGGAATGCGCTGCACGATGGCTTCGAGCACTTCTTCAATGCCGTAGCCCGTCTTGGCGCTGACTTCGATGGCGTCACTAGCGTCGAGGCCTATGACGTCTTCGATTTCCTTGCGTACCCGTTCGGGGTCGGCGCTGGGCAGGTCGATTTTGTTGATGATGGGAATGATTTCCAGGTCGTGCTCGAGGGCCAAATAGACGTTGGCCAGTGTCTGGGCTTCTACGCCCTGCGTGGCATCGACGATAAGCAGTGCGCCGTCACAGGCGGCGAGGCTGCGCGATACTTCATAGTTAAAATCGACGTGCCCCGGTGTGTCGATAAGGTTGAGGATATACTGATGGCCGTCTTTGGCGTCATAAACCAGACGCGCCGACTGAGCCTTAATGGTAATACCCCGTTCCCGTTCGAGATCCATCGTGTCGAGCAGCTGGTCTTCCATTTCCCGTTTCGAAACGGTGCCGGTCTTTTCCAGCAGGCGGTCGGCCAATGTCGATTTACCATGGTCAATATGAGCGATAATGGAAAAATTACGAATATATTTAGTTGCCACGTTTACCTTACTCCTCTACAACAATCAGATGATAACACCGCCACCCAGGACGCGTTCGCCTGTTTCGCGGTCATACAATACGAGGGCCTGTCCGGCCGTTACAGCCCGCTGGGGCTTTGCAAATTCTACGCGCAGGCCGCCTTTTTCCGGGTAAACCGTGCACGGCGCTTCCGGCGCGGCATAGCGAATCTTGCCCAGTGCTTCAAAGGGTCCTTGCGGAGCCCCTTCGACCCACGATACGTCGTCGGCTTTCACTTCCGTACGGAAGAGGTCCTGTTCCCCGCCGACGATGACCCGGTTGTGCGGTACATCGAGGGCGACGACATAATAGGGACCGCCGGGACCGCCCAAGTGGAGGCCACGGCGCTGACCGATGGTATAGCAGGGAATGCCTTCATGACGGCCTACGACGTGACCTTGCAGATCGACGAAATCGCCAGGCTTAAAGGTCTGAGGTACCCGTTTTTTCAGGAAGCCCTTGTAGTCGTTATCGGGGATGAAGCAAATATCCTGGCTTTCCGGCTTATTGAAAACGGGCAGGCCGAATTTCTTGGCCAGTTCCCGCGTTTCCGATTTTTCCAGAGCCGCCATGGGCAGCATGATGTGAGGCAAGAGGTCCTGCGTCAATTCATAGAGCACGTACGACTGGTCCTTGCGCCGGTCTGTGCCGCGCAGGAGCTCGTAGAGTCCTTTTTCTTCGTTGAAAACAATGCGTGCGTAATGGCCTGTAGCCAGGCTGTCAGCGCCAAACTGCTGGGCCTGCTGCCAAAGGAGGCCGAATTTGATGTACTTATTGCAGGCAATGCAGGGATTCGGCGTCCGGCCCAGCGTATAGGACTGAACGAAGTAGTCGATGACATCCTTGCGGAAGGGCTGACGGAAATCCAGTGTATAATGGGGTATGCCGATGACCGAAGCGACGGCTTTGGCGTCGTCGACGGCCGAAAGGGAACAGCACGAATGGACGTTTTCGACGGCCGGGCAGGAAGGATCTTCTTCCCACAGGCGCAGGGTAATGCCGATCACGTCGTAGCCCTGTTCTTTAAGCAGCGCTGCCGTGACGGAGCTGTCTACACCGCCACTCATGGCAACGGCAATGCGTTTAGTCATGGTTTATCTCCTTTTTGTAACGGGGTCAAGAATCTGTTGCAGCGCCTGGACGACCGTATCGATCTGGTCCGGCGTATTTTCTGTGCCAAAGGACACGCGGATGCTGCTGCGCAGCCACTTTTCGTCGACGCCCATGGCCCGCAGGACGTGCGACGGTTCGACGGCGCCGGCTTCGCAGGCCGAGCCGGCAGAAACGGCAATGCCCTGCATATCGAGGGCAATGAGGACGATGGGGCTTTCCATGCCGTCGACGCTAAAGTCGATAATATTAGGCAAGGAACCCTCTAAGGTCCCGTTCAGGCGAAAGCGGGCATCACCTTTGATGAGGCCGTCGTAAAAGCGTTGCTTCAGCTGTGCTGCTGCGGCTATGCGCTGCGGCCGTTCTGCTTCCAAAAGAGCTACGGCTTCACCGAAGCCGACGATAGCGGCGACATTTTCCGTGCCCGCCCGCAGCCGATGCTCCTGCGGCCCGCCGTAGGCCTCTGACGTAAGCTGCAGGCCATGGCGGATATATAAGGCACCGATCCCTTTCGGACCGTAAATCTTGTGGCTACATAAGGTAAGCAGATCAATGTGTTCAGCCAAGGGCTGAATGGGTACATAGCCAAAGGCCTGGACGGCATCGACGTGAAAGGCAATGCCCTTGGCCGCTGCCAGTTCGCCAATGGCCCGGATGGGCTGGATCGTACCCGTTTCGTTATTGGCATACATGCAGGAAATGAGCACCGTGTCGTCGCGAATCGCAGCGGCTACATCGTCCATCCGGACGCGGCCCGCTGCATCGACTGGCAGCACAGTCAGGCTGTAGCCCTGCCGGGCCATAGCTTCAAAGGTATGTAAGACGGCCTGGTGCTCCACAGCGGTCGTAATGAGATGGCCCCCTTGAGGGAAATTAGCCCGCAAATAGCCGCGAATGGCCAGGTTATCCCCTTCTGTACCGCCACTGGTAAAGACTATATCGGCTGCTGCCACGCCCAGGCAATGAGCTACCTGCTGGCGTGCGCGCTGGACTGCCGCCCGGGCCTCTTGCCCAAAATAGTGCAGGCTCGACGGGTTTCCAAAGGCCGTTGTCAAATAAGGCATC
>ERZ772901.2928-NODE-2928-length-10121-cov-2.822968_pt1 | contig 10121 bp, 10 predicted proteins | sample MGYA00512123_ERZ772901 | MGnify/ENA primary metagenome ERZ772901 (study PRJEB29015, sample SAMEA2737711) | human gut metagenome | biome: human gut; feature: human-associated habitat; material: faeces | place: China | collected 2012 ...
GGATGCCGCCGCGCGCGGCGGGCAGAAGACTTATGCCGCCATCGCACCACAGGAGATCGCGGATTTCATTCACGCGCACTGTGAATACCGGCAAAGCGCGGTCGTGATGTCGGGCGACACGGGCTTTTTCAGCGGCACGAGGAAGCTGCTGCCGCTGCTTTCTGACTGCGAGGTCAGCGTGCTGCCGGGCCTGAGCTCGCTTTCCTACCTCTGCGCAAGGCTGCAAACGTCCTATGAGGACGTTCATGTCGTCAGCCTGCATGGCCGCGCGCACGACATCACGGCAGACGTGCGCGCGCACGCGCGCGTTTTCGCGCTCGTCGGCGGAGAGAATGACGTGAACGGCCTGTGCCGAACGCTGGCGGAAAACGGCCTCGGCACCGTGACGGTGAGCGTCGGCGAACGTTTAAGCTACGAGGACGAGACCGTCACCACCGGTACGGCGGAGGAGCTGAAAGACAAGGCCTTTGCGCCCTTGAGCGCCGTGCTGATCGAAAACGACCATCCCGATGCCATCGTGACGCACGGACTGCCGGACGAGGCGTTTTTGCGAGGCGCGGGCGAGGGTGGCGTTGTGCCGATGACCAAGAGCGAGGTGCGCGCCGTCGCGCTCTCGAAGCTCCGCCTGACCGAGCGCGCCGTCTGCTATGATATCGGCGCGGGAACGGGTTCGGTCGCCATCGAGATGGCGCTTCAGGCGAAGCGCGGTCATGTCTACGCCGTTGAGCGCAGAGACGACGCGGTCGAGCTGTTGAAAAAGAATCAAGCGGCGTTCCATGTGGAGAACCTGACGGTCGTTTCCGGCACTGCGCCGGAGGCGTGCCGCGATCTGCCTGCACCGACGCACGTCTTTATTGGCGGCAGCGCGGGCAACCTGCGTGATATTCTGTCGATGCTGCTTGCCAAAAATCCGCACGTCCGCATCGTGGCGACGGCCGTCTCGCTTGAGAGCATCGCCGAGCTGACGGCGTGCATGAAGGATTTTGCCTTTACTGAGGCGGAGGCCGTCTCCGTCCAGATCGCCCGCGGCAAAAAGGCGGGGCCGTATCACCTGATGACGGGGCAGAACCCCGTGTATATCTTCACGATGCAGTCGGAGGAGAAACCATGATTTGCCTCGTTTTGCCGCTTCTCATCGGCTTTGGCATCGACTGCGTTCTGGGCGATCCGCACAGCCTGCCGCATCCGGTCGTGCTGATCGGGAAGACGATCAGCGCGCTGGAGTGCGTCCTGCGGAGGATTTTCCCCAAAACGCCGCGCGGCGAGCGCGCGGCGGGCGCGGTGCTGTGGGGGATCGTCGCATTTCTTGCGGCGGCGGTGCCAGCGCTACTTCTTGGCCTCTGCGGCAGAGTGAGCCCATGGCTGCGCCTCGCGGTCGAGAGCGTCATGTGCTGGCAGATCTTGGCGGCAAAGTCGTTGCGGGATGAGAGCATGAAGGTGTATCACGAACTCGAGCACGGCAGCATCGAATCCGCGCGCCGCGCCGTTTCGATGATCGTGGGACGCGACACGGCGGCGCTCGACGATGCGGGCGTGACGCGCGCCGCGGTCGAGACCGTGGCGGAGAACACGTCAGACGGCGTGGTCGCACCGCTGCTGTACCTTGCCATCGGCGGCGCGCCGCTGGGCTTTTTCTACAAGGCTGTGAATACGATGGACTCGATGCTTGGCTACGTCGAGCCGCCGTATAAGGACATCGGCCTTGTGCCTGCGAAGGCGGATGATATTGCGAACTATCTGCCTGCGCGCATCTCTGCATTGCTGATGCTCGCGGCGGGCGGACTTCTGCGCATGGACGTGAAAAACGGCTGGAAGATATTCCGCCGCGACCGCTACAAGCACGCGAGCCCGAACTCCGCGCAGACGGAGTCGGTCTGCGCGGGACTTTTGGATGTGCGCCTTGCGGGCGATGCGTGGTACCACGGTGTGCTGCACAAAAAGGAGTACATCGGCGACGCACTGCGGCAGATCGAGCATGAGGATATCCCGCGCGCCTGTCGGCTGATGTACGGCACGACGCTTCTGGCGCTGCTGCTTGGCTGCGCGGTCCGGCTGCTGATTTTTTCGCTGTGAGGGAAGAGAATGCTTTATCAAACGGAAAACCGCCACGGCGGAGATATCTACGGCGGCGGTATTGCGCTCGACTTTTCGGCGAATGTGAGCCCGCTCGGCACGCCGAGAAGCGTGACCGACGCGATCGAACGCGCGCTGCCCGAGCTCTACCGCTACCCAGACCCCTACTGCCGGACACTCGTACAGACGATCTCGGAATATGAGGGGGTGCCGAAGGACTTTGTCCTCTGCGGCAATGGCGCGTCCGAGCTGATCTATGCCTATTGCGGGGCCGTGCGGCCCAAGCGCGCGATGGAGCTCGCACCGACGTTTTCGGAGTATTCGCTTGCCTTGCGGCGGACAGGCTGCGAGATCGTGCGCTTTGCGCTCAAGCAAGAGGAAAACTTTGATTTGCGGGAGAACTTTTTGCCGATCCTTGCGCGCGAAAAGATCGATGCGCTGTTCTTCTGCAACCCGAACAACCCGACGGGACGGCTCATTGCGGACGATTTGCTGGAAGAAATTCTGCGCATCTGCCGCGAGAAAAATATCGCGCTTTTTGTCGACGAGTGCTTTTTGAGCCTGTCGGACGGCGGCGTTGATCTGACGCCGTCCCTATCTGACTTCCCGCAGCTTTTTATCCTCAAGGCCTTTACGAAGAGCTTTGGCATGGCGGGGCTGCGGCTGGGATATGGCCTGAGCGCGGACGAGGCATTGCTGCGGAAGATGTCGGCGGCGGTGCCGCCGTGGAATGTCTCGACGCTTGCACAGGCGGCCGCGCTGGGCGATGCGGAGTTTTTAGAGAGAAACCGCGCGATCATCCGCGCGGAGCGCCCGTGGCTCGAGGAAAAACTGAGGAAATTCGGCTTTTGGGTGTGCCCATCGCAGGTGAATTACATCTTATTCCGTGGTGATGTGGGCTTGACGGAACAGCTGCGAGCGCGCGGCGTCGCGATCCGCGACTGCGCAAATTTCGAGGGCCTGACATCCGGCTGGTATCGCGTCGCGGTCCGGCAGTACGAGGAAAACGAACAGCTTATCGCGGCAATCAGAAGCGTGGGAAAGGAGTGAGCGCATGGCAAAAACTATCATGATCCAGGGGACGATGTCCAACGCGGGCAAGAGTCTGCTGGCCGCGGGGCTCTGCCGCGTTTTGAAGCAGGACGGCTATCGCGTTGCCCCGTTCAAGAGCCAGAATATGGCGCTCAACTCGTTCATCACGAAAGATGGCGGCGAGATGGGGCGCGCGCAGGTGGTGCAGGCTGAGGCCGCGGGCATCAAGCCGGACGTGCGCATGAATCCGATTTTACTGAAGCCGACGACGGACGTCGGCAGTCAGGTCATCGTGAACGGACGCGTACAGGGCAATATGCCCGCGATGGAATACTATCGCAGAAAGCGCGACTTTATCCCCGCGGTGATGGAGGCCTATGAGAGCTTGGCACGCGAGTACGACATCATCGTCATCGAGGGTGCGGGCAGCCCCGCGGAAATCAATTTGCAGGAAAACGACATCGTCAACATGGGTCTTGCCCGCATGGTGGATGCGCCGGTGCTGCTGGTGGGCGACATCGACCGCGGCGGCGTGTTCGCCCAGCTCTACGGCACGGTCGCGCTGCAAAGTGAAGAGGACAGAAGGCGCATCAAGGGCGTTGTTGTCAACAAATTCCGCGGTGACCGCGCCATTCTGGAACCGGGACTCAAAACACTTGAGGAGCTTTGCGGCGTACCCGTGGCGGGCGTTGTGCCATACCTCCATGTCGACATCGACGACGAGGATAGCTTGAGCGAACGCTTCGGGCGGGATAAGGAGCCGCGGCTCATCGACATTGCGGTCATCCGCCTGCCGCGCATTTCGAACTTTACGGATTTTTCGCCGCTTGAGCGCTACGAGAATGTCTCGCTCCGCTATGTGGAGCGGACGCGGGACCTGCGCGCGCCGGATATGATCGTGATTCCCGGTACGAAGAGTACGATCGCCGACCTCCAATGGCTCCGCCAGAGCGGGCTGGAGGCGTCGATCCAAAAGGCTGCGAGCGGCGGCACGCTGGTTTTCGGCGTCTGCGGCGGCTATCAGATGCTGGGACGGCACATTTCCGACCCCGAACAGGTCGAGGCCGCGGGCGTGACGGAGATCGACGGAATGGGCCTTCTGCCGCTCGAAACAGTATTTCAGGGCGAAAAGGTGCAGACGCAGACAAACGGCGTCTTCTCCGGCGTCGCGGGACTGCTCTCTGAGCTGAACGGCAAGCACTACGCGGGCTACGAGATCCACATGGGCTGCAGCGAAGAAGCGCGCGGCGCGCTCTTCAGCATGGGCAATGTCTACGGCAGCTATGTCCACGGTATTTTCGATGAACAAGAGGTCGCCGGCACGATCTTAAAAGCGCTGTGCACGAAAAAGGGCGTTTCCTTTGAATCGCTCGGCAGCTTTGACGCGAAAGCCTACAAGGAGCGGCAGTATGATCTGCTGGCAGACGCGGTGCGCGCGGGGCTCGATATGCCGCTCATCTACCGCATTTTGAATCAGGAGGTGTGAGCATGCAGGGACTGATTCATCTGTACTTCGGCGACGGCAAGGGCAAGACGACCGCGGCGGTCGGACTGAGCGTCCGCGCGGCGGGCGCTGGAAAGCGCGTGCTGTTTGCGCAGTTTTTGAAGGACGGCAGCTCGTCGGAACTGAACGTCCTGCGCGCGCTGCAAAATGTTGAGGTTGCGTGCTGCACGCAGAACTTCGGCTTTTTCAAGGCGATGGACGGGCAGACGAAAGCGGCGGCGCAAAAGGCCTATTCCGCGCTGCTGGAAGACGTGATGCGAAAGAGCGCGGACGGCGTCGATCTGTTCGTGCTCGACGAGGCGGTCGCCGCCTGCAACCACGGCTTGATCGAAGAGGCAACGCTGATCGACTTTCTGCGCGGCAGACCAAAAGCGCTTGAAGTCGTGCTGACGGGGCGAGATCCGTCGCAGCATTTGCTGGACGCCGCCGACTATGTGACGGAGATGCGAAAGCGCAAGCACCCGTTTGACCGAGGGATCGCCGCGCGGCGCGGCGTCGAATTTTAAGGAGGGGAGAGCCATGCAGAAGGAATTGGACGCGCTCGTGCGCGAAGTTTTGCCGCTCGATCGCGGCGCGATGACGGCGGCGGAAGAGTATCAGGCGCGGCTCGCCAAGCCCCCCGGCAGCCTCGGGCGGCTCGAAGAGATCTCCATCCAGCTTGCGGGGATCACAGGGCGGGTGCACAATGCGCTCAATAAAAAGCAGCTGCTCGTCTTCGCTGCGGACAACGGCGTGGTGGCCGAGGGCGTTTCCAGCGCGCCGCAGTCCGTGACGAAGCAGCAGACCATTAACCTGATGCGGGGCAAGACGGGAGCTGCGGTGCTGGCAAAGCACTTTGGCTGCGGCTTGACCGTGTGCGATGTCGGCGTGAATGCCGATATTTACGAGAGCACTGTTTTGAACCGCAAGATCGCCTACGGCACGCAAAATATCTGCACCGGCCCCGCGATGACGCGGGAGCAAACCTTACAGGCCATCCTGACCGGCGCAGAGATCGCAAGGACGGTCGACGCGGACGTGATCGGTGTCGGCGAAATGGGCATCGGCAACACGACGACCTCTTCGGCGGTGCTGGCCGTGCTGCTGGGAGCGGACGTCGAGGCCGTGACGGGCCGCGGCGGCGGTATCACGGAGGAGAGCTTTCGCAAAAAGAAAGCGGTCATCCGCACCGCCATTGAGGTAAATCGGCCGGACAGGGACGACGTTGTCGGCGTCCTTTCCAAGGTCGGCGGCTTTGACCTCGCGGCGATGTGCGGCGCATTTTTGGGCGCGGCGGCGGCACGCCGGCCGGCGGTCATCGACGGCCTCATTTCCGCCGCGGCGGCGCTGTGCGCCGTCAGGCTGTCCCCGAATGTGCACGGCTACCTGGTGCCGAGCCACGCCTCGTTTGAGATCGGCTACCGCCTCGCGATGGAGGCGATGGACCTGCGCCCGCTGTTTGACCTCGGCATGCGATTGGGCGAGGGGAGCGGCTGTCCGCTCGCCTTTCAGGTGCTCGACGCTGCGTGCGCTGTCATCAACGACATGGCGACCTTTGACGAGGCGGGCATCAACGACGACTATTTGGACGAAATTCGCCGGGGCGGCCAGTTCACGCCCTGAGAGAAGGGAACGCGCATGGGAACGCTGATCATGATCTCCGGTGCAAACGGCAGCGGCAAGAGCCGTTATGCCGAGCGCATCGTCGCGCGCACGACAGGCGAGCGCTATTACATCGCCACGATGCGCCCCTGCTCGGAGGAAAATTTGCAGCGCATCGAAAAGCACCGCGAGCAGCGAAAGGACCTGCAATTTACGACGCTCGAATGCCCATATCAGGTCGGCGCGGCGGCGGTCGAAAGGGACGGCGTCGTGCTGCTTGAGGATGTGTCGAATCTGCTGGCAAACGCGATGTTCGAGCGCGGCGGGGATGAAGCAAGCGTGTACGCGGACATCGAAGCGCTGTGCCCGCGCTGTCGTCTGCTCGTCGCCGTGACGATCACAGGCCTGCGCGCCGACGGCTACGACGGCGAGACGGCGGCTTACATCCGCGCGCTGAACGGCCTGAATCAAAGACTGTACGACCGCGCCGCGGTGGCGGTCGCAATGAAAGACGGCGCGCCGTTTGCCGAAAAGGGAGACCTCGATGAGATTATTTGAATCGCTTTTGATCGCGCTGTCGACGTACAGCGCGGTGCCCGTTCCGCAGCTTGATTGGAACGAAAAAAATATGCGCTACGCGATCTGCTTTTTCCCCGCGGTGGGTGTTCTCTGCGGCGCGGCGCTCTGGCTGTGGGCTGTACTTGCGCAGGCGACGGGCATGAGCGGCGTGCTGTTCGCGGCAATCGCGGCGTGCCTGCCGATTTTAGTGACAGGCGGCATCCACATGGACGGTTATCTCGACACGGTGGACGCACTCTCGTCGCACCAGACGTGCGAGAAAAAGCTCGCGATCATGAAGGATGCCAACTGCGGCGCGTTCGCGGTCATTTACGGCGGCGTGTACCTGCTCGCCTACGCGGGCTTTGCCTACGAGGTGTTCGCCGCGGGGCATATTTTGCTGATTTGCCCGCTGTTCGTGCTCTCTCGCGCGCTGTCGGGCCTGTGCGCGGTGAATCTGCCGAATGCGCGGAAGTCCGGCATGCTCTGCGCCTTCACAAGCGGCGTCCAGCGCCGCACGGCGACAGCCGCGCTCGCGCTTGCCGGCCTCGCTGCCGCGGCGGGGATGGTCTGGATGTCTCCCACGGCTGGCGGGATGGCGGCGGCGTTTGCGGTGGTTTCCGCGCTCAAGTATCGCAGATTCGCGCTGGCGCAGTTTGGCGGCGTGACAGGGGACACGTCGGGCTTCTTTTTGCAGCTCTGCGAGCTCTGCGGCCTGATCGGCGTTTGGATCGGAGGGCTGCTGTGATCGACATTTTCTTCATCCGCCACGGCGCGACAGAGGGCAACCTCCGCCGCCGCTACATCGGCCGCACGGACGAGCCGCTGTGCGAGGCGGGCATCGCACAGGTCAAAGCGCTGCAAAAGCGGGGAATTTCAGTCGATCGGCTTTTTGTCAGCCCCATGCTGCGCACGCGGCAGACGGCGGACATTCTTTTTCCGAAGATGCACTATACCGTCGTGGACGGCTTGATTGAGACGGACTTTGGCCGCTTTGAGGGGAAGTCCGCCGACGAGCTTTCAGGCGACCCCGCCTATCAGGCGTGGGTCGATGCGATGTGCCTGACGCCCATCCCCGAGGGTGAGAGCGTAACGGACTTCAAAACGCGTTGCTGCGAGGCGTTTACGGAGACGATCAAAAATGTGCAGGATGGCTCGCGCGTGGGATTTGTCGTCCACGGCGGCGTCATCATGGCGATCATGGAGGCCTATGCGCGTCCGAAGAAGGACTTTTATGCCTACCACATCGGAAACGGCGAATGGCTGCAAGGCGTGTATGACGGAGAAACAATTCAGATCAAATAGTGAACACCGCCCGCATTCCGGATATCTTTCCGGAACGCGGACGGTATCTTTATATGGTATCGGTGTGGTTACACCGTCGGCGCGGCGTAGGCCACGTCGTTCTCGCTCTACTGGATGCGGATGGAGCAGCGTGCGCCGCCCGCGGAAAGGAACGAATTGATCTCACACATCGACCAGAGCTTCGTGACGGAATCCTGCTGGCGGATGCGCATGTTGTGCGTCTCCTGCGAGTTTGTGTACACGGTGCCGTCGATCGCAATGCTTGCGGAAATGCTGCTGCCGTTGAGCGTCTGTATCTCGATCGTGCTGCCGTCGTAGATGGTCGTTCTGCGCAGGTCGACCAAAACGGGCGCGGCGGTGTTCTTCGGCACGATGCTGATGCGCAGCGCGCTGGCCGACGCGCGCTGATAGGTCAAAATCAGGTCCTTGAGCGGAATATTCAGCGTGCTGTCTGCCGCGGAGAGGTCGACATGGTACTCGGTGAACGGCGCGAATAGATTAGGCGTCGTCAACTCCTGCTCGCTGGTTTGGAAGTGCAGCTTGTAGCTCAGTGGGGTGTCCTACGCGACGGTGACGACCGGCGTTTCGCCGGTGTCGCCTTTCTCGCCTTGGATGCCCTGTTCGCCTTTTTCTCCGCGCTCGCCTCGGGGACCAATGGGTCCCTGCGGGCCGGGATCGCCCTTTGGACCGACGGGACCGCGGTCGCCCCCTGGATCGTGACATAGCTATACGGATCGGACGGGCAGCAGCCGTTCCCGCGGCAGGACCCCGTGTAGTAATTCATAGACGTCTCCCCCTGACATGATATCGGTGCTTTATCCTATGCATCGGACGAAGAAACAGCACACAGCAGGGAAGAAAAAGGCGGCAGACATACATCTGCCGCCCGCCGCTTTTATGAAAGACGGTTTTCATTGACGAAACCTCAACTTTGTATTATGTTATACATGGGAATCATATTGTCAGGCATAAAAGGAGAAAATTATGAACGATACGCCCGGATATGTGAAAAATTTGAAAAAAGGGTCTGTGGTGCAGAGTGTCATCAACTGCCTGACAGACGCCATGCGTAATAAAGAGCTCAAGCCCGGCGACCGCATCCCGCCCGAGCCGGAGCTGGCCGCGTCGATGGGCGTTGCCCGCAGTTCCGTACGTGAGGCCATCAAAATCCTCTCCTACCTCGGCGTGCTGGAGAGCAAGCGTTCAGAGGGGACCTTTGTTTGCAGCGGCTTTCAGGAGAGCATGATCGATCCGATGATCTACGGCATCATCCTGAATCAGGATTCCTTCGACAATCTGATGGAGCTGCGTGAGATGGTCGAGACCGGCATCATGCGCCTTGCCAGCCAGAAGTATGACGAGGAGGATGGCCATGCGCTCGAGGTGATGCTCGAACAGATGAAAGAGATCGTCCACAGCGGTGACAACGAGGTCGACCGCTTCTTCGCCGTGGACAACGAGTTCCACGACCTGATCTCGCAGATGGGCAAAAATCCGCTGGCCGACAAGATCAGCCGCGTCGTGCGCACGCTGACGCACGCCGTCCGCTACGAGACCGTCAGCACGATGATCACGAGCGGCAGGGGCGACGAGCTCGTCGCCGCGCACAGCAAGCTCCTTGAGATCCTCAGGGGACACGAGGGAGAGGACGTGGAGGAGATCGTCCGCGGCACCTACTTCGGCGATATCATCCACGGCGAAGAGAAGTAACTGAAAATGCGTTTATAGTTAATAATCTTGAAAAGAAAACGCTGATTGAAACCGGTATTCAAAATTGCGATGTTGCAATCGTATGTATCGGAGAACACATGGATTCTTCTATTCTTACTACGCTTAATCTTGTTTCACTGGGCATTCCGAAAGTTATAGCAAAAGCCATGAGCGCAGAACACGGTGTCATTCTTGAAAAGCTCGGTGCTGAGATAGTATTTCCTGAAAGAGATATGGCAATTCGCCTTGCAAGCAGACTTGAAACCGAAAGAATGCTTGATTTCGTTCAACTTAGTGAAAGAATTAATGTTTCCAAAATGGTTGTCCCTGATAAATTTATCGGCAAAAGTGTTGAAGA
>ERZ772901.2962-NODE-2962-length-10040-cov-3.994792_pt1 | contig 10040 bp, 5 predicted proteins | sample MGYA00512123_ERZ772901 | MGnify/ENA primary metagenome ERZ772901 (study PRJEB29015, sample SAMEA2737711) | human gut metagenome | biome: human gut; feature: human-associated habitat; material: faeces | place: China | collected 2012 ...
GAAATATGTTCCATCAATTTTTTAAGTTCCATTTTGTTCTCCTTAATTATGTAAGAAGTATTTGATCATGTATAAGCAATAAAAAACAGCTTCAGGTAATAAGGAATATCTCAATTTTTAAACATAAAATGCGAATTATTTAGTACAAAAAGTGTACTTCTGATGATCTTTCCCTGGCCACTCCACCGGCGGCAGACTGTCCGGCGTGACGCGGTTTGCCAGCCCCTGTTCGTTGTACGCATGTCCGGTCTCATGGTGCCACAGCAGTTCCCCCGTCTCCGGGTTCTCCACCGTCTGGCGTTCGCCGGTCAGGCGGCCTTTATCGTCATAGCCATAGTGGACGGCAACACGGTGGCCTTCGCTCAGGTGGCTGATGTCTGTCAGCCAGCCGTGGCCATCATACTGCCACTGCTCTGCCGGTTCGCCGTTCACCGTGCGGTGCGTGATGCGGTCCGACGCATCGTAGTGCCAGAGGGTGATAAGCCCCTCATCTTCACTCTGCGTGAGTTTTCCGGTCAGGTCATAATGATAACGTTGCGTCCGCCCGTCAAAGCCGCCCTGCTGTACCAGCCGGTCCAGCGCATCGTAGCTGAAGTCGCTGTGGCTGCCGTTCTCGTTAGTCAGACTGATGACACGTCCGGCAGCATCGTACTCCATACTGCGCGTCAGCCCGCCCTGCGTGGTGCTGACCGCCTTTCCCCACGCATCGTACTGTGTCTCGCTCCGGTTGCCGTCCGGGGTAATGACGGCAGTCAGGTCGCCTGCGGCGTTGTATTCATACCGCGTTTCACGGCCCTGTGCGTCTTTCACCGAGGTTAACCGGCCACGGTTGTCATAGTGGCGGTAAAGGCTGATACCTTCCTCGCGGTGAACCGCCGTCATCTGGCCGAAGCGGTCGTATTCATAGCGGGTCTGGTAGCCCGAGCAGTCAGTGAACGCCAGCAACTGCCCGTAGCGGCTCCACGTCATCTGCCGGGTGCTGCCCGTCGCATCCGTTGTCGTCGCCGGTAACTCACTGTGCGCGTCATCGTAGCGGTAGCGTACTGTCTCCCCGCTGCGCGATGTCTCCGATACCAGCCTGCCCGGTTCATCATATTCCCGGCGGCTCTCCAGCCCGTCCGGGGACACCACCGCCGTCAGCTGGTTCCCGTCGTTATAGTAAAATTTCGTCTCCCGCCCGTCCGGCGTGGTGATGTCCGTGATATCGCCTGACACCACATTCAGACCGTACTCTGTCCGCCGTCCCGCCGCGTCCGTCTGCGCCGTGAGCCTTCCTGCCGCGTCATACCCGCTGTGCGTGACGCTGCCGTCCGCCAGTTCTTTTTTCACCACCCGCTTCAGCCCGGCCCCGCCTTCTGTATGCAGCACCTCACGCCGGTTCAGGCTGTCCGTGACGGTGATGCGGTCCTGCTCATACTGGTAGCGGTAACTCAGGCCTGCCGGGTTAAGTTGCTCCACCACCCGCCCCGCATCGTCGTAGCGGTAGCGCATCTCCGGCCTGCCTGCATAACGGTGCGCCACCATCCGGCCCGGGTGCTGCGCGTCATACGTGAAAGCGCGCACCTGCGTATTGCTGCGATCATATACCGCCAGCAGTTCACCGGCTTCCGTATATGTGTACCGCACCAGTGGCGCAGCGGGCAGGCTCTCCGGGTATGCCGGGTCGTGCATCAGCCACACCGCCGAAAGGCGGATACCCCTGTCGGGGCCGTATTCGGTACCGGGCAGTGTGTCGGGGAACGCTGAGGCTGAGAGAGGGCGGGAACTGTCAGAAGAAGATAGCGAAGAGGTGCGGGCCTCTTCCGCACGCTGCGCCTGCGTGGTCAGCACCAGACGGAACTCCCGCCCGGCACCGTCCGTCACGCCGGTGATTTCCCCGGTCAGGTCACCGGCGGCCTCACGCCGGTACGTCAGCGTCCGCCCGAAGCGGTCCGCCAGCCCCGTCAGCTCCCGGTACGGCGGCAGCGGCGCTGGCAGCACGTCCTCAGCACCCGGCACCCGCTCTGACCAGCCGAGTATCCACCACGGCCCCTGTGCGCTGTTGGTCGCCAGGTAAAGATGCGGGCTTAACCGGATATCCGGCGGCAGCGCCCCCCACAGCCGCGCCAGCGTATGGCCGTCCGGCTGTGCTGCCTTACCACCGCGCACCAGCCACATTGACTCACTGCGGCTGTACACCGCCTCCCCCGGCAGCAGCGGCTCAAAGTGAATGCTCCGCCCGCCGTTGTCGTTGAGTATCAGTCCGTCATCACGTAGCTGTAAGCGGATATCAGAAGGCGCTTTCCAGCCGGGGCCGAAAACGCCCACCGGTGCAGGCGTCTTCGTCCGGTAGCTGCTGTAGGTGCGGGAGAGAATGAACGGCAGCGGGCCGGGCAGCGCAAGGTCCGTCTCGCCGGGCAGCACCTTCGCCCCAAGCAGCGGATTTACCGGGTTGCCCGAAGTCATCCCGCCCGGACACACCGAGCACGCCACGCCGGTGGGCGCGCCAATTCTTACTCCTGCCGAACCCTGGACAATGGGACCGCCATACTGAGTCATATCTCCCTGACGCGCCGCTGGTTTTCCGCTCATGATTCAAATTCCTTCTTCTGTTTATTTTTAATGCTGGTTTGTTACTGAATTCCGAACAGGTACGGGATCAGTACTCTCTCATATCCGGCGTATCCTGCTTTTCATCAGGGGTCTTCGGTGGGGATTTCGAGGCTGCACAGTTCCAGTTAATCAACAGTGAGTCACCATTAACCTGCTCCTTACCCTGCAAATGAATTTTTGTGCCGTTGAGAAAAATTTGTCCGTCCTTCGTCAGCACCAGCCTTGCCTTACCACAGCAGAGCTCCAGATGCTCACCGGCGGAGTAAATCGCGGTCTGCCCGGTATCATCCTTTTTCGTTTTACCAACGGTGAAGGTAACGTTATTTCCGACTTTGACGTCATAACCCAGCCCGACCCTCAACGATTTATGCAAACCGATCTGCGAGGACTGCATCAGTGCCACCGAGGTGTTCATAATGCCACCTACCGTCGTCTGATACGCCACGCCCACGGTCAGCGCACGAACAAGTCCAATCGTTTCCACCTGAACAGAACCCACTTTAATTATCTGGTTACTGCCCACCGTCTCTATCTGGTTAACACCCACCGTCTGTATCTGATTGTTGGTAACCGCAATCATCTGATTGTTGCCAATGGTTTCAGCATGGTTGTTTATCACATCAGTGGTGCGGTTATTCAGCACCTCGGTGTTCATGTTCTTCTGCGCGTGGATGTAGACCTGTTCTTTCCCTGTCGCATCGTCAAACTTCAGTTCATTAAACCCGCTGCCCTTATAGGTTTTCGAACGAATGGTCATCTGCGTCTTTGTTCCCGGCAGGCTGCCGGGTGTGCGGTTTTCCTGGTGGTAGGTGCGCCCCATAATGATCGGCTGGTCCGGATCGCCGTTGAGGAAGTCCACAATGACCTCCTGACCCACACGCGGTATCGCCAGGTTACCAAAGCCGGTGCCTGCCCACGCCTGTGCCACACGGATCCAGCATGAACTTTCCTGGTTTGACGGGTTATAGCGGTCCCAGTTAAATTTCACCCGCACGCGGCCATGTTCATCACAGAAGATTTCCTCGCCTGCCGGTCCCGTCACGACGGCGCTCTGCGGGCCGTCCACCAGCGGTTTCAGCAACGGCTGTGGCCGCCATGTCCGGTCTGCCGGTATTACCGCAAAGTGGTTATTCAGCGTGGTACCTGAACCACTGCGTCCCGGCACCGCCTGCGGCTGCTCGCCGTGCAGTTCACTTGCCACCACCTGCCATTCCCGGTTCAGGTTCGCCTGCGGATGCCCCGTCAGCGCAATTCGCCGTCCCGGCCATATCTCCGGAGAACGGCTTGTTCCGCGCGCCACTTCTGCGTTGTTTCGCCAGCCATCCATCTGCCAGCGGGCAAAGTTCTGCCCGTGGGCACCCTTGAAACGTCCGGGGTAGTCATACACTTCATACTGTGTGCGCTGGTAATCCTGGTACTGGCCTTCCTGATCAAAACGCCCTGCCCAGCCGGGTCGTTTAAAGGTGTAGTCCTTGGTCACCACGGAAGAAGGGCGGATTTGTGCGCTGTAGCGGAACTGGCTGATGCAGAGGGTGCTCACCTCGGTACGGGTGTTCGGATTCCAGGGGATCTCAAAGGACTCCGGCAGATAACGCACGGTGTCGCACAGGACCAGGCTCTGGTCGGTACTTTTTTGCGCGTGCTCCTCATAAAAGAAGATGCCTTCCTCCGCCGCCATCCGGCACAGGAAATCGTAATCGGTTTCGCCGTACTGGACACAAAACTCACGGGAAGGATGCGGCTCGCTGAACAGCGGACTCCACTCGGTCACACCGTTTTCCTTCAGGATCGTAGCGAGGATGCTTTCGATGTCCTCATTCTGGAAGATACGGAAGTTCTGGCGCAGCCCTGTGCGCCACAGCGGCGGGCACACCTTCATGCTGTACAGCATCTGGTTTTTGTCGTTCTCCCCCAGTTCAAACCAGGTCACCACACCTTTCACCCGGCGCTGTACGTCATCGCCCTGCCATATCGTCAGGTAGGCCATTTTGTCGAGGATCTGCTGGAATTCAAGGGAGAGAAACTGCTGGCTGACCAGAGAGAGATCGAGGGAAAAAAGCGAAGAGAGTGACTGGTTCAGATGAAAGGAAACCACCGCAAAAGCATCCGGCGGCAGGCCGTCCACTTCCAGTGTGAAACGTAATCCGGTTGACATAGCAACCTCCAGTAAAATGAATAATGATCCGTACCGTACAACTGCGGATAATGTGATAAGCGGGACGACTTCAGACGTTATTAGGGAAGGAACAGAAAATGCTATGGTTATGTGAGAATTTTGTTTAAATATTACTTTACAGAAACGGGTGTCTGTTCAGTCAAAAAAATAATTACAAGCTCAACCTCTTGTTTCTTGGCGTTATTCAGGACAGGTACGCATATCACAACGAGTAACAAAAACGTAAAGTTAAACCAATATTCATAATATATTTTTATTCACAGCAATAAATAATCCAATTAACATTATTAAAATGAATGATTGCATAAGAAATATATGCTACCGCTCCACCCTGATAACATGATCTGCACATTGCACATCTTAACGTTGTTAAATACTGGCTCAATAGTGGATATTTTAAATTAGGAATTTATCAAATTCACTTGATAAATAGATTGAGTGAATAATATAACAATTAATGATGATTAATCGCGATTAAATTATTCATTGCTTTATATGATAGATGGCTTGTTTATAACGATGAAAATTTAGAAAGGGCATTGTGATCTACAATTGGAAGAAACACAGATTTAACTAAGTTTCATATACAAACATCTCGTGAAACTTTGAAAAATAAAAGCCTTCGATATTTCATATGTTTAATAAGTTTTTCTCTAATTTGTTGATCAACAATACCAGGAGGTGATGCACCACGCCCTGAATTTGAACTTAATAATCACTCTCTCTCCGGCAGCATAATCACAAACCTTGTCCCCCGCGCATCTGACGTTACCGCAACCGTGCCTTTATGCGCGACAACAATCGATTTCACTATCGCCAGCCCAATACCGCTACCTTCACCTTTTCGCTGGCGGGAAGGGTCAACGCGATAGAAACGGTCAAACAATCGCGGTAAGTGCTCGGGCGCAATGGGCGTACCGGGGTTTTCGACGGAAACTTGCACCTGATGATTGACCGTCTGGCAGCGCACTACAATAGCCTCACTGGGTGGCGTATAACGCAGGGCATTAGAAAGCAGGTTGCTTAACGCCCGACGCAGCATCAGCGGATCGCCCGCAACCTGACATTTGTCGCCAACAAATCGCAACTCCACGCCGCGATCTTCCGCTAACGCCTCGAAAAAATCGAACACTTTGCCGACTTCATCCGCCAGGTTGAGCATTTTCTTTTCGGGGATTAGCTGGTTGTTATCGGCCTGAGCGAGAAACAGCATATCGCTGACCATTTTCGCCATTCGCGTCAGCTCTTCGAGATTAGAGTAGAGCACATCTTCCAGCTCCTTCTGGCTGCGAGACTGGCTGAGGGCGATTTCCGTTTGCGTGATGAGATTGGTAATCGGCGTGCGAATTTCGTGAGCGATATCCGCTGAGAAATTGGACTGGCGGGTAAAGACATCCTCAATACGCTCGATCATATGGTTGAACGACAGTACCAGCTGTTCCAGCTCAATCGGCACGGTCTGCGGGTCGAGGCGAACGTCGAGATCTTTCGAGGTAATATTCTGGATTTGACGGCTGACGCTGCGGATCGGCGCGTGACCTTTATGTACCGCCAACAGTACGATAAAGACGATCAGGATGCTGATTACCGATGCGGTCATAATAAGTTTATTCATCAAATCATTTATGTAATGAAGATGAAAATCGATCGAAAGCGCGATGTAGAGCGTATAAATCGGTTTGCCGTCCACCAACGGGCCAACCGGCAAGTTAATCATCCGCCAGTTGCTGTGTTCCATATGCCCGTGACCGTGGCCTGGCATCATCATCGTCGGGCCGGAAAGGAGATACACCTCGCCGCCCCGCGCGTCTTTATCGGGTATGGCGTCACGCGTAAACTCGCGGATATCCGGCGCACCGGGGGAGTGATACACCGTTTTACCCTGACTATCTGCCAGGGAAATCAACACATTGGAATAACCACTGACGATATCTTCCAGCGTCATTAAGCGTCGGGCTTGCGTTTCGTCAGGGTGATTTAGTACCCGTTCAAGGGTGGCGCTAATCTCTTTTAAATCATTAATATCCTGCTCGGCAAAATGAACTTTTACTGAGTGGATCATGATCCATGCAAAGGCGAAAAACGCCGCGATGGTGGCCAGGCTGATAAAAAAGGTCAGGCGGGTTGCCAGCGAAAACGGGCGCTGAAATGGCTTACTGACCATCCGGCACCTCAAGCATGTAACCCACGCCGCGCACGGTCTGAATTAGCTTCGGCTCAAAGTCGTTGTCGATTTTGCCGCGCAGCCGCTTCACCGCCACATCAATAGCATTGGTATCGCTGTCAAAATTCATGTCCCATACCTGCGAGGCGATAAGCGAGCGGGGCAGCACTTCGCCCTGATGGCGAAGGAAGAACTCCAGCAGAGTAAACTCTTTACTGGTCAAAGTGATGCGCGTGCCGCTGCGGGTGACTTTGCGGCTGACGAGATCGACCATCAAATCGGCAACCTGAAACTGACTTTCGATAATCACCGCCGCCCCGCGCCGCAGTAATGTGCGCACCCGCGCCAGCAGTTCAGCAAAAGCGAATGGCTTCACCAGGTAGTCATCTGCCCCCAACTCCAGCCCCTTGACGCGATGTTCAATGGTGCCAAGCGCGGTAAGCAACAGAATCGGCATCCCTTTATTGGCGGAGCGTAACATGCGCACGATATCCCAGCCGTTCACGTCCGGCAGCATAATATCGAGGATTATCAGATCATAATCACCGGTCATCGCCAGATGGTAGCCATTCAGCCCGTTGTCGGCCAAATCGACCACAAAACCGGCTTCGGTTAACCCTTTGGTCAAGTATTCTCCGGTTTTCTTTTCATCTTCGACAATCAACAGTTTCATATTTCCTCCGCATGTTGCCCGGGCAATTCTAGAGTAGCGGGATCAGATGGCAATCGCTTATTGGCAAAATGACAATTTTGTCATTTTCCTGTCACCGGAAAATCAGAGCCTGGCGAGTAAAGTTGGCGGTATAAAATCACCAGAAATTATGAGCCTATGTCTCCTTGTAAACTTCTGCCATTTTGTGTGGCCCTTGCGCTAACCGGTTGTTCACTGGCACCGGATTATCAGCGTCCGGCAATGCCCGTGCCGCAGCAGTTCTCACTCAGCCAGAACGGCCTGGTTAACGCAGCAGATAACTATCAGAACGCGGGCTGGCGCACCTTTTTTGTTGATAATCAGGTGAAGACGCTGATTAGCGAGGCGCTGGTGAATAACCGGGATTTGCGCATGGCGACGCTGAAAGTGCAGGAGGCACGGGCGCAATATCGTCTGACCGATGCCGACCGCTACCCACAGCTCAATGGCGAGGGCAGCGGCAGCTGGAGCGGTAATCTTAAAGGGAATACCGCCACGACACGGGAGTTTTCGACCGGCCTTAACGCCAGCTTTGATCTCGATTTTTTCGGTCGCTTAAAGAACATGAGCGAAGCCGAGCGCCAAAATTATTTAGCCACTGAGGAAGCCCAGCGCGCGGTGCATATTTTGCTGGTTTCTAATGTCGCGCAAAGTTATTTCAATCAGCAGCTAGCGTATGCGCAATTGCAAATAGCCGAAGAAACGCTGCGTAATTATCAGCAGTCATATGCGTTTGTCGAAAAACAACTGTTGACAGGTAGCAGTAATGTTCTGGCGCTGGAACAGGCTCGCGGGGTGATTGAAAGTACCCGCAGCGACATCGCTAAACGTCAGGGGGAACTGGCGCAGGCGAATAATGCATTGCAACTGTTATTGGGAAGCTACGGCAAGCTGCCGCAAGCGCAGACAGTAAACAGCGACAGCCTGCAAAGCGTTAAATTACCGGCGGGATTGTCGTCGCAAATCTTATTGCAGCGCCCGGATATTATGGAAGCTGAACACGCGTTAATGGCGGCTAATGCCAATATTGGCGCTGCACGCGCGGCATTTTTCCCGTCTATCAGCCTGACCAGCGGAATATCAACCGCCAGCAGCGATCTGTCGTCATTATTTAACGCCAGCAGCGGGATGTGGAATTTTATTCCTAAAATTGATATCCCCATTTTTAATGCCGGACGCAACCAGGCCAATCTGGATATCGCCGAAATTCGCCAGCAGCAGTCGGTGGTGAATTATGAACAGAAAATCCAGAACGCCTTTAAAGAAGTGGCAGATGCGCTGGCATTACGTCAAAGCCTGAACGATCAAATTAGCGCCCAGCAGCGTTATCTGGCATCGCTGCAAATTACTTTGCAACGGGCGCGGGCATTATATCAGCACGGCGCAGTAAGTTATCTGGAAGTGCTGGATGCCGAGCGTTCTTTATTTGCAACCCGACAAACTTTACTCGACCTGAATTATGCCCGTCAGGTTAACGAAATTTCTTTGTATACCGCACTTGGTGGCGGTTGACAGCAATATACTCGTCATACTTCAAGTTGCATGTGCTGCGTCTGCGTTCGCTCACCCCAGTCACTTACTTATGTAAGCTCCTGGGGATTCACTCGCTTGTCGCCTTCCTGCAACTCGAATTATTTAGAGTATGACTTTTAACTCCAGGAGAGAATAAATGAAAAAAGCACTGCAAGTCGCAATGTTCAGTCTGTTTACCGTTATTGGCTTTAATGCCCAGGCTAACGAACATCATCATGAAACCATGAGCGAAGCACAACCTCAGGTTATTAGCGCCACTGGCGTGGTAAAGGGTATTGATCTGGAAAGCAAAAAAATCACCATCCATCACGATCCGATTGCTGCCGTGAACTGGCCGGAGATGACCATGCGCTTTACCATCACCCCGCAGACGAAAATGAGTGAAATTAAAACCGGCGACAAAGTGGCGTTTAATTTTGTCCAGCAGGGCAACCTTTCTTTATTACAGGATATTAAAGTCAGCCAGTAACCCAGGTTTAATGAGATGAAAAAAATCGCGCTTATTATCGGCAGCATGATCGCGGGCGGTATTATTTCTGCGGCAGGTTTTACCTGGGTTGCAAAGGCGGAACCGCCTGCAGAAAAAACGTCGACCGCAGAACGTAAAATCTTATTCTGGTACGACCCAATGTATCCCAATACGCGGTTCGATAAACCAGGTAAATCGCCGTTTATGGATATGGATCTGGTGCCGAAATATGCCGATGAAGAGAGTTCTGCGTCTGGTGTGCGCATTGACCCGACTCAGACGCAGAATCTGGGGGTGAAAACGGCTACCGTCACGCGCGGACCGCTGACTTTTGCCCAGAGTTTCCCGGCGAATGTCAGTTACAACGAGTATCAGTATGCCATTGTGCAGGCTCGCGCTGCCGGGTTTATCGACA
>ERZ772901.2972-NODE-2972-length-10012-cov-9.092899_pt1 | contig 10012 bp, 10 predicted proteins | sample MGYA00512123_ERZ772901 | MGnify/ENA primary metagenome ERZ772901 (study PRJEB29015, sample SAMEA2737711) | human gut metagenome | biome: human gut; feature: human-associated habitat; material: faeces | place: China | collected 2012 ...
GCAGCCGCATCACCTACGTGATGCCCGGCGAGACCCGCCGCTACCCGAAGGAGAAGTACTTCTTCTTCTCGGCCTTCCCGATGGAGGGCAGGGCGCAGGGCGTGTGCGAGCGAGGCTCCTACTATGAGCTGACCGATGCGGAGCTGACCGCCAGCTACCCGCTGGGCGTCAGCAACGAGTACGCTGCCGGGTCGGACTGCATCACCATCTCCACCCGCAGCGGTGCGCTGGTGGTGGTGGAGACCATCGCAGACTGAACGCTGCTGCCCTTGCCGGAACGTTCCGGTCCCTGCCTGCATAGGATGGGCCAGAAAACGGAAAGGCGGGGAGCATATGCAGGTAGTTGTGATCCGAAGCCCCAAGGCGCTGCGCGGCATTCTGCGCAGACTGTTCGGCATTCAAAAACAGTAAAAAAGATCCCCTCGCTGCTGGTCGGCGGGGGGATCTTGCTTCATAATACTCCTTTTTATTGCGTCAGGGCGTTGTAACAGGCATCGAACGCCTGCATAAAATCAGTGATCTCCTGTTCCGTGGTCAGGTGGCTCAGGCTGATGCGCCACGAGGACAGCGCGTTGCGCCGGTCATGGCTCACGGCAAACACGGCGCGGGAGGGCAGGCCGTTTGAAGAGCAGGCCGATTTGACCGAGACGCATACGCCCTGGGCATCCAGCTCCCGCTGGAACACGGTGCCCTTCACGTTCTGTACGCTCAGGTTTAAAATCTGCGGCACGGCGGTGTCCGGGCTGTTGATGCGCACCTTGGGGTATTGGGCAAGCCCGGTGCGCAGGCGGGCGTTCAGGGCGCGGATGTGCTCCACCCGGGCGGGCAGCTCGCTCACTGCCTTTTCCAGCGCCAGCGCCAGCGAACAGGCCAGCGCCACGGTGGGGGTGCCGCTGCGGTAGATGGTGGTGCTCTCGCCGCCATGGATGAGCGGCTCCAGCGCAAGGCCGCGCCGTTTGACCAGCACACCAATGCCGTTCAGCCCGTAGAACTTGTGGGCGGTCAGGCTCATGGTGTCGATGCCCGCAAAGCTGACCGGCAGCTTGCCCACGGCCTGTGTGGCATCCACATGGAAGTGGCAGTGGGGGCAGGCCTTCAACATTTCCGCGATCTCGGCCACCGGCTGCACCACGCCCAGCTCACTGTCCACGGCAGTGACGGCCACCAGAATGGTGTCCGGGCGCAGCAGTTCTTTCAGGTGGGCAAGGTCCACCGTGCCGTCCTGCCGGATGTCCAAGAGATCGATCTCATAGCCCTGCTCCTGCAGGGCGGTCAGGCTGCCGCTCACCGAGGAGTGCTCCAGCGGGGTGGAAATGATGTGCCTGCCATGGTGGCGCTCCAGCCGGGCGATGCTCTTGATGGCAAAGTTGTTGGCCTCGCTGGCACCGGATGTATAGATGATCTCGGCGGGCTGTACATTCAGACTGCGGGCAATGCTCTGGGTGGCGGCATCGATGGCAGCCTTTGCGGCAGTGCCTGCTGCGTGGCGGGAATTGGCATTGCCCGGGCAATTGCGCTCCACCTCGCAAAAGCGCTGTAAAACCGCTTCGTCTACCGGGGTATTGGCGGAATAATCCAGATAGATCATAAACTCTCCTGATAATTCTCTTATAATACAGATTATAATGGTAGGCTATATTATAGTGCGCTTTGGGCCGGATTGCAAGAGAAGCGGCGCAAACTTCCGGGCTGGAAATACAGGAGAATTAAGCAAAATGGTTGCACGGCGGCAAAAAGTCTGCTATAATCTCTTGAAGGACTGCCCGCTGCGGCCTTTTGCGGGGCTTTTGGCGGCGGTTTGGAAAGAGCCTGAATGAAAGGGGGAGCGCACCATGCTGCACAAGAATCATCGACTGCGCTGTATTGCACTTCTCATTTCCGGGCGGAATCATTGTTCCCAAATTTCAAGGGCATTGCCGTTTTGCTGACGGCGGTGCCTCTTTTTTTGGGCTGCGAGTTCTGTAGGAGGCAGAAAAACTTCATGAGCGAAAAGATCGATTACTCCAAAGGCATTTACGACGCGCGCCAGCTGGGCGCAGGCCGCATGTTCATTCTGGGCGTGCAGCACATGTTTGCCATGTTCGGCGCAACGGTGCTGGTGCCGCTGCTCACCGGCCTGAGCGTTTCCACCACCCTGCTGTGCGCAGGTCTGGGCACCCTGCTGTTCCACCTCATTACCAAAAAGAAGGTGCCTGCATTCCTCGGCTCCTCCTTTGCGTATCTGGGCGGCTTCTCCATCGTGGCCCCCATGCTGGCAGATGCAGACGGCAACCTGACCGTTGCCAACACTAAGATGCTGCCCTACGCCTGCGCCGCCGTCGCATTTTCCGGTCTGGTGTATCTGGTGGCCAGCCTGCTGATCTCCACCTTCGGCATCCGCCGCATCATGAAATTCTTCCCGCCGGTGGTCACTGGCCCCATTATCATTTCTATCGGCCTGATCCTGGCCCCCTCTGCTATCAAAAACTGCCAGTCCAACTGGATCCTGGCCTTTGTGGCACTGGGTGTCGTGATCGTGTGCAACATCTGGGGCAAGGGCATGGTCAAGATCCTGCCCATCCTCATCGGTGTGCTGGTGTCCTATGCAGTGGCACTGGTGACCGGTGCAGTGGACTTCCAGCGCATTTCTGAGGCTGCATGGGTGGGCATCCCTCTGCACAAGGAGGCCATGGGCCTGTTTGCCATCGACGGCAGCCCGGAGTTCATCAGCGCACTGTTCACCATCATCCCCATTGCACTGGCAACCATGATGGAGCATGTGGGCGATATCGCCGCTATCAGCGCAACCGTGGGCCACAACTATATCAACGACCCCGGCCTGAACCGTACCCTGCTGGGTGACGGCCTTGCAACCACCATGGCCGGCCTGCTGGGCGGCCCGGCCAACACCACCTACGGCGAGAACACCGGTGTGCTGGCTCTGAGCAAGATCTACGATCCGCTGGTCATCCGCATTGCGGCTGTCCTGGCCATCATCCTGAGCTTCAGCCCCAAGTTTGAGGCTGTCATCAACACCATCCCCACCGGCATCATCGGCGGCATCAGCTTTGTGCTGTATGGCATGATCTCCGCCATCGGTGTGCGCAACGTGGTGGAGAACCGCGTGGACTTTACCAACAGCCGCAACCTGATCGTGGCCGCTGTCATTCTGGTGTGCGCACTGGGCTTCAACTCTGTGGGCGGTGTCAGCTTTGCCGTTGCAGGTGTCACCATCAACCTGTCCGGTCTGGCTGTGGCCGCGATCGCAGGCATCCTGCTGAACGCTATCCTGCCCGGCAACGACTACGAGTTTGATGCTGCCGACGGCTCCGAAGCCGCTACCAGCAGCAACCTGCAGGTCTGATCTCCCATAGAAGAAGGAAGAACAAGGCAGAAGCCGTCCTGTGTGTGCAGGGCGGCTTTGCTGTTTTTAAGGTGCACAGGGCAAAGCACACAGTTTTTGAGGATGGTTTTTAGTGACCCTGCCGGAATTTATCTGTAAGACAAAATAAATAGGAATTATTCTTAAAATTATCCTTGACTAACTAGGAACTATTCGCTATAATAGAGCCATGACAAGGGCCGGTGAGTACCAACACCGCCCAGCCTGTTTTCTAACTGATATAAAAAGAATGATGGAGGTCTATTCTTATGAAGAAGTACGTTTGCACCGTTTGTGGTTATATTGCTGAAGGCGAGATCCCGGCACAGTGCCCCGTCTGCAAGGCTCCTGCTTCCGCTTTTGTGGAAAAGACCGGCAACACCTACGTCACCGAGCATGTTGTGGGCATCGGCAAGGCCGAGGGCGTGCCGCAGGAGATCGTGGATGGCCTGCGCGCAAACTTTGAGGGTGAGTGCAGCGAGGTCGGCATGTATCTGGCAATGGCTCGTGTGGCTGAGCGCGAGGGCTACCCCGAGATCGCTGAGGCTTACAAGCGCTATGCCTACGAGGAAGCAGACCACGCATCCCGCTTTGCAGAGCTGCTGGGCGAAGTTGTCACCGACAGCACCAAGAAGAACCTGATGATGCGTGCCGAGGCCGAGTGCGGCGCATGTGCAGGCAAGATGGATCTGGCCAAGAAGGCAAAGGCCCTGAATCTGGATGCCATCCACGACACCGTTCACGAGATGGCAAAGGACGAGGCCCGTCACGGCCGCGGCTTTGAGGGCCTGCTGAAGCGCTACTTCAACACCGAAGTCTGATAAGGTTTCCCCGGTTATCCATTCTGACCGCTGCATGGCTTTGCCGCTGTGCAGCGGTTTTTTGCTGCCTTCAACCCCCTGAGATGTCTGGTTGACAGGTGCCGCAGTGCGGTTTATAATTTGTCATATCGTATTGCGAAACACAGCAAAGGGGAATATGGATAATGGAAAACGAACGACGAGTGCAGCAAAAGGCCCCGGCGAGCCGCTACGCCCTGCTGGACGAACTGCGCGGACTGGATCTGGTCAGCATGATGCTGTACCATGCCTGCTGGGACATGATGTTCCTGTTCGGCATCTGGATGGACTGGTATATCGGCTGGCCGGGGCGGCTGTGGCAGCAGAGCATCTGCTGGGTGTTCATCCTGCTGTCCGGCTTCTGCGTGCCGCTGGGACACCGCACCCTGAAGCGCGGCGCACAGGTGTTTGCTGCCGGGGCACTGGTCACGGTGGTGACGCTGGTCTTCATGCCGGAGGACCGGGTGGTGTTCGGTGTGCTGACCTTTCTGGGCAGCGCCATGCTGCTCACCGGTGTGCTGGAACCGCTGCTGAAAAAGATCCCGCCCGCCGCAGGGCTGGCGGTTTCGGCGGTGCTGTTTGCACTGACTTATCATCTGGACGAGCGTTGGCTCGGCTTCGGCGGGCTGCGCCTTGCGTTGCCGGATGCATGGTACGCGAATTACTTTACAGCGTTTTTCGGCTTTCTGCCCTTCGATTTTTATTCCACCGATTATTTTGCCCTGCTGCCGTGGCTGTTTCTGTTCTGGGCAGGGTACTTTCTGCACGGCGTGGTGGGCCGGGCGCGGATGGAACCGTTGCGCCGTTCGGTCTGCCCGGCGCTGGGCTGGATGGGCCGGCACTCGCTTTTGCTGTATCTGCTGCACCAGCCGGTGATCTACGGCGTACTTTCAGCCGCGGCAGTTCTTTTTGCATAAAAGGCTTGACACAGCCGGGAAGCTGTGGTATTCTATCGGTGGTTAGAAGATACTAACCAAATGGGGATGCGTCTGCGTGGTTGGACGCATTTTCACGGAACATAAAGTTAGATATATCTAACTAATATTGATTTGAGAGAGGACGATCTTTATGAGCAAAGTAGCAGTCGTATTCTGGAGCGCAACCGGCAACACTGAGACCATGGCAAACTGCGTGGCAGAGGGTGCAAACGGCACCATCGTGCCCTGCAGCGAGATGAACGCCGCAAAGCTGGCTGAGTTTGATGCAGTGGCTTTTGGCTGCCCCGCAATGGGTGCTGAGCAGCTGGAGGAGAGCGAGTTCGAGCCGATGTTCTCTGATCTGGAGGGTTCTCTGAACGGCAAGAAGATCGCCCTGTTCGGCTCCTACGGCTGGGGCGACGGCCAGTGGATGCGTGACTGGGTGGAGCGTGCTCAGGGCGACGGCGCACAGGTGCTCAACGGTGAGGGCCTGATCTGCAACGAGGCCCCGGACGATGATGTTCAGGCTGCATGCCGCAAGCTGGGTGCAGATCTGGCTGCATGGTAAACAGGAGAAGCTTCTCTTGACAAACAGAGACGGCTGCGATAAACTATGAGAACACCGAAAAACGGTGTTTTTGCAGAGCTGAAGGTTAGCAAATGCTAACTTTCGCGCAAAAGCAGCAGCCTCTGTACAGAATGCATCAAAACTGCGGCAGGGGACAGCAGACGGAAAGGTCTGCGCTCCTGCCGCTTTGGTTTCAGAAGGCGGTGTATATGGCAGTGGCTGCAGCAATTGGTGTTACGGTAGGCTTTGCATTTTTGCGCCGTGCGGTGCGCCGCGCTGCAATGCGGTCGGACCGTAGAAAAAAATAAGGCAGCAGGAGGCCCCGTCCCATGCAGGATACCCCGAAGAACTTGGATCAGAAGCGCGCAGATGAAAAGATGCTGGTGAGCGAGATGATCGCTCTTTACTGCCGCAGGCAGCACAAAACACCCAAAGGCAGCCTGTGCCCGGAGTGCCGGCAGCTGCATGATTACGCCCTGACCCGCATTGACAAATGCCCGTTCATGGAGACCAAGACCTTCTGCTCGGCCTGCAAAGTGCACTGCTACAAGCCGGAAATGCGGGAGAAGATCCGCGCGGTGATGCGCTGGGCAGGCCCGCGGATGCTGCCGGTGCACCCGGTGCTTTCCATCCGGCATGCGGCAGTCACACTCCGGTCTAAGCGCGAAGCGAAAAAGACTGGCTGAATTTTCCGGAATAAACACCCTGCCCGCAGGCCATACTGTGGACAGAGAGGTGATAAATATGGAAAACATCGGCGTTACCTGTGATGTCTGCGAGTGCAGCCACAATGTGAGCGGCTGCAAGTGCGACCTGCCCCAGATCAAAGTGACCGAGCAGTGCACCTGCGATACGCAGCAGGTGGAGACCCCGCACTACTGCCAGAGCTACGAGAAAAAGTAATTCCTAAAGCAGCAAAACAGCTCCTGCCAGAGCATTTCCGGCAGGAGCTGTTTTGGGTCACGGAGGTCAGCGCAGGGCCACATTGCAGGTGGCAAGGCTGCGGATCAGGGTGCCCACGCTCTCCTTCATCCGGATGCCCACGAAGCCCAGCGTGAATGCGGCCTGCACATTGGCCAGATTGTCGTCGATGAACACGCACTCGCTGGCCTTCAGGCCGTATTGATCCAGCAGGGCCTGATAGATGCGGGGGTCGGGCTTGTTGATGTGCACCTCGCAGGAGGCTACGCCGCCGTCAAAGCGGTCCAGCACGCCGCGCTCCTTGAGCAGGGCCAGCACGTCCTCCGGGATGTTGCTAAGATAGTACACGCTGTAGCCATGGTTCTTCAGGCGGCGCACCAGCTCCTGCATCCGGCGGCGCGGGCGCAGGATGTGCAGCCAGTCGTCCAGCACGCCCTGCACCTCAAACTCGCGCCCGGCGGCCTTGGCGTTGCGCAGCATGGCCTGATTGCCGTCAAAGCGGGAGACAAGCCCCGCATCCAGCTGCTTCCACTCCTCGCTGCCAAAGGTCAGGTCGTACACCTGCTCTTCGATCTCTTCATTGCAAATGCGGTCTACCAGATAGGCGCGGGGGGCAAAATCCACCATGACACCGCCCAGATCAAACACGATGCTTTTATACATTTAAAATTTCCTCTGTTTCTCATGGAATGCTCTGCCCACAGTATACCACAATCTGCCATGCGGTTTCCACTGCTTTTTGCATGATGTGCCCGGCGGCTGCATAAGCTGTGGCAGAAAGGGGAGAAGGGCATTGACCATCCGGGAACTGTGTGAAAAAGAGGTGGTGCAGCTGGAGCAGGGGGTCTGCCTTGGCCGGGCCGACGACCTGGCCTTTGACCCTGCCACCGCCCGGCTGCAGAGCCTGATCCTGCTGGGGCGGCCAAGGCTGTTCGGATTGCTTGGCCGGGACGATAGCCTGACCATTCCATGGCAGGAGATCGAGACCATTGGCACGGATGCGGTGCTGGTGCACACGGCCCTGCCGGAAGCACCGCCGCAGCCGGAACAGCTCAAATGGTGGCAAAAGCTGCGCGTGAAGCTGGGTTTGTAAATTTTTTGCAAAAACAGGGTGGACTTTTTTGTGGAAGTGACTATAATAATCGCAGAAGCTTTGTGCAAAAAGCGTAAAGAAATGTGTTTTTGCGTATGATTTGAGGTTTCAAGGATGAGGAAAGGAACAGGAATTATGAAAACTCCCAAACCGCTTTTGGCGCTGCGGATGGTATTCCCGCTGGCGGCATCGCTGATCGTGCTGCTGCTGGGCGAGGGGATCGCCCGCGGGAGCCTGAGCGCAGACGTTTTTGCAAGTTTTATCTTCCCGCACATCGGGGCTTATCTGCTGGCGTGGCTGCTGCTGTTTCTGGTGTGGCTGCTGCTGGACTGGGTATTCCGCTGCCCGCCGCTGTCCACGCTGGGCATGGCGGTGCTGGGCTGTGCGCCCTGCGCGGTGAACTTTTACACCCTGCAGCTGCGCGGCGAGCCGTTCCTGCCATGGGATCTGACACAGGTGTCGGAGGCTGCCGGTGTGGCATCCGCTGCGGGCCTCAAGATCCAGCCCAGCATGGTGGTGACCATCATCGTGGTGCTGGTGCTGACGGTGGGCAGCTTTTTCCTGTACCGCGGCCGTCACAAACAGCGCTGGCTGCCCCGGCTGGCGGGCAGTGCCGCCACCGCAGCGGCCCTCTGCCTGCTGGTGTTCGGCGTGTACCTGCAGCCCGCGGTCACGCAGGTGCTGGGCATTACGCCGGATGCATGGATGCAGGACCGCTACTACCGCTACTACGGCGTGATCACCGGCTTTATGACCAACCTCACCAATCTGGAGATCTCGAAGCCCGAGGAATACTCGCAGGAAGCGGTGGATGCCCTGCTGGACAATGCGGACGAGAGCCAGAAGTTTGCCACCAGCCCGCTGTACTCCACCAGCTACAGCGCCGTGACCCCCAAGGACGAGCAGGTGAAGCAGCCCACCATCATCTATGTGATGGACGAGTCCTACTGGGATGTCTCGGAGCTGGAACAGTACGGCATCACCTTTGATACCGATGTTTCCAAGAACCTGCACGCCTTGCAGCAGACCAGCGCCTATGGCCGGGCCTACAGCCCCAGCTTTGGCGGCGGCACCTGCGATGTGGAGTTTGAAGCCCTTACCGGCTACTCGGTATCCTTCCTGCCCAGCGGCAGCAAGCCCTACCAGCAGCATGTGACCAAGCCCATGTTCGCCATGCCCAATTACCTCAAGCTCAAGGGCTACCAGACCGCAGCCGTGCACTGCTTCTGGGCAAAATACTGGAGCCGCGACAAGGCTTACCCCAACCTCGGCTTTGACGATTTTATCAGCCTTGAGGATATGCATGGCGTGACCAAGGTGCGCAAGCACTACTGGACCAACGGCCTTGTCACCGATGATTCCATGGCCGACCAGATCATCCAGCAGTACGAGAGCATGAAGTCCAGCTCGGACAAGCCCATCTTCCTGCACGCTGTCACCATGCAGAACCATACCAATTATAACAAGGACAATTACCCGGATGACGAGCGCGTAAAGGTGCTGTCCCACCCGGCGGGCCTCAAGCCCAGCACCGTGGGTGCACTGGAGGACTTTGCTACCGGCATCCGGGATGCAGATGCCATGATGGGCAAACTGACCGAATACTTCTCGCAGGTGGACGAGCCGGTCATTCTGGTGTTCTGGGGCGACCACTATAACCCCATCGATTCCAATTACGATGTCTACACCACTACCGGCTATGCCAGCGATTCCAGCGCAGACCCCCGCCTGCACCAGACCACGCTGCTGATGTGGTCCAACTACAGCCAGCAGCAGGTGGACCTTGGCACCATTGCCGCTTACGATATCTCGCCGGTGATGATGGACATTTACGGTCTGGAAGAGCCGCTCTACTTCCAGTTCCTGAACCGTCAGCTGCGTGTGGCCAGCCGCACCAATACCCGCGGAACCACCATGAATCTGGACGGCACCACCACGCAGGAGCCTACCGAGTTCCAGCAGCGGTGGAGCGCAGAGCACTGGCTTTTGCAGTACGACCTGATGTTCGGCAGAGGATACGCCCTGCAGCGCATGGGCCTTGCGGGCCTGAGCGGCGTGGACACAGGCAAATGAGCGAAAAACAGACGATTTCTTTGTAAAAAACAGAGAAAGACTCTTGCAACCGGCGTTTGTTTGTGATATTATAACAAGGCATTACACACGCATCACTATGCCCTTTTGTGCCCAAATGGGTGGAGGGCAGTCCCGAACCGTCCGATACGGCCCGGGATCACGGTGTGCGGAGGCAAAACAATATCTGGAGGTATTTTTACTATGGCAGTCGTTTCTATGAAGCAGCTTCTCGAGGCAGGT
>ERZ772901.2979-NODE-2979-length-10001-cov-3.339433_pt1 | contig 10001 bp, 8 predicted proteins | sample MGYA00512123_ERZ772901 | MGnify/ENA primary metagenome ERZ772901 (study PRJEB29015, sample SAMEA2737711) | human gut metagenome | biome: human gut; feature: human-associated habitat; material: faeces | place: China | collected 2012 ...
GAACATTCAACCTGCAGCGACTAAAGTCACAAATATAGGGTATTGTCTCTCTTTGGGGGCGTCTTCTTGCCTGCGGCAAATCAGAAGTTCTTGATTTTGTAGGAGAGGTGTGTTAGAATGTACACAAACAAATTTTCGGAACATATGTTTATGAAGAGGTGATACTATGACAGAAAGAGAGATTCCTTTGGAGAGAAAGTTAAAGATTTTAGCAGATGCGGCGAAGTATGATGTTGCGTGTACTTCGAGTGGGTCAAGTCGAAGAGGGAAGAAGGGGCATCTCGGGAATACGGTATCTGCGGGTATCTGTCATACATTTTCTTCCGATGGACGGTGTGTTTCTCTTTTGAAGATTCTTTTTAGTAATGATTGTGTTTTTGACTGCAAGTATTGTCCGAGTCGTGCTGCGAACGAGAAGGAAAGAGCAACATTTACCCAGGAAGAGATTTGCAGGCTTGTGGTGGAGTTTTATCGTCGGAATTATATTGAGGGGCTGTTTTTAAGTTCTGCGGTGGTGAAGAGTCCGGCATATACGATGGAGCGAATGTATGAGGCGATTTATATGCTTCGGAATAAGTATCATTTTAATGGTTATATTCACGTGAAGGCGATACCGGGGGCACCGGATGATATTATATATGCACTTGGGTTTCTGGTAGACAGAATGAGTGTGAATCTGGAATTACCTACTGCCGAAGGCTTGAGGAGACTGGCACCGAATAAGAAGCCAAAGAATCTGATTCGGCCGATTCAGCAGATTCAGAGAGGAATACAGACACAGAGAATAGCACTTGGTAAGGATAGCCGAATGGAGCGGGCGAAGGGAAATCAATATTTGTCGAATAGTATATTTAATGAGAAGAATGTTTCTGGTATTCATGGTAAGTCCGTCGTTTCCCTCATGGAAGGTACACAGAAAAATGAAACTAATATGCAGAATAATATAGAGAATAATAAAGATAATTTGCATGATAAAGATTTTTTACCGTCTGATTTTTTACAGAATATGGGAAAGAGAACACAATCCCGCTTTGTTCCAGCGGGACAGAGTACCCAGATGATTATAGGGGCATCAGGTGAGAGTGATTTTCACTTGTTATCACTGACACAGCAGTTATACCAGCAATATGATATGAAGAGGGTTTTTTATTCAGCGTACGTTCCACTGAATGATGATCCGGAACTTCCGGCAATCGGAACCGCACCACCTCTTTTGCGGGAACATCGTTTATATCAGGCAGACTGGCTGCTTCGGTATTATGGATTTCAGGCGGATGAACTCCTAAGTTCGGACCGGCCGAATTTTAATACATTTATAGATCCGAAGTGCGACTGGGCATTGCGACATTTAGAGTATTTTCCTATAGAGATTAATCAGGCAAGCTATGAACAGCTGCTTCGTGTTCCGGGAATAGGGAATAAGTCCGCAGGGCGAATTGTCAGGGCAAGAAGACAGGCGGCACTTGATTTTGAAGATATCAAGAAGATGGGAGTGGTATTAAAGCGGGCAGTTTATTTTATAACCTGCCGAGGTAAGATGAAGTATCATACACCGATAGAAGAGGACTTTATTACCCGCCAGCTTATTGGGACGAATCAGAAAGATAACTGGAAGATAGAGCATCCAACAACATACAGACAGTTATCTTTATTTGATGATTTTAATTTGACGTGAACTCCTCATCACTTAAAGAAAGCAGAAATGATATGGTAGTTTTTACATGTAAAGATAGATTTGATGATATGATGACCTGTATTTACGAAGCGTGGGCATCCCATCTTGGACATAACAATATAAAGTTAAGAACAGAGCCGCTTGGAACAATGGAACTTTTTTGTGAATACCGTCATGTGGAGGCAGATCGAGAGAAAACAGAGAGTGTGATAAGAACGATTCAGCAAAAGATTTCCTTTCGTGCATATCAGATGGTATATCATGCAGCGATGGCAGCGGATGAAGAGGAGAAGCTTGATAGTATCTATCGTTTTTTAATATTGGGATTCCATTATGGCAGGAAGATTCTCGATTCGCTACAGAATCCGATCGTAATGAAAATATTTGAGTTAGAACGAAAAGCAAGTAATGAAGCACATATATTTCGGGAATGTATTCGGTTTACCGAGATGAATCATCACATACTTGTGGGGATAATTTCTCCCAAATGTGATGTCGTTACCTTACTTGCACCACATTTTGTGGATAGATTACCTTCTGAAGACTGGATGATCATAGATGATAATAGAAGAACAGCAGTGGTACATCCGGCAGACCAGCCATATTATCTGACAGCTCTTTCCGAAGAAGAAATGTCAGAATTCCTGGCAAGGGAATCTGCAGCAAAGGATACCGATAGTATGACTGCACTGTGGAAAACATTCTTTCAGACGATTGGGATTAAAGAACGTAAGAATCCCGTATGTCAGCGCAATCTTATACCGCTCTGGTACAGAAAGCACATGTCAGAAATGCAGGATTAATTATAAGTTTGCGGCATTTTGCAGCATGAAGAACATAAATTAATCCTGAAAGAATCAGGTTTCTAACGAAAAATTGTTCCAAAGTTTTCCTGATCGTAGATTTTAAGTAATTCCTGTACGCCTTCTTTTACTTCATCACGAGTAAAGTCTGCCGCTTCAAGTTCAGCATCAGCCATACGGTTTAGATCATAATAGAAGAACAGACCGACTTTTAATATGTCCGGATTAATTGGATTAGCATATTCATAGAGAATATCTTCTGCATCATTAATATTGCCATCGTTGATCATTTGCTTTAACTTAGGATAGAGTGTATTTTCCTGAAGAAGACCTTTTTCAGCATCAAGCCAGCATCCAGGTTTGATTCCATAGGCAATTTTAAGATAAGTTTCTATTAATTCATTTGTTAAGCGTAAGTCAAAATCATCACGAAGCATGTTGTAAAACCTCCTGTTTTTCATAATGTACTTACAGACTCTTCTCACAAAAGCAAGGTGTGAAGACTTCAAAAGTACATAGCATCATTAAACTTTATAATTATACAATAGAGTTCGCGGAAATTTCAATATTTATCTTATAGCAATTAAGTAAAATCTTATAAAAGTTCAGAATTATAAATGGAATATATTCACAAAATATGAGACGTTTTACGAAGTATTATAGAAAAGTATCATAGAAGAGTTATGATTAAAAATCTTTTGACATTAAGAATATTTTGTCATAAATTATAAGTATTAAAGAATGATTCGTCATTCTTATTGCGAGATGCGCATCATGCAACGCAGGATAACTTCTACTGGTGTTATAGTAGTGAGAAGTAATTGGGGATGGAGAAATCGTATGGAAGATGCTTATGTATTACAGCTTTTAGAACCGAAGTTTAAAGAGTTTCATTTGTTGTTTTGTGGGTATGCGGAGTGTGAACCGCTGCATAGTTATGGACCGGCAACAAGGCCAAATTATATTATTCATTATGTAATGGGAGGAAAGGGGATATATCAGGTTGGAGAAAAGAAGTACCATATTTCCAAAGGACAGATATTTTTAATTGAACCAGAGAGCCTGACATTTTATCAGGCGGATAAAGAGGAACCATGGACATATTTATGGGTTGGATTTGGAGGAACAGAAGCAAAGAGTTTTATTCAGGATGTTGGATTGAACAGCAGACAGTTAGTCTGTCAGTGTGAAGGAGGAGAAGAACTTAAAGAAATAGTATTTTCCATGTTGAAACATACAAAATCAACAACAGAGAATTTATATTATTTACAGGGAAGATTGTTCGATTTTTTTTCGGTTCTTGCAAGAGAAATTACATTGAGGCAGTTTGAAGATGATACAACGGAAAGTATGCATGTTCAGGAGGCGATTGATTATATCAAGAATAATTATTCGCAGGGGATTACGGTAAATGATATAGCGGATTATCTGGCTTTGAACCGAAGTTATCTGTATACTGTTTTTAAAAAAAGTCTAAATATCTCTCCGAAAGCTTTTTTGACGAAGTTTCGTATTTCAAGAGCGAAAGAACAACTGACATTAACGGACTTTTCAATTGAATATATCGCACATTCTTGTGGATATAAAAGTGTTTTAAATTTTGAAAAAGCATTTAAACAGGAAACGGGAGGTACACCAAGTAAATATCGCAAAGAAAACAGAAAGACAACAAAGGAACGTTTATTACGTGTACAAAAAGAACTGGAGGAATATGGAGACAAAAAGACAAAATATTTGTAGTTGCTAATCATAGTTATAAATCGTAGATAGAAATAAATTACATATAAAATGATATAAATAACACCCGATAGACAACATTTTGAATGGTTTTACAAACAAAATGTGCTAACGGGTGTTATTTTTTCGGGTTATACTGTAATCAGTTAGGAACAAGCGCGCAAAATTCCTCAGAAAAATAATTAAATTAAGAGATAGATTGTTCTGGAGGAGGAAAAGGATGAGTAATCAAAAAAGTACAAATAAACATCCGCAGTATAAATATGCGTCTACAAGAGAAAAATATTGTTTTGGTATCGGTGCGATAGGTAAAGATGCCATTTGTAATCTGGTTGGCTCTTTTTTAATGTTATATTTTACAGATACCTTATATTTAGCACCGGCTTTTGTTGGAGTACTGTTTCTGGTGGCAAGAATATGGGATGCAATTAATGATCCTGTAATGGGAATGATTTGTGATAATACACATACAAAGTTTGGAAAGTTCAGAATATGGCTTGTTATTGGAACATTACTAAATTCTGTTGCATTCGTACTATTGTTCCATAGCTTTCATTTATCAGGTACTTCATTATATATTTATGTATCGGTAATGTATATACTTTATGGAATGACATATACAATCATGGATGTACCATATTGGTCATGGCTTCCAAACTTAACAAATGATCCACATGAGAGGGAGAAAGTATCTGTTATTCCAAGATTTTTTGCAAGTCTTGCAGGATTCTCAGTAGCAACATTTGGACTGTATATCATTAATCATTTAAATAAAATAGCTGGGGAGAAAAATCTCTATGCAGAAACAGGATATACATTATTTGCGATAATTATTGCAGTTATCTTTATCGTAGCAATCGGTATTACTGTATTTAACGTAAAAGAAGAATCAACAATCGGAGTTTACGCAGAGAAAACAAGTTTAAAACAGGCTTTCCGTATCATTATTAAAAATGATCAGTTACTTGCTTTTATTGGAATTTTACTTACATTTAACCTTTGTACACAGATTGCAAAAAGTTTCGCCGTTTATTATTTCAAGTGTGTATGTGGAAATGAATATTTATATTCTATTTTTGGATTTGCCATTATTGCTGAAATGGCCGGCTTGGTATGTTTCCCTAAGATTTCAACAAAGATTAGTCGTGAAAAAGTATATGCATATGCGTGTGCGCTTCCAATTGCAGGATTTATTTTACTTGGAATCGCAGGATTCATTGCACCAAAAAGTGCAGTACTTGTTGTAATTTGTTGTGCGTTATTATTCTTTGGTTCAGGACTTTCCTTAGGAGTTACAACATGCTGTATGGCAGATGTTATCGATTATGGAGAAGTAAAATTTGGAGTTCGAAATGAAAGTGTTACCTGTTCAGCACAGACATTTTTGATGAAAGCAGCAACAGCAGCAGCTGGAGGCTTAAGCGGAGTAGGACTTCAGGTTGTAGGATATAATGCAAAAGCAGCAGTACAGAGTGCAGGAACTATTTTAGGTATACGTGTACTTATGATTGTCATTCCGGTTATCCTTGCAGTAGTTAGTTTCTTAATTTATAAGAAATGCTATAAGTTAAAAGGTGCCGCAATGGAAGAAGTAACAGAGAAAGTAAATGAAATTCATGCACAGAGAAAAATAGTGATGGAATAAAAAGAGAGGCAGGAGAATCATTTATGGAAAAAATTATTTTTCACAAAGAAACAAAAACATTTCATTTATATAACGAAGAAATCAGCTATATTATGTGTGTCTTAGAAAACGGACATATGGGACAATTATATTATGGAAAAAGAATTCATGACAAACCAGATTTCTCCTACCTTGTAGAAAAATGTGGTCGTCCGATGACTTCTTACATTTTTGAGGGAGACCGCAGCTTTTCTTTAGAGCATATAAGACAAGAATATCCTGTCTATGGAACAACAGATTATCGACATCCGGCAATTGAAATTATGCAGGAAAATGGAAGTAATATTTCTGAATTTAAGTATGTAGGTTACGAGATTTTAAAGGGAAAACCCTCGTTAAAAGGACTTCCGGCAACTTATACAGAAAGTGAGGAAGAAGCAGAAACATTAAAAATTATATTAAAAGATAATCTGACAGGAGCAAAACTTACATTATTATATACTATTTTTTCTAAAGGAAGTGCAATAGCCAGAAGCGCACATATATGTAATGAAGGAGAAAAAGTATTACATTTGCAGACGATGATGAGTCTTAATTTAGATCTTCCGGACAAGGATTATGTGTGGATGCAGCTTTCTGGGGCATGGTCTAGAGAACGATATGTAAAGAATCGTATATTAGAACAGGGCATTACTGCAATAGACAGTATGCGAGGAAATTCTTCGCATGAACACAATCCATTTATGGTACTGAAACGTCCGAATGCAGGAGAAACATCGGGAGAGGTTATTGGATTTAGTTTAATCTACAGTGGAAATTTCCGAATGCAGGCGGAAGTAGATACCCATGATGTAACAAGGATTACTGTAGGAATTAATCCAGATCGATTTGACTGGAAATTAGAACCAGGGGAAGAATTTCAAACTCCGGAAGCGGTTATGGTCTATTCTGATCAAGGGTTAAATAGGATGAGTCAGACTTTTCATCGTTTGTATGCAAAAAGACTTGCCAGAGGTTATTGGCGGGACCGTCCAAGACCAATTTTAAATAATAATTGGGAAGCAACTTATTTTAATTTTACAGAAGATCGTCTTGTTCAAATTGCTTCTAAAGCAAAAGAATGTGGCGTAGAACTTTTTGTATTAGATGATGGATGGTTTGGACAAAGAAATGATGACCATGCAGGTTTAGGTGATTGGGTGGCAAATCCAGAAAGACTTCCGAATGGTATTAAAGGATTATCAGAGCGGATTGAAGCGATGGGAATTAAGTTCGGACTGTGGTTTGAACCGGAAATGACCAATAAAGATTCTGACCTGTATCGTGCGCATCCAGATTGGATTTTGCATACACCGGGAAGAAATGCATCTCATGGCAGATATCAGTATGTTTTAGATTTTTCACGCAAAGAAGTAGTAGAGTATATTTATGAGATGATGGCAAAGATTTTATCTGAAGCAAAAGTTTCTTATATTAAATGGGATATGAACCGTAGTATTACAGAATGTTACAGTGTGGCATTGCCGGCAGATCGTCAGGGAGAAGTATTCCATCGTTATATTCTTGGCGTATATGACTTATATGAGAGACTAACATCAGAATTTCCAGAAGTACTTTTTGAATCATGTTCAAGCGGTGGTGGACGTTTTGACCCAGGAATGTTGTATTATGCACCCCAGGGATGGACAAGTGATGATTCCGATGCAATTGAACGTTTGAAAATTCAATACGGAACCTCTCTTTGTTATCCGATAAGCAGTATGGGAAGTCATGTGTCGGTCATTCCGAATCATCAGGTATTCCGAAAAACCCCGTTACATACCAGAGCAAACGTAGCTTATTTTGGTACTTTTGGCTATGAGCTTGATTTAAATAGTCTGAAAGAAGAAGAAATCGCAGAAGTAAAAGAACAGATTATTTTTATGAAAAAATATAGAAAATTATTTCAGTTTGGTGATTTTTACAGACTCAAAAGTCCATTTGAAGGAAATGAGACGATTTGGATGGTTGTGAGTGAAGATAAAAAGACAGCAATTGTTGGATATTATCGTACATTAAATGGAGTGAATCAGGCATATAGTAGAATAAAATTACAAGGATTAGATCCAGATATGCTTTACGAAAATATTTTAAATAAAACAGAAAATTATGGAGATGAACTGATGAATTTTGGTCTGATTACAACAGATGTAACGGCAGGAGAAGTTCCGGGTGATGCAACTCCATGTACAGATTTTGAATCAAGAATTTATATTTTAAAGGCAAAAGAAAAATAAAAAGGGTAGTATGTTATGCAAAAAGAAAATCAGATAGAATCTAAAATAAGAATTCTGTTGATGGTAACAGGTATTTTATTGATCGGTCTGTGCGTGTCTTTCCTTCGAATTGCAGGCTTTGGTGTTGATCCATTTAGCGGAATGAATCTTGCAATTAGTGGATTTATTGGATGGTCATTTGGTAACTGGCAACTTGTTATAAATATCGTATTACTAATTATTGTATTTTTTACGGTGCGGCATTGCATAGGGTTAGGGACAATCATCAATATGGTATTTGTAGGATATATTGCAGACTTTATTTGTTTCCTAGTAAACGACGTTGCACAGATACATATAACAATGCCGCTTCGTATTATTGCATTAATACTTGGGCAATTCATGGCATCAATGGGAGTAGCATTGTATATGACAGCAGACATGGGAGTTGCCCCATATGATGCGGTGGCTGTTATTATTGAAAAAGCAACAAAAGGAAAAATTCCATTTCATATTGCAAGAGTAAGTTCAGATATTACAGTAGTGATGATCGGGGTACTGTTTTGCATTATAGGTAAAAACAGCGTGTGGAGTATTGTAGGAATCGGAACGATAATCAATGCATGTTGCAATGGACCGATGATACAATTTTTTAAAGAAAAGGTTATAAAACATTTGATAAGACAAAAATAAAACATGCATTGCATGACGCGCATCTCGCAGCAAGAATGCAGGGGCATTCTTGAATTATAAAAATGATTTTGATCTATGTATTTTGGCATAGAATCAAAATCATTTTTTTGTTATAATATCCTTGCCAAAACAGGAGGAAAAATAAAATGGTAAAAATAGATTTGATCACAGGGTTCTTAGGTTCGGGTAAGACCACATTTATAAAAAAATATGCAAAGTATCTTATAGATCAGGGATTAAATATCGGTATATTAGAGAATGATTTTGGGGCAGTAAATGTCGATATGATGTTACTTCAGGATATTGCAGGAGAAAAATGTACATTGGAAATGGTAGCAGGCGGATGCGATAAAGATTGTCATAGAAGAAGATTTCGCACAAAACTTATTGCAATGGGAATGTGCGGATATGACAAAGTGTTGATTGAGCCGTCCGGAATTTTTGATATGGATGAATTCTTCGATGCCCTTCATGAATCTCCGCTTGACAGATGGTATGAAATAGGAAATGTAATTACGGTCGTAGATGCAATGCTTGAAGAGAATCTCTCAGAAGACGCAGAATTCATCCTTGCATCGGAAGTAGCCAATGCAGGCATTATTTTATTAAGTAAAGTGCAGAAGGCAGCAGAGACCGATATAGAGCGTACAAAAGCACATCTTAATAAAGCAATGGAATCTGTCCATTGCGACCGCCGATTTGAAAAAGAAATCTTTGCCAAAGACTGGAATAAACTTTCTGATGCAGATTTTAAAAAAATTCAGTCAGCAGGCTATGTTGGTGCAGATTATGAGAAAAAAGACATTGCAGAAGAAGATGCATTTCAGTCATTATATTTTATGAATTTAACTATGCCGGTAGAGAAACTTGAAGAAAAAGTAAAACAAATATTTAACGACAAAGAATGTGGGAATATCTTCCGAATAAAGGGATTTATGCAGACAAAATCAGATCAGTGGATTGAACTTAATGCCACACATCAAAATATTACTATACAACCGATAAAAGAAGGACAGGAAATCTTCATAGTAATAGGAGAAAAACTAAACAAAGAAAAGATAACTACTAATTTGAGGGACTAAAGAAACGAAAACCATAGACTTTTGGGCAATCCCCATTCTCATCAACCGTGGATTTAGATAGTCAGAAAAAAGAAACAATACCATATCCCAGATGCGGCTTCGGAGCGTGTTTAAGATGCGGATGAGCATCTT
>ERZ772901.2980-NODE-2980-length-9999-cov-2.591512_pt1 | contig 9999 bp, 1 predicted proteins | sample MGYA00512123_ERZ772901 | MGnify/ENA primary metagenome ERZ772901 (study PRJEB29015, sample SAMEA2737711) | human gut metagenome | biome: human gut; feature: human-associated habitat; material: faeces | place: China | collected 2012 ...
GGAGATTAATTTCTTCGCCTGGGTTCAGTTTCGTCGTGCGCTGAACGCCGCCAAGAACGGTGTCGTTGGTGAGGTCTGTCGTGCCATCTGTGGTGGTCTGGTTATTCACGGCGACGAGGGTTGTCGCAGCAACCGCTTCGGTGTTTGCATTTCCTGTAACGGTGAGCATGGTTTCACCGGCTGTCGTGTTTTCCGGGACGTAGAAATTGAGGTTTTGGAAATAAGCGAAGTCCTTGACCGTCTGCCCCTTGGTGTACATGTTGTACGTATTGTTCTTGCTTTCGGTTGCACCATAGCCGCCATAGAGGTTCATTTCCGGATTCAGCGTGCCAGCAAGAATATTGACCGTGTTGTCATCGGCTGCACCGGCGTCAGATTTGCCGCCGTAGATGCCGGTGTCAAGCGTACCGCCGGAGAAATTGACCGTATTTCCATTGGCATTTCCTGAGGAAGAACCGCTGGTCATAACATACCCGCCCATGACATCGTTCTTGATTTCACCGCCGGAAATAGTGACTGTATTGGAAATGGCATCATTCCCCAGTATTGTAACGCCGCCTGCCACGCCGAAATACGTACTGCCAGTTGTACCGCCAGAAATGACGACTTTATTCCCGGAAGCCTTGCCACTGGCCATGGCGCCCATAACCATTCCCGCGTCCCCGCCTGTGACGGTTACGGTATTGCCGGTCGCTGCAACCCCGGAAACTCCGCCGATAGTCATTGTGACCGTGCCGCCATTGACTTCAACGGTATTATTTACAGCGCCCTGCTTGCCATCTGTATGGCCCACAACGTTTCCGCCATACAGTGTGCCTGCTGTGCCGCCATTGAAAATGACCTTATTGTCCTGCGCTGTGGTTCTGCCCTTGCCGCCATCTACCTCAGACAGTGTTCCCGTACCTGTGGCATCAATGGTGACTGTATTGCCGGAAGCTGAACCCATTTCGGAGTCACCGCCAAATACTCTTCCGGCAGTGTTCCCGGATTCTATGGTAACCGTGTTGTTATCCGCCTTGCCTTCGCTATTTGTGTCGTCGCCTGCCTGGCCGCCGTAGACATCACCACTGACGTCACCGCCTTTGATCATAACGGTATTGGAAACGGCATCTCCGTTTTCCGACTTTCCACCAAAAACGGATTCTGTACCCCCTCCGACTGTTCCGCCGGAGATGGTCACCGTATTTCCAGAAGCTCCCGTACGGCCATAGCCGGCAATGACTTCCCATGCAGTTCCGCCAGTCATGGAGACTGTATTGCCTGTGGCGTTGCCGTCTCCGCTCTGGGCAGCTGCAACGAGCGTGGACGTACCGCCGCTCATTTCGACGGTATTATGCGAAGCATCGCCTGTCTCGGCATATCCTGCGGTAATCGACTGCGCCGTTCCGCTGGTCATGATGACTTTATTGTCACTGGCTCCCGTCTGGCCTCTGCCGCCAACGGCGCTTGTGATGGAAGCAGTACCTGTGAGAGCCACTTTCACAGTATTGCCCGTAGCCGTACTGCCATCCGAGAGGCCTCCGTAAGCATTCCCGGAAACGGAACCGGATTCCAGGGTCAGTATATTGTTATCCGCTATGCCTGTGCCGGATGCATGTCCACCCATAATCTGTCTATTTTCGGCAATGCCTCCTGCATCGGATATGGTCACCTGGTTTCCAGAAGCAGAGCCTGAGCCAGTGGAAAGACCGCCCGTGACTTCCCCATCGACCGTGCCGCCGGAGATCTTCACGATATTTCCATTGGCCGTACCAGTGCCCGTTCCGTCCTTGTTTGCACTATCAGCATAGCCGCCGATCACATTGGCCGAAGCACTCCCGTCAGTCATAGTGACGGTATTGTCATTGGCGCTGCCGGACACGGATTCCCCGCCAATGACCTTGGCGCTCGTCGTCCCGCCAGACATTTCAATCGTCCCGCCTTGGATCGTGACGGAGTTGCCATTGGCATCCCCTTTGGCCGTGCTGCCGCCATAGACGTTATTATTGATCGTGCCGCTTTCGATAGTGACGGCGTTGCCTGTGGCGTCGCCTTTAGGTGTGTAGCCGCCATAGACTTCGCCAGGAAGAGTTACATTGGAAATCTCCACGGTATTGGAAGAAACGTTGGAATTGCTGTCCATTTCATCAGCATATTTGCTGACCCAGCCGCCATACACATTGCCGCCCACCTGGCCGCCGGAGATTTTTACACCGTTGTTTTCAACTGTCCCGACAAAAGCAGCACCGCCAAAAACACCTCCTTCATTTCCTTCACTCATCGTGCCAGAAAGACTTATAGAGGAATCGGTCTGTCCGCCCGACATGATGACCTTATTGTTGCTGATTGTACCAAAAGCACCATAACCACCATAGGCAGCTCCGATAGTTCCGTCATTGATTGTCAGCTTATTATCATTAATTGTCCCCTGCTGAGCAAATGCTCCATACTCGATATTGGCTTTTCCGCCGTCCATTTCGGTACTATTATTTTCCGTGAGGCCGTCGCCTTCATCGTATCCGCCTGCCAGACTGTATACGGTTCCACCGGACATGGTCACCTTGTTGCCCGTGACATCCCTCATGCCCTGACCGCCATATGCCGCATTGCTTTTGCCCGTAAAATTCTTGGTAATGGTAAGTGTATTGTCTTTGGCATCGCCATAGGTCGTTCCGCCGGTAATGACCGTAGCTGCTCCAGTTACTGCATCCAGGGTAACGGTATTTCCGGAAACTGCCCCTGCGCCATTTGCGCTGTAGCCGCCATGAATTTCATTGAAGGTTGTTCCCGCTTTGACATTGACAATATTGCCGGATGCCACGCCTGAACCCGTGCTACCGCCAGTGATATTATAAGCAGGCCCCCCGTCGAACTCGACCAGGTTTCCTACGACATTTCCCGTTTCGGATGAACCGCCTCTGATACTGGAATTGGATTTTTCATCAGAGTTGGATACATATACTTTATTTCCCTCAGCCTGACCGTTTTTCGCGTTACCGCCAACTATTAAAATGGAAAGGTTGCTGTTCTTCAGTGTTACGGTATTATTGCTGGCGTCATCCGCGTCATTCACATATAAACCGCCATCCAATTCCTCCAGGCCGCTCGACGAAATGCCATCGCCAGTCACCGTATTCCCGCTTGGCGTCCCTGTGTCACTATTGCCGGTAACCGTTGCCTCCGAAACTGAACCCTCCAGCGTCACAGCCGTAGCAAAGGCTGGTACGGTTGCGGTGCCGCAGAGGAGACAGGAAATGATGAAGGAGCGCAGGATTGTTGTTCTTTTTGTCATAGTAGACCCCCACTTTCGAAATACAGAACCTCTGGGATGGGTGCTGGCCGTCAGCAGGCCTTTGCATAGGGACTACCGGTTATTCCAAACGGTACGACTTCCCCACACGGCGTACGTTCTTTAGCAGGTTCTTCTCTCCGTTGTGCCAGCTTGGCGTCGTAGCGCCGATCCCATTACATTTTTTCGTTTGCACATGGCGTGCATTATGCAAGCTGCTTCTTTCATAAGAAAAAAGCAATGATTCAATTTCATTTTATAATTAATTGTTCTTTCTTTCAAGTAATATTTTTTATTTTTTAGTAATTTCATTGTTTTTAGATATAGTATCTAATAGAACAATTACGTATTACGTTTCACTTCCTCAAAAACAGTCATACAAAAAAGAGACCCGTCAAGGTCTCCTTTTTGTATCGTTTCTATATAGCTGGTACTAACTATTTAGTAATGTGCGAACCATATACATCACGGTATTCGTTTTGTGCTTTGTTGTCCTGGTCGTTGATCCGGACACGTTCCACCTTATTGCGGTCGTTGTCTTGACCAGAGATACGGTCTACGCGGAAGCGGTCGATATTCTGTACCTTAACCAGTTCCGGTCCGAATTCGTCTACAGAGCGTGTCATATTGCCGTCAGAAGGTGCGCCATTCTGCAGGGCTCTATAGATGATGGCTGCGTATTCGTACCGTGTCATCGTACGGTCACCTTTGAATTCGCCATCAGGATAGCCTTTAAGATAGCCTCTTTCTGCCAAGGACTTCACATACTGGTACGCCCAATGATTTTCCGGCACATCCGGGAAGTTCACTGAACCGGTTGCCGGTGCTGTAGCTTTGGCTGGCTGGCCTGCTTCATAGGCCGCTAATTTCTTCGTTAATACTTCAATCTGCTGCTTCATAGCCAGGAGATCTTTCGCCATGGAAACACGCGACCGGGAGACGCGGTTCGTCTGGCCAAATTTCCAGCTGACACCGACATTAACCATGTTTTCACCACCGGCGAAGGAGCCGCCTACGCTAAACATGGTGTCTTCGTTGGGGCGATAGTAGGCACCGATGGCTACGGCATTGGCATTCTTATAGTTGCCATAACCGGCAGCGAAGTCCCACTTGTCGTCCGGGTCAAAGTCCAGGGGATGGAGGGCCGATAAGGCAGCCGCACTGGCGCCGACGCGATTGATCTGCGTGCCCAGGCGGGATTGCAGCCTATAGAGCTGACCGCCATTTACGGCATCCGTCGAGGCAGAAGAAATATCACCATTCTTCAGGTTCGTAATTTTCGTGTCGCCCATGTCAATGCCCTGGTTGTTGATAGTGACCGTATCACCGGCGTGAATGGTGTCGCCGTTGATGGTCGTCGAAGTAACGCTATTGAGGCCTGTCAGGTCTTTAGAGAGACGAACCTTGAGGTTGCTATTGCCGTCGGAGACAACGCCGATGTTATCTACAGTAGTTAATTTGGCTTCGTCCGTAATGCCACCTACGACGTTTACTTGTTCGTTCAGCTTCTTGTTGATGACGCTTCCTGTATCGCCACCGTATTTCATGCCATCATTCAAGGTGGCTACGGTCTGGGTATTACCATTGTGGTCTTCATAAACGATACGGTCGATGCCGTCCTTGCCGTTATAGCCGTCAGTGCCATCGACACCGTTGGTACCTTTGACGACGTGAATATCTGCGGACGCACCGTCCTTGCCGTTGATGCCTATATGGCCGTCTGTACCGTCTTTGCCATCCTTGCCGGTGGAGGAAATGGTTACGCCATCCTTGCCGTCCTTGCCTTTTACGCCAATAGAACCGTCGACGCCGTCCTTACCGTCTGCACCTTTGCCGCCAACGGTGAGGGAGTCGGCCTTGAGGTTCTTATCCATGGCGATGATCAAATCGCCCTGATCGACGATGGTTTTGATGTTTTCCGAGCTGTAGGCGCTGTCTTCTTTTGTGCCCGTACCCTTGATGGTCATGGTTTCGTTCAGCTTTTTGGCTGCACTGCCGGTGTTGCCGGCAAACTTCAGGCCGTCGTCGAGGGTAGCTACCTGATGGTTCGTTTGGTTGCTATCGACGTAGGTAATGCGGGTCAGGCCGTCTGTGCCAGTCACACCAGCTACGCCTTTATCGCTCTTCAGTGTCAAGGCATTGGCGCCGTTAGCCCCACTCAGGCCGATAGCACCGTCTTTGATGGAAACGGACGAGCCGTCTTTGCTATGGACGTCGACGGAGCCGTCAATGCCATTCGTGCCCGTTTCACCGAGGACCAGGTTGTCATTGACGTTGACCTTGAAAGGATCTGCCGCCGTGACGTTGGTATTCTTGCCATTAGCCATCTTCGTAGCGTTCTTAGCAATTTCGTCCTTGAGCTGGCTGACGTTGACGGCATCTGTACCGGCTGTCCCGGCAGCGACGTTGTGAATCTGGTTGCCACCGTTATCGAGGCCACTGCCGGTCAGGCTGACAGGCGTCTTCCCTGTGCCCAGATTCTTTGGCGTGATCGTTATACCCTGGGCGTTGATGACGGTCTGATTTCCTGTTGTATCGGTCATGGTCGTGCCTGCGCCGGTCGTAACCGTCTTGTTGCCGGCAGCGTCGGTAGTCGTCACGCTGGTAACGGAAATGTCGTCATTCAGGGAAACTTCTACCTTGCCGTTATTGACCTTAGTGGAAATGTTTTTGCTGTCACCGACGACTGCGACGTTTTCACCGAGGTTTTTGTGCACTGTATTGCCATCTTCTGCTGTCAGGCCAAAGCCCTTTGTCGTCAGTGTATTCGTAATATTGGTAGTGGCCGTATTGATAGCAGCCTTAATATCGCCGATGTTGGCGCCGTTTGAATCTACCGTGCCGCCACTGGCTACGTTAGTGATCTGCTTGCCACCTGCGTTGATGCCGGTCTTGGTAATAGACGGGCCGCCCGTGATGGTCAGGCCATTCGTCGTCAGCTTCGTATCGCCTGTAGTGACGCTGGTAAGGCCGGTCAGGTCTTTGGCCAGTTTCACCGTCAGGGTATTATCCGTCGTATTGGAAATGACGCCAATATTGTTGTCGCTCAGGTTGCTGACGCTGGCACCACCGACGATAGACATAGCCTGGTTGGAAGCACGGTGGATGACATTCTGGTCTGCTTCAGCTGTAGCGCCGATGGTCGAGTTGTCCCCGGCAAAGCGCAAGGGCAACGTGCGCAGGTAGAGCTGGCTGCCGTTGACGGCATCCGTACTGGTTTCGCTGACGAGACCGGAAGCCAGGTTTTGCAGGCGCCGTTCGTGGCCGACGCTGCCGATTGTAACGACACCATCGGCTTTTTTGGCGGCTACGCCGTAGACATCATTATAGGTACCTGCGCCAGCCGTTTGGGCCGTTGCGCCGGCTACGGCAGTGGAGCCTGTGCCCAGGTATACGGAATTGCCCAGCGTGGCGGTTACGTTAGAGCCGAGGATCTGAATATTGGAAAGGGCTTTAGCATTAGGATCATGTTTTAAGGGTGGCGTATTGTCGTTCCCCATAATGGTCACGTCTTCGATAGGCAGGCCATTGTTGCTGAGAGTTACAGTGTTATTCGTACCGGTAATGTTGATTTTATCGATCTTAGCTGCATCGGCGGCACTGCTGTCATCGGAAATCCCCTGTACCGTATTGGTGTTACCACTGACAGTGACATTGGTAATCGACTGGGCATCGTTTCTGGTGATCTTGTTGCTGTTGCCGATGAGGCTGTTGTTGTTTACAGTGTCATCGTCCTTCCCATTGGTAACGGAGCTGCCTGTGCCGAAGACATTAGCATTGACCGCATTGGTAGCAGCCGAACCATTGCCGATAACGGCAGCGCTGCTGCCTTTTTCTACAGTGGCACTGGTGCCCATGGCGATGGAATTGGTAGAGAGCGCATCGACGGCTTTGGTGCCGATGGCAATGGAATCGATGCCCGATGCGTTTGCCCGGTCACCAATGGCATTGGCGCCTTTGGCTACACTCCTGGCTTCTGCCCCCATGGCGATCCCCCGCGTATCGGACGTTTCCGAAAGGTAGCCAATGGCAATGGATTCCTTACTGCTGTTGGCAGCCGAGCCGTTTTTCTGCTTAACGGCCGCACGCGTGCCGATAGAGAGGGAATTATCGCCGGCAGTCTGGGCACCGGCACCGATGGCCGTATTATACTGATAGCCCGTTTCTGCTTTCGTTTCACTCATCGTACCGTCTGTATTCTTATAGCCAACACCGACGGCAATGCTGCCATCACTTTCGGCTGTGACGTTATTGCCTACAGCCATGCTCCGTTCATTAGTTGCTTTGGCAATGACGCCCATGGCCAAAGAATCGGCCCCTACGGCGCCATCATTGTTGTAGTTATTTTTAGGCGTCTGCGTATCATCTGTTTTTACGGAATAGTAATGGACCTTGGCATTATCGACAGCCTTGTCCAGCTGGCCCTTATTTACAGCATCGCCTGCATCGACGCCATCTTTTACATTTTGAATCTGTACGGCATTGCCATTCGTATCCTTCAGTTTGACATATTCATTGTTGCTGCCGGAATAGGTCACGGCGTTGCCACTCGTCGTGCCCGGATCGTGTTTCTGGATTTCTGTAAAGAAATTGGACTGTAAGGCTTTCAGCTGTTTTACCGTAACGGCATCCTGATCGGCAGCACCATCAGCTACGTTGACGATGCGGCGATACCCGTAATCGCTCATGGATGCACCGTTGCCTACAGAAACGACCTGTGTCGCCGTCGTATTCGTCAGGAAGGCATTGCCCGATGCCATAGCGGCTGTAGCCAGGGCACCGCCGCCGATGGCTACATTGCCTGTACCACGGGCAATGGATTCTTCGCCAAGGGCCATGGATTTTTCCCCTTCTGCCAGGGACGTAAAGCCTATGGCCGTCGCTCCATTGGCAGTGGCCTTCGACGTAGCGCCTACAGCTGTACCGTGTGTTTTCGCTACCGTATTGGCGCCTAAGGCTGTAGCTTCAGAAATTGCCGTGGCGGCGCTATAGTTATTCGCATGATAGCCTAAGGATACGTTATAGCCAGCCAGGGAATTATCTGTTGAGCCTGCCGTATTATCGCCTAAGAAGGTACCGGCTGCAGAACCGATGGCGATATTATAATTGCCTTTTACATTACTACCGGCATCGACGCCTAAGGCAATGTCTTCAGAGCCGTTAATATTCTGGCCGGCCCGTCTGCCGATGACCACATGGGACCCATTGACGTGATTAGGGTCACCTACCATGCCTGCGCCAGCCGTTTCCCCTATGGCTACAGAAAATTCCGCATCAGCAACGGCGGCATGGCCGATGGATACGACATTATCTGCTTTAGCCGTCGTGCCGCTGCCCAAGGCAATGGCCTGATTCCCTTTAGCGAGTGTATTTTTACCAACAGCGATGGTTTCAATATACGTTGAATTGGCGCCGGAGCCGATAGCCAAGCTATCGCCATAGGTCGCCTGTGCTCCAGAGCCCAAAGCCAGGGCATTGGCTTTTTCTGCCAAAGCCTTGTTACCGATGGCCATAGCAGCAGGGCTGTTTCCCTTGACCTTTGCTTCGTTCCCCATGGCCACACCGTTCTCCGAAACGGTCATGGTCTTAGTACCGATGGCAATGCCATTATTGGTAATTTTGTTATTGCCTAAGGCATCGTTCATGACGACGGCATTATCCCCTAAGGCAATGGCCGAGTTGCCCCGGGCATTAGCGCTATTACCGATGGAAACGCTATTTTCGCCACCGCCTACGATAATGACCTGGGAGCCTTCATCAGCCGTCATACCGGCGCGGGAGCCCGTAATCGAGCCCGTCCCCAGGGCGATGCCGTTTTTCGCCTGTGAAACGACTTCTGCCTTGGCACCGAGCGCTACCGCAGCGGCGGCCCGGGCTTTGGCTTCTTCACCCATAGCGACGGCATTTTCTGCTGTGGCTTGGGCACTTTCGCCAATGGCAATGGCTTTATCGCCCGTTGCAGTCGCATCAGCGCCGCTGGCTTTAGTACGGAAATACTTGATGCCTTGCTTATCCGTATCTACGCCTAAAGCTGTATTGGCCGCCTGTAATGTGGCAATATCTTCTGTGTTCGTATTGATCGCTGACGTATTCGTGTTAATCTGTGTGGTATTGGCATCAATCTGCTGTTTGTTCGCAGCAATATTGGTTGTATTGGTGCTGATCTGTTTTTTGTTGGCATCGATTTGCGTCGTGTTTGCTGTAATATCCGTCTTATTTGCATTCACGTCCGCCGTTGTTGCCAAGCCAGTTGCAGTGATGACAACATCATTTGATGTATCATCCTTCGTAACCGTAATATTCGTACTGCCCGTCAGGGTATCCCCATCATGGACCGTCGCCGCATTAACCCCGTAACTGCTCCCCAACAAAAGCAGGGCTAATACGATACTCTTGGTTAGTTTCCCACCAGAACCAGCCATCGTTGTAAAGAAAGAATGACCTGAGGCTTTCCCCCCATTTTTTGCTAATTCGGAAACAACCTCATATCTTCCTTTCACACGGTTAAAAATAACCTTGTAAACTCTATTCATTTTTTCCTCCTTGCTGGTGCTCGCTAATAGTACCCACTTATAAACATATTGCATTGTAAAATAAAATATATTTATTACAGTATAATAATCCTCTACTATTTCGTTTCGTAAAACGTATAAACTTATTACAGCCGCGTCATTTCCATACTTACATACTACATGGGATTCCTCTTATCCCAGTGCTGTACGTAAATCCGT
>ERZ772901.2985-NODE-2985-length-9989-cov-26.234145_pt1 | contig 9989 bp, 8 predicted proteins | sample MGYA00512123_ERZ772901 | MGnify/ENA primary metagenome ERZ772901 (study PRJEB29015, sample SAMEA2737711) | human gut metagenome | biome: human gut; feature: human-associated habitat; material: faeces | place: China | collected 2012 ...
GCGTGGAGCCCGGCTTCGGCGGGCAGAAGTTCATGCCCTCGGCGCTGGACAAGCTCCGCTGGCTCAAGGCAGAGCGGGAAGCACGCGGCCTTTCCTACCTGCTGGAGGTGGACGGCGGCGTGGATGCCGCCACCGCACCCCTGTGCGTAGAAGCCGGTGCCGACGTGCTGGTGGCAGGCAGTGCCGTGTTCGGCGCCGCCGACCCTGCTGCGGCTGTGGGCGCACTGGCCAGCCTGTAAGGAGGCCCGTATATGGATGAAGCTTTGATCCAAGAGCAGGAGCGGCAGCTGCAAAAGACCGGCCGGTACTATAAGCACGTTTTCTGGCTGTGTGTGCCGCTGCTGTGCATGGCCTGCTATTTCTATGGGGCGCGTCCGCTGCTGCTGTGCGGCATCGCCCTGCTTACCGGCAACCTGTGCGACCGTCTGGTGGCGCTGCTGCGCCATCGGGTGTACACAAACAGAGATTTCTCCAACGAGAGCTTCAGCCTGATCATCGCCCTGCTCATGCCCGCCACCGTGGACATCTATGTGCTGGTGGTGGCAGTGCTGGCGGGCGTATTGATCGGCAAGGAGGTCTTTGGCGGCTACGGCAGCTATCCCTTCAACCCCGCTGCCGTGGGCTACGCCGTGGCGGCGGTATCGTGGCCGGAGCAGGTGGTGCGCTACCCGCAGCCCTATACGCCGCTGCCCCTGTGGAACGCCTCTGCCGTGCCGGTGAGCAGCACCATCGAGGATACCCTGCGCAGCGGCGGCATCCTGAACCTGAATGCCCTCGCCGTTGTGCTGGGCGAGTTTGCTGCCCCCATGGGCACCGGCGCGGCACTGGTCATTCTGGCCTGCGGCCTCGTGCTGTGGACCCAGAAGGACGTGCACATCGGCGCATCGGCAAGTTTTCTGATCACCTGCGGGCTCATCGCCTTCTTCTTCCCGCGTCAGGTGGGTCTGGCGGACAGCACCCTCTTCAGCAGCCTGCTGCCCCGCCTGCAGGGCATCCGGGACGAGCTGCACACCGGTGCGGTGCTGTTCTGTGCGGTGTTCCTGCTCAACGAACCCTACACCTGCGCCCATCACCGGCTCGGACGCATCCTGTACGGCGCCCTGGTGGGTGCTGCCACCATGGGCTTCCGCTATTTCGGCGTGTACGAGACCGGCGTCTGCTTTGCACTGCTGGCCGTCAACAGCGTGTCCGCGCTCATTGACCGCACCGAGGAGCGGCTGTACCGTCTGCTGCACCGTCTGCCGTCCGAACGAAAGGAGGCTGCGGAATGAAAAAGCGTACTGCGGAACTGATTTTAAAGGACCCCGAAAAGTTTGCCCATCATGACCGCGTGTTCCTGAATAACCCGGTGGTCATGCAGGGCATGGGTCTGGCACCGCTGGTGGTCGTGGCTACCACCGGGCAGAACGGCCTGATGCTGGCGGCGGCGGTGACGCTGCTGCTGGTGCCCTCCCGCGTGCTGGCCTGCCTGCTCAGCCGCCTTGTACCCCTGCGGGACGAGGAGCCTACCCCGGAGCAGCTGCAAAAAAAGCTGCTGCCCCGCGCACTTTTGTACGCAGCCAGCGCCGCTGTGGTGTACCTGGCGGCATATCCCATTTTGAACTTCGTGTTTGGCACCGGGCTTTTGAACCTTGGCATCTACCTGCCCATGCTGGTGGTGGAGCCGCTTCTGACCTACCGCTTCGGCCGCGTGCAGGAGACAGTGCACAAGGCCGTTTCCAAGGGCGTGCGCATCACCGTGGGCTACGCGCTGCTGCTGCTCGTGGTGGGCGTGGTGCGCGAGTGGCTCAGCCTTGGCACCGTGTTCGGTGCCCCGGTGGGGCGCTGGGCGCTGCTGCCACTGGCTAAGATGCCGGCGGGCGGCTTTATCGTGCTGGGCATCCTGTGCGCCATCTGGCGCGCTGCGGCTGCAAAGCGCAAGGAATATCTGAAAAGGGAAGCACGGGATACCCTGACCGTGCACTACCAGAAGGAGGGGAACCGCGAACCGTGAAGGAAGTTGTAAGCAGCTCGGCAGTGTTTTTCAGCTATGCACTGCTGGCCATTTTTGCACAGAACGCTGTCTTTACCCGTGCACTGGGCGTGTCCCGCATGGTGCAGCTGGTGGGGGACGACCGCACCAGCAGCGCCTTGTTCGGCATGATGCTGTGCATCACGCAGGTGCTGGTGGCGCCGGTGGCTTTTCTTGCCGGGCGGTTCATTGCCCCGCTGGATAACCGCGCCCAGCTGCGCCCGCTGGTGTATATTGCCAGCATTGCCGTGGTGTGTCTGGCGGAGCATCTGGTGCTGTGGCTGCTGCGCAGCCTGCCCCGCCGCGCCCAGCTGCTGCGCATCGTGCCGCTGGCCGCGCTGAACAGCGGCGTGCTGGGCACGGTGCTGGTGGAGCGCACCCAGTCCTTTACCCTTGGCCAGAGCCTTGGCTTTGGCCTTGGCAGCGGCCTTGGCTATGTGCTGGCGGTGCTGCTGGTCACCGAGGCGCGCCACCGCCTGCGCAGCAAAGCTATCCCCAAGGCATTCCGCGGCCTGCCCATCACGCTGGTGTATATCGGCGTGCTGGCGCTGGCGATCTATGGCTTTACCGGACATTCCGTCATCCTGTAATGCAGACAGGGAGGAAAGGATACCATGGCTAAGAATAAACGTCAGAAGGTCAAGCATTATAACCGCAGCTTTTACAGCAGGGAAACGCGCGTAAAGCGCGGCATCGGCATCGTGGTGCTGGTGGCGGCAGTGCTGGCAGCCGCATGGTTTGCCGCACCCCATGTGCTGGATTGGGCCACCCACACCTGGTATACCGTGGTCAAGGATCGGGATCTGGAGGCCGAAAGCGCTTCCCGCGCCGAGGCAGCAGCCTCCTCTGCGGCGGCAAGCAGCGCTGCTGCTTCGCAGGCAGCGTCTGAGCTGGAGCCGGAGGAGGAAAAGCCGCTGGACGGCAAGGCCATTACCGGCGGCAGCTGGGCAGAGCTGGACGTGACCACCCTGACCGATGAAGCCGCCATCCGCGCCGCCGCCCGGCAGCTGAAGCAGCAGGGCGCAGACTACGCCCTTGTCACTCTGAAGGACGCCGCTGGCACGGTGTATTATGCTTCCGGGGTGGCAGCCGCTGCCCAGAGCATCACCGAAAACCCGGTGGATGCGGCCAATATCGCCGCCATCCTGCGGGAGGAGGGCATCATCCCGGCGGCACAGCTTGCCGCCTTTACCGACCCGGTGTCGGTGTACACCGACCGCAGCATGGGCGTGCACTACGATGGCAACAGACTCTGGCTGGATAACGTCAGCGCAGCCAAGGGCGGCAAGGCATGGATGAACCCCTTTGCCGCAAGTGCGGTGCAGTTTGTCGGCGACCTCATTGAGGAGGTGCGGAGCATGGGCTACGAGCAGGTGGTGCTTACCGGGGTGCAGTTCCCCAATATCATCACCCGCAAGCAGGACTTCGGCGCTTCCGGCGGCAAGAGCCGGGAGGGACGCGCCGCCCAGCTGACGGCGGATATCGCCGCATGGCAGACCCGCTTTGCGGGCAGCGTGACCCTGTGGGTCAGCTACCCGGACGCACTGTGCACCGCTGCTACCGATGCCCTTGGCACCACCGGTACGTCCCTTGGCATGGAAAACCTGCTGGTCACCAGCAGCACCGCACTGGATGCGGACAGCCGCGCTGCGCTGGAGCAAGCCGCTGCCGATGCCGGTGTGAAGCACGTTGTGGTGCACGATGCCGCAGCGTTCCGCTGAGAAGCGGCTTTTATAAAGAGGGGAGGAAACGACTATGAAACCGACTACCTGTTTTGCACCCGCACACATCCTGCTGCCTTCGGAGCAGGTGCCGCTGGAGCAGTGGGGCTGTATTGCCTGTGACCAGTTCACCAGCGACCGCAGCTATTGGCAGCGGGCAGAAGAGACCGCTGCGGGTGCGCCCAGCACCCTGAACCTGATCCTGCCGGAGGTGTATCTGGAGGACGGAGACGCCGACGCGCGGGTGGAAAAGATCCACGCCACCATGCAGGACTATGCCCAGAACGTGCTCACCCGGGCGGTGGACGGCTTTATCTATGTAGAGCGCACCGAGCAGAGCGGCCGGGTGCGGCAGGGTCTTGTAGGACGTGTGGACCTGGAGGCATACAGCTACCGCCGGGGCGAAAAATGCACCGTGCGCCCCAGCGAGTGCACCGTGGAAAGCCGCATCCCGCCCCGCATGAAGGTGCGTACCGGCGCTGCGCTGGAAACGCCCCATATCATGATGCTGGCCGATGACCCGGACTGCACCCTCATCGAGCCCATTGCCGCCCACAAGGACAGCCTGCCCAAGGTATACGAGGGCGAGCTGATGCTGGGCGGCGGCCATGTGGCAGGCTGGGCGGTGGAGGACCCCGCCCTCATCGCACAGATCGAAAATGCGCTGACCGTGCTGGGCAGTCAGGAAGAATTTGACAAGAAATACCCCGATGCCACCCGCCGCGACCCGCTGACGCTGGCCGTGGGCGATGGCAACCACTCGCTGGCTACTGCAAAGGCCTGCTGGGAGGAGCTGAAAAAGACCCTGACCCCGGAGCAGGCAGAAAATCACCCCGCCCGCTGGTGTCTGGCAGAGGTGTGCAACGTGCACTCCCCGGCTATTGAGATCGAGCCCATCCACCGGGTACTGTTTAACGTGGACTGCGCCACTGTACTGCTGAGCCTCATTACATGGAGCGATTCCAACATGGTAGGCTGCTGCTTTGGCGGCAGCAAAAAGCAGCCCTTTACGCTGGCAGGCCCCCACATGGCCAATGTGCTCAGCTTTGAGGACCCCACCGAGCCGCTGACCGTGGGCACCATCGACGATTTTATTTCGGATTATATCGAGCGCCACCCGGAAGCAAAGGTGGACTATGTGCATGACGAGCCGGCTGTGCGCGCTTTGTGCAAGCAGGGCGCAGTGGCGTTTTTGATGCCGCCCTTCGCCAAGAGCGACCTGTTCCGCGGCGTCGTGATGGGCGGCGTGCTGCCCCGCAAGACCTTCAGCATGGGACATGCGGAGGAAAAGCGCTACTACATCGAGTGCCGGAAGATCACAGAATAATAGGAGAACCATGACATTTAAAGAACTGAATCTGTCCGCCCCGCTGCTGCGTGCTGTGCAGGAAGCGGGCTACGAGACCCCCTCGCCCATTCAGGCAGCGGCCATCCCGCCGGTGCTGGCAGGCCGGGATCTGATGGGCTGCGCCCAGACCGGCACCGGCAAGACGGCGGCTTTTGCGCTGCCCATGCTGGACCGGCTCACCGCCAACGCACCCCGCCGCAAGGGTGCTGTCCGCGCCCTGATCCTGACCCCCACCCGGGAGCTAGCTTTGCAGATCGGCGAAAGCTTTGAAGCCTACGGCAAGTACCTGAAACTGCGCAGCACCGTCATCTTTGGCGGTGTGGGACAGGCTCCGCAGGTGGAAGCGCTGAAAAAGGGCGTGGACATCCTCATCGCCTGCCCGGGACGGCTGAACGATTTGATCGGGCAGGGCTTTATCGACCTGTCCGCTTTGGAGATCTTTGTGCTGGACGAGGCCGACCGGATGCTGGACATGGGCTTTGTCCATGACGTGAAAAAGGTCATTGCAAAGCTGCCCGCCCAGCGCCAGAACCTGATGTTCAGCGCCACCATGCCCGCCGAGATCGAGCAGCTGGCCGCCGGCATCCTGCGGGACCCCGCCTTTGTCAAGGTGGACCCGGTGTCCAGCACCGTGGACCGCATCCAGCAGAGCCTGTACTATGTGGAAAAGGGCAACAAAAAGCTTTTGCTGCCGTGGCTCATCAAAAATTTGCAGCCGCCGGTGGTCAACGCACTGGTGTTCAGCCGCACCAAGCACGGCGCGGATAAGATCGCAAAAGACCTGACAAAGCAGGGCATCCCCGCCGCCGCCATCCACGGCAACAAGAGCCAGACTGCCCGCGTGACCGCGCTGGAGGATTTCAAGTCCGGCAAGACCCGGGTGCTGGTGGCCACCGATATCGCCGCACGGGGCATTGATATCAGCGAACTTTCCCATGTGTTCAACTACGACCTGCCCGAGGTGCCGGAGACCTATGTGCACCGCATCGGGCGCACCGCCCGCGCCGGTGCGGACGGCACCGCCGTCAGTTTCTGCGCCCCGGAGGAGCAGGAGTATCTGGCAGGCATTGAAAAGCTGAACCGCCGCAAGATCCCGGTGGTATCCGGTCATCCGTGGGACGGCGTGCCCGCCCCGGTGCGCCCGGTGCTGCCCGTGCGCGGCAAAAAGCCCCGCCCCGAAGCAGAAAACTTGGCCGAAGCGCCGAAAAAACAGGCCGAAACTGCGCCCGCAAAAGCCGCAAAAGCAGCTGCGCCCGCGCCGAAGCAGGAGCCGAAGGCTGCAAAGAACGCGGTGCCTGCAAAACCGAAAAAAGAGGAAACACTGATGCAAGACAGCAACGCAAAGCGCGGGGCCCGCAACGACCGCCGCGCCAACAACCGGGGCGCAAACGCCCCCAAGGAAGCGGCAGCGCCCCGCGCCCGCCGCGAGAATGCCGCCCCCGCCCGGGGCAGCAACGCCCAGCCCAAATTTGACCCCCATTTTGTCAGCGCCCCGGAGGCTACTCCGCTGCGCCCGGCACGTAAGACCCCTGCCGCTCCGGCAGCACCTGCCATCCGCAGCGCACAGGAGCCCCAGAATAACCAGAACGCAAACCGCAGCGGCAGCCGCCGCAACGACCGGGGTGAGCAGCGCAATGCCCGCCCCGCTGCCCAGAGCAATAACGCCCGCCCTGCCCGCAGCGAGCGCGGCAATGCCGGAAGCCAGAGCCGCACCGGCAGCGCACCCCGCGCTGCCAAGGCCGAGCCTGCCCGCCGCGGCCGCAATGCCGCCGCCCGGGACGAGGACCCGGGGCTGATGCTCATCAGCCGCCGCCCGCCCCAGCAGAAGTACACCAGCTTTGAGGAGTATATGGACGCCCACGGCGGTGCCACCGCACCCATTGAGGATCACAGCGAAGAAGTATGAGCCGGAACGAAGCCTTTACCCCGTGGCAGTGCCCCCTGTGCGGCGGCGCGCTGCAAGGGGAGAATGACCTGAAATGTGAAAAAGGCCACTGCTTTGACCGCGCCCGGGAGGGCTACTGGCATCTTTTGCCGGTGCAGAGTATGCGCACCAAAGCCCCCGGGGACAGCAAGGAGATGGTTGCTGCCCGCCGCGCCTTCCTGAACGCCGGATACTACGGCATTTTCGGGCAGGCGCTGGGGGAGCTGTGCCTTGCCCACGGCGTGCCCGCCGCGAAGGACGCCCCGCTGCATCTGCTGGACGCAGGCTGCGGCGAGGGCTGGTACGACCGCTGCATCGCGCAGCAGTTCGCGGCGGCAGAAAAGCCGCTGCAGCTGGCCGGGTTCGATATCGCAAAGCCCGCCGTGCGTCTGGCGGCAAAGGCGCTGCCCGCCGCGCAGTACGCGGTGGCGTCCAGCTTCAGCCAGCCGGTGCGCACCGGCTGGGCAGATGTGCTGCTGAACTGCTTTTCGCCCTTTGCACAGGAGGAATTCAGCCGGGTGCTGCGCCCGGGCGGGCACATGATCTACGTTGTGCCGGGGGCAGAGCATCTGTACCAGATGAAGGCCGTGCTCTACGAAAAGCCCTACAAGAACCCGGTGCAGCAGGTGGAGTACCCGGGCTTCCGCGCCATTGATGAGCGTGAGGTGCAGGGAACCATCACCGTGCCCGCCGCCCAGCTGGAAGCCCTGTTTGCCATGACCCCCTACTACTGGAAAACGCCCCGCGACGGTGCTGCCCGCCTTGCGGCTCTGCCGCAGCTCACCACTACCATCGCTTTCCGCTTTCTGGTGTTTGAAAAGCTGTAATAAGATAAAAAAGGATTGCCGTGCAGAGTGCATAGCAGTCCTTTTTTGTACCCATTCTCATGCTTGTTGATTTTCACAAGAACTGGCATACTAATATATCAATTTAGCACAAAAACAATAAAATCTATTTACAAGTGCATTGTATTGTGGTACGATTTGTGCAGATTTCGATGGCATGATACAACTGGAATGTCTATCGGGCCCGGCAGCAGGGCGTTTGCTGCACAGCTTTGGGCGGCTTTGCTCTGCACAAACGAGCCGTCTGCATTTAAAAGGAGAAATGATGATGAACAGAAGAGACTTTATGAAGCTTTCTGCCGCTTCTGCTGTGACCATGGGCGCAGTGGCTGGCATGGCGCCCGCATCCTTTGCTGAAAACGCTGGCGTGCACACCGATGCCGAGGTGCAGGCCATGGTGGCAGAGGAACTCCGTCTCTCCCGCGAGGTGGCCTTTTATCCGGCTGCTTTCCGGGGCGATTTTGACAAGTTCTATGTGCTGTTCCACAAGCTGTCCCGTGCTCAGTACGAGAAGGTGGACGGTGCAGCTGTGCCCGGCATCAATGCTTCTCACTACGAGATGTGTGTTGCTCTGACCAATGCCCGCAAGGCGCTGCGCCAGATCAAGGACCCCAAGAGCACCGTTTGGGAAATTTGGGGAGATCAGATGGCCGTGGAATCTCCGCTGCCCACCAACTGGGAAAATTGCTACGATAACGAGGGCTTCCGTCCCTTCCTGAACCCGTACCTGCTGCGGGATCAGGGCAAGGTGAAGGGCAACGTGATCATTATTGCAGGCGGCGGCAGCACCCACCGCAACAACGTGGTGGAAGGCTACCCTGTGGCCGAGTTCTTCAACAAGAACGGCTACAACGCCTTTGTGCTGCAGCGCCGCGTCAACCCTTATGCCGCTGTGGATCAGCAGCTGGATCTGGCCCGTGCTATCCGCTACATCCGCCACAACGCCTCTGAAAAACACATCGGCAAGACCGATATCATGATCGCTGTGGGCTTCTCTGCCGGCGGCATGAATGTGATGCAGGTGGTGGCCGACCAGTTCGGCACTACGAATACCCCGGATAAGGTCTACCCCAGCTACGTCTGCGATGCTGTGGACCATGAGAGCGCTGACCTGAATGTGGCGATTCCCATCTACGGCCTGTTCGTCACCGGTCTGAACTTCACGAAGAACCCCAACCTGCCTCCGGTCTTTGGTGTTGTGGGTCAGAAAGATGGCCTGAGTGCGATGATGCTGCCCTCTCTGCCGGAGTGCGCAAATATCTTCACGGACTTCAGCTTCTATCTGGCACCTGATGCGCCCCACGGTGTGGGTCTGGGCACTGGCACCAAGGGCTATGTGGACTACTACACCCAGATCGCCCAGTGGCCGGATATGGCTGTCAACTTCATCGAGAGCCGTCTGGGGCTGATGGAAAAGAAGATCGACATGGACTCCGTGGGCTTTGCATGGTAAGCTGCCCCGACAGGAGTACCTGAAAAACAACGACCCGCCGCATCTCTTTCAGTGCGGCGGGTCGTTGTTTGTAAAAATGTTATGTATGATACTCCAGCCACTTGCCCTTCCACGCATACAGGATCATGAGCAATGCGCCCAGACCCCAGCTGACGGGGTAGAGGATGAACACGCCCTCGATGCCGGAGAAGAAGGGCAGCAGAAACTGGATCCACACCACACGGAACAGGCACAGCGAGACCAGCAGCACCACCATGGGCGGGATGCTGGCACCCGTGCCGCGCACGGCGCCGGCAAGGCCGTGCAGGATGCTGAGCAGGAAGTAGAACGGACAGAACCACCGCATGGCCAGCTTGCCGTAGGTGACCACGGCCTCGTCGGCGGTGAACAGGTGCAGAATGGCGTCCTGTCCGGCCAATAGCGCCGCGCCGGTGCAAAGGGTGTAGATGACCCCGATGGCAAGGGTGACCCAGACTGAGCGCTTTACCCGGTCCAGACGCCCCGCACCGTAGTTCTGCCCCACAAAGGTGGTAGCTGCCATGCTGATGCTGCTCACCGGCAGGATGTTGAAGCCATCGATCTTCATATAGGCTGCAAAGCCCGCCATGGCGGCGGCGCCGTAGCTGTTCACACTGGCCTGCACCAGCACGTTGGAAAAGGAGATGACCATGTTCTGGATGCCGGTGG
>ERZ772901.2986-NODE-2986-length-9989-cov-7.217938_pt1 | contig 9989 bp, 4 predicted proteins | sample MGYA00512123_ERZ772901 | MGnify/ENA primary metagenome ERZ772901 (study PRJEB29015, sample SAMEA2737711) | human gut metagenome | biome: human gut; feature: human-associated habitat; material: faeces | place: China | collected 2012 ...
GGCCGATACCGGGAATGTAAGAGGTGACCTCGATACCATTCGTGAGGCGGACACGAGCAACCTTACGCAGAGCAGAGTTAGGCTTCTTGGGGGTCATGGTACGAACTGCAGTGCAGACACCACGCTTCTGGGGGCTGCTCAGATCAGAGTACTGCTTCTTCTGAGAGTTATAAGTCTTCTGCAGAGCGGGAGCGGTGCTCTTGGTAGTCAGGACCTCACGGCCTTTGCGTACAAGCTGGTTAAAAGTAGGCATTTTGTTTCTCCTTTCTTAATGATGAACATCGGAAACATTTTCCGACTTTTTTGCCGCACTATCCCCATGAGGGACGCGCAACAGTTATATAATACCCGCTTTGCGGCCGGATGTCAACAGTTTTTGCAAATTTTTTTGTATTTATTCCAGATTTTTTCTTTCAGACAGTTTTTGGCAGAAAAAGTGCCTTTTCCATCCCCTGCTGCGCTGCCTTTGGCACGCAAAAACCGCCCCGCAGGCTTTTGCCCACGGAGCGGTTTTGTTTAACGGATCAGATCCTGACGGATGCTGCGCTTACTGTGCGGAGGCAGCCAGCTCGGCTGCGATCTCGGCATCGCGCTCAGCCTCACGGTTCTTCAGATCCTCACGCACCTCCGGCAGACCGGTACCGGCGGGGATCAGCTTACCGATGATGACGTTCTCCTTCAGACCGGACAGCGGGTCGACCTTGCCCTTGATGGCAGCCTCGGTCAGCACGCGGGTGGTCTCCTGGAAGGATGCAGCAGACAGGAAGGAGTCGTTGGCCAGAGCAGCCTTGGTGATGCCCAGCAGCACCTGCTGATACTCTACCAGCTTCAGGCCCTCTTCGCCTGCATCAATGCGCTTCTGCAGATCGGCATTGATGTTCTCCACCTCCAGACGGCTTGCCAGAGCACCGCCGATCAGGTTGGAGGAGCCGGAGTCGGTCACACGCACCTTGCGGCACATCTGACGGACGATGACTTCGATATGCTTATCGTTGATCTCAACGCCCTGCAGACGGTAGACCTTCTGGACCTCATTGATCAGGTAGTTCTGCACGTCCTCCAAACCCTTGATGGCCAGAATATCCTGCGGGTACAGCACGCCCTCGCGGGTGATGATGTCACCCTTCTCCACACGGTCACCGGGCATCACGCGGGAATGCTGGGTGAACGGGATGGAGTAGCTCTTGACTTCCTCTGCACCGTTCTCGTCCTTGCCGGTGACCTTGATGACCACGTTCTTCTTGGTGTCGTCCTGAGAGACCACACCGGAGATCTCGCTCATGATGGCCATGCTCTTGGGACGGCGGCTCTCGAACAGCTCCTCGACACGGGGAAGACCCTGAGTAATATCTTCAGCAGATGCGATACCGCCGGTATGGAAGGTACGCATGGTCAGCTGAGTACCAGGCTCGCCGATGGACTCTGCGGCGATAACGCCGACAGACTCGCCCAGACGGACCGGCTCGCCGTTTGCCATATCGGAACCGTAGCAGCGTGCGCAGACACCGGTCTTTGCACGGCAGGTCAGCAGGCTGCGGATCTTCAGCTTGGTAATGCCAGCAGCCTCGATCTCGTTTGCATCGTACAGGTCGATCATCTTGCCTTCCGGCACGATCACCTTGCCGGTGACGGGGTTGACCACATCGCCCACAGCAAAGCGGCCGATCAAACGCTCACGGAAGCTCTCGATCTTCTCCTTGCCCTCGTGGATCTCAGACACCCACAGGCCGTCGGTGGTGCCGCAGTCGATCTCGCGCACGATGACATCCTGAGAGACATCGACCATGCGGCGGGTCAGGTAACCGGAGTCAGCGGTACGCAGAGCGGTATCGGCCAGACCCTTACGGGCACCACGGGCAGCAACGAAATATTCCAGGATGTTCAGACCTTCACGGTAGTTGGCACGAATGGGCATCTCGATGGTCTTACCGGCGGTATTTGCCAGCAGGCCGCGCATACCGGCCAGCTGCTTGATCTGGTTCATAGAACCACGCGCACCAGAGTCAGCCATCATATAGATCTCGTTGTCCTCCGGCAGGTTGGCTGCCAGAGCCTTTGCGACCTTATCGGTGGTTGCCTGCCAGATGGCAATGGTCTGGTTGTAACGCTCGTTGTCGGAGATCAGGCCGCGGTTGAACAGCTTGCTGACCTGAGAGACCTTCTTGTCGGCGTCGGCAATGATCTCGCTCTTCTGGGGCGGGATCACGGCGTCACACACAGCGACAGAGATAGCCGACAGAGTGGAGTACTTGTAGCCCTGTGCCTTGATGGCATCCAGCATCTTTGCGCAGGCACGGGTGCCGTTGCGGGTCATGCAGCGGGAGATGATGTCGGGCAGGGTCTTTTTGGTCACGCGGAAGCTGACCTCATACTCCAGCCAGTGCTCCGGGTCGGTGCGGTCGATATAACCCAGGTTCTGAGGAACGGGGTTATTGAAGATGATCCGGCCGACGGTGGCATCCACCAGACCGGTGCGCTCCACACCATCAATGACCATGGTGCGGCGGACCTTGATGGGAGCGTGCAGGGTCACAACGTGCTCTGCATAGGCCATCAGGGCCTCGTTCTCATCACGGAAGATCTTGCCTGCACCCTCTTCGTTCTCACGAACGGTGGTCAGGTAGTAGCTGCCCAGGATCATATCCTGAGTAGGAACGGTAACAGGTGCGCCGTCAGAGGGCTTCAGCAGGTTGCCGGAAGCCAGCATCAGCATCTTGGCCTCGCGGCAGGCATCCTCGCCCAGGGGCAGGTGAACTGCCATCTGGTCACCGTCGAAGTCGGCGTTGAACGCCGTACAAGCCAACGGGTGCAGCTGCATGGCCTTGCCCTCGATCAATTTGGGCTGAAAGGCCTGGATACCCAGACGGTGCAACGTCGGGGCACGGTTCATCAGCACCGGATGCCCCTTGATGACGTTCTCCAGAATACCCCAGATAACGGGGTCTTTCCGGTCGATGATCTTCTTGGCCGATTTCACCGTCTTGACGATACCGCGCTCGATGAGTTTGCGGATTACGAACGGCTTGTAGAGTTCGGCCGCCATATCCTTCGGAATACCCATCTCGTGCATCTTCAGTTCAGGACCGACGACGATGACCGAACGGGCCGAATAATCGACACGCTTACCCAACAGGTTCTGACGGAAGCGACCCTGCTTGCCCTTGAGCGAGTCGGACAGCGACTTGAGGGCACGGTTGCTTTCGTTCTTCACGGCGTTGCTCTTGCGCGAGTTGTCGAACAGCGAATCGACCGCCTCCTGCAACATACGTTTCTCGTTGCGCAGAATCACCTCCGGAGCCTTGATCTCGATCAGACGCTTCAGACGGTTGTTACGGATGATGACGCGACGGTAGAGGTCGTTCAGATCCGACGTAGCGAAACGTCCGCCGTCCAGCGGCACCAGCGGGCGCAGCTCGGGAGGAATCACCGGCAGCACCTTCAGCACCATCCACTCGGGTTTGTTCCGGCCTTCCGAAGCACGGAACATCTCGATCACATTCAGGCATTTGAGCGCCTCGCTCTTGCGCTGCTGCGAGGTTTCCGTCGAAGCCTTGTGACGCAGGGCATAGGACATGGAATCCAGATCGACCTGCTGAAGCAACGTATAGATCGCCTCGGCACCCATCTGGGCCACGAACTTGTTGGGATCGCTGTCATCGAGCGACTGGTTGCCCTTCGGCAGCGCGCCCACGATGTCCAGATACTCTTTCTCCGAAAGGGTCTGCAACCGTTCCACACCCTGCTCGGCGGCAGCACCGGCGTTGATTACCACATAGCGCTCGTAATAGATGATCGCCTCCAGCTTCTTGGAAGGGATACCCAGCAGATAGCCGATCTTCGAGGGCAGGGAGCGGAAATACCAGATATGCACCACCGGCACCACCAGCGAAATGTGGCCCATGCGCTCGCGGCGCACCTTTTTCTCGGTCACCTCCACGCCGCAACGGTCGCAGACGATGCCCTTGTAACGGATACGCTTGTACTTGCCGCAATGGCACTCGTAGTCTTTCACGGGACCGAAGATACGCTCGCAGAAAAGACCGTCGCGTTCAGGCTTGTAGGTACGATAGTTAATGGTTTCGGGCTTCAGCACCTCGCCGCTCGACTGCGCCAGAATCTCTTCCGGCGAAGCCAGTCCGATCGAAATGGAGCTGTAACCGTTATTCACTTTATTGTCTTTATTGAATGACATAATGCAATGCTTTTTTCTTATCCTCTATATACTACTACCTACCTTCCCTTACTCCAGCTTGACCGAAAGGGCCAGACCGCGCAACTCGTGCAGCAACACGTTCATTGCCTCGGGAATACCCGGCTTGGGCAGGTTGTCGCCTTTGACGATGGCCTCGTAAGCCTTGGCACGACCCATCACGTCATCCGACTTGATGGTCAGGATCTCCTGCAGGATATTGGCGGCGCCGAATCCTTCGAGCGCCCAAACCTCCATCTCACCGAAACGCTGACCGCCGAACTGAGCCTTACCGCCGAGCGGCTGTTGCGTGATAAGCGAATAGGGACCGATCGAACGGGCGTGCATCTTGTCGTCGATCATGTGGCCGAGCTTGAGCATGTAGATCACACCCACCGTAGCCGGCTGGTCGAACTTCTCGCCCGTACCGCCGTCGTACAGGTAAGTACGTCCGCTGCGCGGAATACCCGCCTTCGCCGTATATTCATTGATCTGGTCGAGCGAAGCACCGTCGAAAATAGGCGTCGCGAACTTCAGTCCCAGCTCCTTGCCGGCCCAGCCGAGCACGGTTTCGTAAATCTGACCGAGGTTCATACGCGAAGGCACACCCAGCGGGTTCAGGCAGATATCGACGATCGTACCGTCCTCGAGGAACGGCATATCCTCGTCGCGCACGACACGGGCCACGATACCCTTGTTGCCGTGGCGTCCCGCCATCTTGTCGCCCACCTTCAGCTTGCGCTTCTTGGCGATATAGACCTTGGCCATCTGGATCACGCCCGTCTGGGGAAGTTCGTCGCCGTTGGTGAGGTTGTATTTCTCACGCTTGATCGCGGCATCGGCCTTCTTCCATTCGATCGTATAGTTGTTGATCGTCTTCTCTACCAGCGCATCGAGGTGGCTGTCGCCCGTCCACTTGCAGGTCCCCAGGTTCAGGTACCCCATTGCAACGCCCGACTTCTCGTCGGTGACTTTGCGGGAGAGCTCATCGAGCAGCTTCTGGGTGAATTTCGTTCCGGCAGGATAGAGTTCCACACCGAAGTAATCGGTGATACCCGTAGTCGTCTTGCCCTGAAGCAGCGTATAAAGTTTGTTTACGAGCTGCTTGGTCAGGTCGGCGACCTGGGCTGCGAACTTCTCGTCGAGCTTCTCAATCTGCAGCTTCTCCGAGCTCTTTCCCGCACGCTTGTTCTCCTTGCCGGCACGGCTGTAAAGCTTCGTGTCGATCACCACACCGTGCAACGACGGCTGCGCCTTGAGCGAAGCGTCCTTCACGTCGCCGGCCTTGTCGCCGAAGATCGCGCGGAGCAGCTTCTCCTCGGGCGAAGGATCGCTCTCGCCTTTCGGAGTGATCTTACCGATCAGGATGTCCCCCGGATGCACGTTAGCACCTATACGGATAATACCGTTGGCATCCAGATCCTTGGTAGCGTCCTCGCTCACGTTCGGAATATCCGAGGTCAGCTCCTCGACGCCGCGCTTGGTGTCGCGGACCTCCATGATGTACTCATCGACATGGACCGAAGTGAAAATGTCCTCGCGCTGGATACGCTCCGAAATCACGATGGCATCCTCGAAGTTGTAACCCTTCCAAGGCATGAAAGCCACCTTCAGGTTACGCCCCAACGCCAACTCGCCCTTCTGCGTCGAATAACCTTCGGTCAGGATCTGGCCTTTGGTCACCTTGTCACCCGTCAGAACGGCCGGTTTCAACGTGATCGACGTATTCTGGTTCGTACGACGGTAGCGAGGCAGTTCATAAGTCGTAATTTCCGGCTCGAACGAGCAGATCACCTCCTCTTCCGTCCGCTGGTATTTGATCTGAATCTTGGTTGCATCCGCAAATACCACCTCACCGTCGCCCTCGGCGATGATCTGGATGCGACTGTCGGAGATCATATCCTTTTCGATACCCGTACCGACGATCGGCGACTCGCAGGTCACCAGCGGCACGGCCTGGCGCATCATGTTCGATCCCATGAGGGCACGGTTCGCATCGTCGTGCTCCAGGAAGGGAATCAGGCTCGCCGCGATCGACGCGATCTGGTTCGGAGCTACGTCCATGAGCGTCACCTCCTGGGCCGTCACAACGGGGAAATCGGCGCCTTCACGGGCCTTGATGCGGTCGGGCTGCAGGAAATGGCCCTCGTCGTCGATCGGAACATTCGACTGGGCGACCACCTGCCCCTCCTCCTCTTCGGCCGAATAATATTTGATATCGGCATTGTTGAGATCCACCTGTCCGTTGGTCACGGTACGGTAAGGAGTCTCGATGAATCCCATGTCGGAGATCTTGGCATAGACGCAGAGCGACGAAATCAGACCGATGTTCGGGCCTTCGGGAGACTCGATCGGGCAAAGACGGCCGTAGTGCGTGTAGTGCACGTCGCGGACTTCGAAACCGGCACGGTCACGCGAAAGACCGCCGGGACCGAGGGCCGACAGACGACGCTTGTGCGTGATTTCGGCCAGCGGGTTGATCTGGTCCATGAACTGCGAAAGCTGCGAAGTGCCGAAGAACGAATTGATCACCGAAGAGAGCGTCTTGGCGTTGATCAGATCCACCGGCGTGAAGACTTCGTTGTCACGCACGTTCATACGCTCGCGGATGGTACGCGCCATGCGCACGAAACCTACCGAGAACTGGTTGGAAAGCTGCTCGCCCACCGTGCGGACACGACGGTTCGAGAGGTGGTCGATATCGTCCACCTCGGCTTTCGAGTTGATGAGCTGGATCAGGTACTTGATGATGGCGATGATGTCCTCGCGCGTCAGCGTGCGGATCGCCGGATCGATGTCCAAATCGAGCTTCTTGTTGATCCGATAACGGCCGACATCGCCCAGGTCGTAACGCTTGTCCGAGAAGAAGAGCTTCTCGATCACGTCGCGGGCCGTAGCCTCGTCGGGCGGCTCCGAAGCACGCAACTGGCGATAGATATACACCACGGCTTCTTTTTCGGAGTTACACGGATCTTTCTGTAAAGTATTGTATATAATAGAGAAATCGATACCCGACAGATTCTCCTTATGCAGCAGAATCGTCTTGGCACCGCTCTCGATAATCTGGTCGATATGCTCTTCCTGGAGCACCGTTTCTCGGTCAACGATCACGTTGTTACGTTCGATCGAAACCACCTCGCCCGTATCCTCGTCCACGAAATCCTCGACCCAGGTCGAAAGAACCCTGGCGGCCAACTTGCGGCCGACGGCCTTCTTCAGAGCGGCTTTGGTCACTTTCACTTCGTCCGCGAGATCGAAAATCTCGAGGATCTGCTGATCGGCTTCGAAACCGATGGCACGCAGCAGGGTCGTAACGGGCAACTTTTTCTTACGGTCGATGTACGCGTACATCACGTTGTTGATGTCGGTAGCGAACTCGATCCACGATCCCTTGAACGGGATGATACGAGCTGAATAGAGCTTCGTACCGTTGGTGTGCATGCTCTGTCCGAAGAACACGCCCGGCGAGCGGTGGAGCTGCGAAACGATGACGCGCTCGGCACCGTTGATGACGAACGTACCACGTTCGGTCATATAGGGAATCGTACCGAAATAGACATCCTGCACGACCACGCCGAAATCTTCGTGCTCGTCATCGGTACAATATAGTTTCAATTTGGCTTTTAAGGGAACACTATAAGTCAGGCCGCGTTCCAGACACTCTTCGATCGAATAGCGGGGCGGGTCGATATAGTAGTCGATGAACTCCAGAACGAAATTGTTTCTGGTATCGGTAATGGGAAAATTCTCCTGAAACACCTTATACAGCCCCTCGTTCTTACGATTCTCGGCCGTGGTGTCCATCTGGAAAAAATCCCGGAACGATTTAAGCTGTACCTCCAGCAAGTCGGGATAAGGCACCCGGTTCTTGACTGTCGAAAAGCTAACTCTTTGTTGTGTTTTTGTCGTGGACATCGGTAAAATCCAAATTAAAGTTGAAGGTTTAAGTATTCCGGGGGAAGCCCCCGCAGCGGACCTCTTCTAATCCCGCTAATGCCCCCAGTGTAAACAGATTACACCCTGAGAGCATCCAAACTTCCAAAGACCAGACACAGCTCCTGTCGGCACTTCTAATCTTTAGACCAGAAAAGGCATAGAGCTTACAGCAGCGTAAGCCCTATACCCTGAGTTTGTCCTGAAACTTTTAAGTAGAAACTACTTAACCTCAACTTCAGCACCTGCCTCTTCGAGCTGAGCCTTGATCGACTCGGCCTCCTCCTTGGAAACACCCTCCTTGATTGCTTTCGGAGCAGCATCAACCAAAGCCTTGGCATCGCCCAGCGACAGGCCTGCGATATCCTTCACAACTTTGATAACCTGGAGCTTCGACTGGCCAGCGTTCTTCAGAATCACGTCGAATGCGCTCTTCTCAGCGGCAGCAGCCTCTCCGGCGGCGGCAGCAGGCGCTGCAACAGCAACGGCTGCAGCTGCGGGTTCAATGCCGTACTCCTCTTTGAGGATCGTAGCCAACTCGTTTACCTCCTTAACTGTCAAATTTACCAATTCTTCAGCTAATTTTTTTACATCTGCCATAAGTTCAATCTTATTAAATTTTGTTTGAATTCTTGTTTGTTAATTTCTTTCTTCGAGCGTCTTTACGATACCCGCAATCTTTTGGCCTGCATTAGACTGCAATGCAGAGATAACATTCTTCGCAGGAGATTGCAGCAGGGCGATGATATCGCCGATAAGCTCCTCCCGGCTCTTAATGTTGCACAGAGTGTCCAACTGGTTGTCGCCTACATACACGCAGCCTTCCACGTACGCCGCTTTCAGTACCGGCTTGTCGGAAGTCTTGCGGAACTCCTTGATCAGCACCGCAGGCGTCTTGCCCGTGTGGGCGAACATTACCGAGGTCGAACCCTCCAATACTTTCACCAAATCAGCATCCGCTTTCTCCACCCGCTCCAGCGCTTTGGCAAGAAGCGTGTTCTTTACGACCACCAGCTTGATGTCGCTTTCGAAGCACTTGCGACGCAACGACGCAGTCTGCTCAGCATTCAAAGCCTCGATGTTCGTAATGTAAAAGTGAGGATACTCGTTGAGCTGCTCGGCGAGGCTGTCAATGACAACCAATTTTTCTTCCTTCGTCATCTCTTAAATCCTCCCTCTTATTTAGTTTCTACTGATTTAGCATCGATCTGCAAGCCAGGGCTCATAGTCGTCGAGAGGAAAATACTCTTAACATAAGAACCTTTCGCTGCAGCCGGTTTCAATTTCATAATCATGCTGAGCACCGTATTCACGTTATCGGCAATCTGCTCCGCAGAGAACGAAATCTTACCAACTGAAGTGTGGATAATACCGAACTTGTCCACTTTGAAGTCGATCTTACCCGATTTTACCTCACTTACAGCCTTTCCAACTTCCATCGTAACCGTGCCGGTCTTGGGGTTCGGCATCAGGCCGCGGGGACCCAGAATACGACCCAGCGCCCCCACCTTACCCATCACGTTCGGCGTACAGATGATCACATCGATATCCGTCCAACCGGACTTGATCTTCTCGACGTATTCATCCAAACCTACGTAGTCGGCACCGGCAGCCTGCGCTTCGGCCTCTTTTTCCGGAGTACAGAGCACGAGAACCCGTACCTGCTTACCCGTACCATGAGGAAGAGTCACAACGCCTCTCACCATCTGGTTGGCCTTACGCGGGTCAACGCCCAAACGTACGTCGATATCCAGAGAAGCGTCAAACTTGGTATAAGTGATTTCCTTTACCAACTGAGCAGCTTCCTTGAGAGAGTATGCTTTCCCTGCTTCAATTTTTTCTGCAGCCAACTTTTGATTTTTTGTCA
>ERZ772901.2988-NODE-2988-length-9986-cov-2.301581_pt1 | contig 9986 bp, 7 predicted proteins | sample MGYA00512123_ERZ772901 | MGnify/ENA primary metagenome ERZ772901 (study PRJEB29015, sample SAMEA2737711) | human gut metagenome | biome: human gut; feature: human-associated habitat; material: faeces | place: China | collected 2012 ...
CTGTTCCAGCTCTTCCTTCACGATGATCGGGATCGGGAAGCTTGTATATAATTCCTCCCCGTTCTTTTGAAACTGCTCAAGGACCGACCGTTCCATCAAGATCGAATAGGGGATAAACGGATTGTTCTTCACAAGTTCGGCATTTTCCGTGGCCGTCCTGCCATTTTTCGAGAGCCATTCCATTCCGTATACAAGGTCGATCCCGTTCTGCTCCATATAAGTCCTGATGTTTTCCGGAAGCTCCGTGGTCTTTCCCTCTTTTAACTGTCTGAAATGCTTTTCCTGATCCCCCTTTTTCCGAATCAGTCTGCTTCTCGCGACATCTAATTCCCTGATCTTTCCGTCAAGCTGATCCAGGATCAGATCTCTTCTGTCAAGATGTTCTTCGTCCACATTGGCATATTTCATGATCCGCAGACGTTCCGTTTTTTGTCTTTCCAGATCTGCAAGTTTCTCAGAAACATGGTCTAACTTATGGGCAATGTCATTTAACGTCACAGTTCCGTCCGAAGCTTCCTGCGAAAGCTTTTTCCGGGTCTGTTCCTGTTCCATAAGTTTCCGGGCGTATTTCACCGACTTATTTTTCTTCTCCTGCAGTCCCGCATCGATCTCCTTCCGGAAAATCTCCAGCGCTCCATCTTCATAAAGCCCAAGGAGGTTTCTCCTGAGTTCGGCGTTAAACTCCCGGTTAAAGGAGTCTTCCACCTCATCATAGCTCCTGACTCTGCTCTCTTTCGCTCCGATATCTCCGCTTAATTTCCGGATTTCCCGCTCCTTCTCGTCCCGCTCCCGTTCCGCATTTTCCCGGGCTCTTTCCGTTTCCGCAAGCGTTTTCTCCTCCGACTGTCTCTGATCCTTCAGCTTTTTAACATTTTCCGAGTACAGCGCATATAACCGGCATCCGATCTTCTCGATTTCATCCTTCGATTCTTCCGTTTTCTGTAAAAGTACCTGAAGTTTCGCGTCCACCTCCGCCTTCTGGCGTTCAAAATCCTTTAATTCCAGATAGATCTTATGAAGATCATACGTATCGATCTTTCGTAAGAGATGATTCTTCAGAGAAGTGAGTCTTGTGATCTCGATCTCCTGCTGCGCTCTCTGTGAAAGGATCTCCGTTTTCTGATCCTCACTGAGATAGATCTGGTAGGAGAGCTGTTCGTAAACGATCTGTCTCTGCTCTCTCTCGATCTGTTCGAACTTCTCCTGACCGGCAGCAATCTCTGTCTGCAGCCGGTCCAGCTCTTTCCGGAGCGATTTCGCATAGAGGATCATCTCCGTTCTGAGATTCACAGCGTCCCGGTCTTTTTGCGCATAATCATCAATCATATCTTTCAGCGGTTTCGTGTCCTCAAAATACTGTTCAATGATCCCCTTGCGGCGGATCTTCGACTGATTGCTCCGGTACTGTTCAATAAACTGGAATGCCAGCTTCCGGAACTCGTCGATCTTATTCTTTTCCTGATTTAATTTATCCTCGATGGGACGCAGAAACCAGTTTTCCACCAGATCCTTCTCGTCCTTAGCGTTCTGGAACAGTTCCGAAAGTCCGGACTCCTTCTGGTTTACCTTCCGGATAATGCTCTCCCATTCCTTATTGTTGATCTGATACTGGCGGAGTGTGGAAAAATACTGGCGTCTCCCGTACTGGCTCGCCATATCATACAGTCGGAAATCTCCCGGTTCATTCCTGCTGATCTCTTCCAGAAGATTTTTGCATTCTCCGAAGCCCTTCAGGATCTTTTTATTTCCGTCCTGTCGAATGATTGGAAGATTGTCAAGGTCATATTTACAGCCATTCGAATAGCTCCCGGTAAATGTGTACATTTCCAGCTCTTCCGTGTCGTTATCTTCCTTCTGGTTTTTCCGCACCATCATCCCCGCCAGAAAACGATCGATTCCATTGTCAAGGATCCATTCCGTCATGAGGAACGTCGGACGGTTCGTCGTAAAATAACTCTTAAACGGCCGATCTCCGAAATCCCGGTATGTCCGGTTCACAAAAAGACTCACGATCATCTGCACCAGTACGCTTTTCCCACCGCCGTTGCGCAGGGAGATCAGCGTATTCTGACCACCGAGATCAAAGGTTTCGTCGTCGATCTTTATGGTATTATTATTGTAATTCAGGTTTAAAATCCGGATCCGCGATATCTTACTCATGTGTCTCCCCCAATGTCTCCATGATCCTTGCGTAATTTTCCTTGTTCAGGATCTTGTATTCCATAATGCTGTCGAGTTTTGCCGTGGTCTTGATCATCTCATCTTCCGGGATAAAGATGATCAGCCCCTGCCGGTCCAGGAAATTGCAGATAATGCTTACATATCCTTCCTTCGTATACTTTGACCGGCTGCCTGCCTCCACACTCTTTAACGCTTCATAAGCTTCACTCATGCTCTTATAATCCAGAACAGTTTCGTACATCTCGGTGTAAAGATTCGTTCCATCCTGCTCCCTCTCCTGTTCAAGCGCGAGTCCCGCCTTCAACCGCTCTGACACGATATTCTGCAGCTCTCCGAGTTTCAGGAATTCTCTGGATTTGCTGGTGCTTCCCTGCCCGTCATAGAATTCTGCAAGCAGCGTCAGGATCACAAACTGAGCCAGATAGTAGTCCCGGTCCGTGGCATTGGGTTTACATAATTCTTTTTTCAGATCTGCCTTCGTAAATCCAAGATATTTATTGTCGATATCCGGCATCAGATAGATCGTGGTTCCGTATCTCTCGATCTTACAATCCGCAATCTCCGCCTGATTTTTTACTAAATTCATGACCTCCTCGTGCTCCACATAGGCGCGGTACAGATCATTGACTCCCGCGTCCAGATCGCTTAATGCTCCATGGCACAAAAGGTAGTAAAATATTTTCTGGCTGTATGTGATCATCTCTGCTTCGTATGCCATCTCTTATCTCTCCTCATAGCAAAAGCCCACGTTGGAACATTTGAAATTTCTCCGGTTCCCGGCTTCGTCCATCACGTTTTTAAAATGTACATGTTTCCCGTCTTCCATTGGGAATATATGGATCTTCCCGATTTTCCGGTATCTCCGGTCTTCCAGAATAGCCAGCAGCATCTCATTCAGTACAAAGCCCTCTGAGGCATCCATAAGATAGTCGGTCTGTTCTTTCTGAAGTGTCCCGATATCGATCGTTCCGGCTGTCAGGAACTCGATGATGACTTCCCTGAATATCTCCGCAGTTGGAAGCAACCGTTCCCGTTCTTCCTCTTTACAGCTGATATTTAATGTTTCCAGTGTCATTTCCTTATGGATTACCAGCTGTTCCAGAATGACATTGACGCAGCCCTCATATTTTTTCATCCGTTCCTGCCTGCGCTGCTCCTTTTCCCGGTTGTATTCTTCCTCATCAAAATCCAGTTCCATGGACTCATCTTCCACATCTGATTTCTTTAGCTTTTTCTGATATTCCATCATTTTTTCCGGGTTGAAGATCTTATTGATCCGGCTGCTAAACAGGGGCGCAAATATTTTATCCGCGTTTTTCAAAAGTGACACATCCTTCAAAATCTTGTCATAGACATCGCTCCGGAACGGAAACCGCTGCACTAACGTCATATTGGAATAATTTTCCAGCTCCTCATCGTACAGTTTCTTCAGGTCAAAGTGCTGTCCAAGGATCCGCTGATGCTCGTCCAGCGTCTGCGTCAGGTACCGTCCGATCGTCCTGAGATTTCCCAGATTCGTTTTTTCTTTTTCCGTGAATTCTTCCGCATTCATCTGCTTTTCTTCGAATTCTTCAATTTTTTCTTCAATAAAGTCACGGTGGAGCCGGAACTTTTCCCTAGTCTCCACCACGGTGCTGATATTGTCCTCCACCAATTTTCCATACTCTTCCACGGAATAGGATAAAGCGTTTCTCCGTACGGCTAACATTGCCTCCTCGATCTTCTGGCTCTGTTTGCGCAGCTGACCGAAAATATTTTTGATGTCATCGACAGCCCGGTTATAATCTGCCTTTTCCAAATGCATTTTAAAAAGCATTTCGTGAACAGAAAGCTTCATATTATTTTCCATTTCCATTGTTGCCAGCAGCATGTTATATCCCTCGTCCGTCAGATAATAGGAGGTTCTCCTGACTCCATTCTCCAGATACACGACCTTATTATCAATATAGCGGATATTGATGTCCTGATAGGTCCGTTTTTCATAATCAAAGGCCTTAAAATACATGGAAGAACCGCTGTTCCCAAGGATATCTTCCACCATAAACCTTGCAAATTCCTGACTTTTCTCAAAGTTTAATTTCCGCCCGTAATATCCGTAGCTGATGTCCTCCACAAATGACGCGATCTCGCCCATCGTACAGTTTTCTTCCCGCAGGGAATACTCCATAATGAAAAGGAGCAGTGTGAACAACATGTTCATCTGCTCATCCCGTGTCTCGATCCCATATTCTTTCCAGAGCTTTTTATCAAAGCTGTTGCTGCAAAGCACCGAATATCGGCCGACGCACTTCATTCTCTGATCAAAATTTTTCAAAAAATCTTTATCGATCATCATTTATCACCAATCATGTTCATTTAAAATTTCCTGTGGAATGTATTTTCCCATATCAAGCAGCTCCCGGATCTGATGCCTCCGCTCCGCATCAAATGCCGACAAAAAGCTGGTTCCGATGTTGGCGTTCTGCTTTTCCTTCATATCCGGTAGTCTGGAAAACCCAAGCTGCCATGCCTTATCTAACATCTTTTCATACGCCTCTTTAAAAATATGGATTCCGCTCTCCCGGTACTGCTTCTGCTCGATCAAATGTTCAAAGATCAGAATGCCCTCAAAATCAAGATCACCGAAATAAAACAATGCATTCTTTCCCAGGAAGTATCGTTCCGCACCATTGACATAATCCTCAAAGGTCTTCCAGATTCCTTTTCCGGCTCCGTAGATCACTGTACCGAACTCCCTTCCCATGATCCTGTCATTTCCGAAATTCATATATCTCCGAATATCAAAAAAGGTGTCCTTATTTTCTATGATCAGAATATTCTGCGGTGTCTGCTTGGAACAGGAATAATAAGAAAGCGGCTCTGATGTTTCATAAAAAGCCAGCGTTTCCGGAGTGATCGCAACTCTCTTACAAAGCTCAAGACCGCCCTCTCTCTGGAAATACTTCTCCCTGTGGAAAATCTCAAAACTGCGCTCATTCATTGTTTCCTGAACCAACAAAAGCTCCGAATGATCCTTTAGATAATCGCTCAAAAGCTGCAGCTTCTCCCTGTCCCTCTCGTAGCATTCCGGATGTTCTCGGTAATAGAACGTATTGATCCTGGGATGATACCGATATTTCAGTTCCTCATAAAGCTCCGTATAATCCGCTTCTTTTTCGTATTCCCAAAAGCATAGCGGCAGTGCCGGCTTCCTCCCGTTATTCTTTGCACTTTTCATCGGAACAAGCTCTCCGTTCTCGATCTGCCGCATGACAACTTCATAAAACTTTGAATAATCTGCCTCCGAAAACTCTGCTGACAGCTCCTGTAAGTAGACCTTGTGTTTCTTCATCTCCCTGACTCCGCTCCTTTTTCCGCGCTCGCTTTATATGTATCTTAGCATCAGGAGGCGGAAATGCCAAGGTGATTTCGCGATTCTCTCTGATTCAGAAAAAATATTTCCTGCTGCAAAAAAGAACCAGAAGGATTCATTCTCCCTCTGGTTCTTATCTTCATTCATGTTATGTTACGGAATCAGAAATTCAATCCTCCAGCCTCGGCCCAACCTCCTTCGGGATCGGGCACTCGTAGATGCCGTTTGTCTCCGCCATCCACTCATCATGTGCCTTTTTCAGGATCTCCGGGCTCTCCATGGTCTTTAATGCAGCCAGTGCCATCGCCTCGCCTACATTCAGCATCGCCTTATGTGCGATCTCCGTATTTCCATGGGCGGTCATCTGCCAGGTGTGAGAGGCGGTGCCGAGAGTTGCGGTAGCAGTTGTACACATAGCGGTCGGGATCACATAACTGGCGTCACCGACGTCGGTGGAGCCGGCCTGAACTTTTTCGTTCCAGACGAGCGGAGCGATAGATGTGTGGAGCGGGTGGGCTTCAATCTCCTCCATGTGGTCCGCGCCGAAGAGCTTCCTTAAGGACGCGCGCTTTGCCTCCATCTCATCCGGCGTCGCGGTCTCATGGAAGAATTTTGATGCCAGGGCAAAGTCCGCCTCGTCGTATTTCGGGGCACCGATCTCCTCCATGGACTCGTGGAGAACTTCTGAGAGGACATGGTTCGGGATATAGTCGGAAAGTCCGGCGTAAAGCTCGTATGTCATCTCGGTTCCCGTCATCTTTGCGGCGCCTTCCGCCACATCAACGACGCGCTTGTAGATCTCCTTCACCTGCCATGACTTTGGTGCACGGATAAAATAGTGGACTCTGCTGTGTCCCTGGACAACGTTCGGGGCGATTCCCCCCACATCGCGGTACGCGTAGTGGACTCTTGCGTCGGAGATAATGTGCTCCCGCAGGTAGTTGACGCCGACGCTCATGAGCTCCGCAGCGTCCAGTGCGGAACGTCCAAGTTCCGGAGCTGCCGCCGCGTGGGAGGTCACACCCTTGAAGTTGAAGAACACGCTGACATTCGCCAGTGTAGACTCGGACCAGATCGCATTCTTATCGCCCGGATGCCATGTAAAAGTAGCATCCACACCGTCAAATACACCTTCTCGTGCCATGATTGCCTTTCCGTCTCCCTTTTCCTCACTCGGGCATCCAAAAAGGATCACAGTTCCCGCTTCCGGGTGTTCCTCGATATAAGCTTTTACAGCAAGTGCTGCCGCCATGGCACCCGCACCGAGGAGGTTATGTCCGCATCCATGTCCATCCGGGTTGTCCCCTGCGGCTTTCTTTCGCATCGTACAGCCGCCTTCCTGGGACAACTCCGGCAGGGCGTCATACTCGGCGAGGAAACCGATCACCGGCTTTCCGCTTCCGTATACAGCCTTGAACGCCGTCGGCATGCCGCCGACCCCCATCTCCACCTGAAATCCCTCTTTTTTCAGGACTTCCTCGTAGAGCTTCGCGGTCTTGAATTCATGGAATCCGACCTCTGCGTAGTCGAAAATTTTGTCGCTGACATCAACGATCAGAGCTTTTTTATCTGCAACTGCTTTTAAGACAAATTCTTTTTTATCCATATTATTTGTCCGAATTTCCGGATCTTCCTTTCTTAAATTTGTCAGGAAATTACGCCTGTGCCGCACGTTTTCATATTTTCCGCCGACCAGGACGCTTATTTTCCCTTTACTCGCTGATTTTTCCCTTTTTATAAAGTGCCAGAGAGTAGATCACCGACAAAATGATCACACCGACCATAATATAGCTCTGGTTTGAAGAGAACACCTTGCGGCCGATCACTAAGATTGCGATGATCGGAAGCGCGATCGGAATGATGGCCTGCTTCGGGGCCTTTAAGATGAACGGGAACAACAGGGCACCCATAAGTGCCGGAACCATGTTCTGGAATGCCGGCTGTAAGAACGCGTTGTTGTAGATCGGCTCAAAGAGCGGGGCTAAGAACAGCATTCCCAGGAATACAATGGCTGTTGTCACGAATGTGGATGCCGCAACAGCGATGATCGCAACGACATCGGCGCGGTCACTTCCGGCTGTGTATCCTGCAACCTCCATAGCGTTGACCGCCGCCGGAACTTTCATATTGCTGACATTACCAGTAACGCAGGACATATAGAGCGCGCCGCTTCCGATGATCGGCATGAAGGACAGGTTCTCACAGATACCGCTGATGCTGAATGTCAGGAGAAGCGGGATCGCATTTTTCAGAATTTCCGGAATATTCATGGAAATTCCATTTACTGCAGCAAGTCCGAAAGGAACCGCCATGAAGCTGATCAGGGCACAGACGACGGTGATTCTTCCAAGTCTGTGGATCTTATTATAAAAGCTGTTATCTTTCATATCGTTTTTCCTCCTAAATAAGCAGATTCGCTACACATGCACCGAGCATTCCAATGATCATGCTGAGCGGGAACGCGAACTCTTTCAGCTTCTTGTGGTTCGCCGCAAACTTGTTTACGAAGATCGATGTGATACCGGCAACCAGGATCGCTGCAACCGCCGGGATATTCGCGATATTTGTGAAATGCGGAGCTGCCATGGTTCCATAGAGACCGAGGAACATTGCTGTCGTGATGATCGGAACGAGCTTCGCGTTGCTGTTCTTGATGGACTCGACTTTCTTATCGTACGCCTTTAAGAAGAAAACGTTGAAAATATTTCCGCCAAGAATTCCAATTGTTACAACAAACAGAATAAACACAAAAGTATCAGCCGGGATGTCCGGGACGGTGATGGATTCCAGGCCCAGCGCCTCTGCCGCCATATTCGCGACCATGGTCTCATATGCTGCGGAACCTACAACGCTTAAGCGGAGCCACGGGAAATAACGGCCCAGGGACGGAACCAGGAGCAGGTAACTCACGATGATCGGGAGTGACGGGATAATAGAGAAGATCGCGCTGCTTCGTGCGGCTTCCTTCATTTCCTGGTCTGTCATGTTCAGTTCTTTTCCGCGTTTGAATGCCACGATCATAAAGATCACCGGCTGGAGAAGAACGATCAGGATGGTGATTCCACAGAGAATTGCCATCGTCGTACTGTTTGCTAACTGCAGATGCGTACTCATAGTGATTCCTCCTTATGTATAGCCCGGAATGCAATAGTTACAGATCACTCGCCAGTTTCTATATCTGTTTGGTTTGACATATCCGGTTGATTGGTATACACTTGATTATACTATTTCTACAGAGTTTTACAAATTTCCCGTTTTCATCACGTTATAACTGAAACGTTATAAGTCAGTATTTATCCGGGCTGTGATATATCCGTGATATTATAGATCATGTTCCCGGATTACATCCGCAGGGCGGCTGGCTTTTATTTCAGAAAGGAGACTATCCCCTATGAATCTTCAGAACATGGAATACCTCATCGAGATCTCAAACTGCGGTTCCATCTCCGCCGCCGCGAAACGCCTCTTCGTGACCCAGCCCTATCTCAGCAAGGTCCTCAGGGAGACGGAAAAAGAATACGGGCTCACAATCTTTACCCGCGGAAAAAACGGAATTATCCCGACGGAATCCGGACGGCTCTTTCTCGACATGAGTCGGGATCTCATCGAGCACGCGAAACATTTTAAGACCACCTTTAAGGAACATTCGGAAGCTTACCGCCTGCGGGTCTCCTCCAGCAGCTGTTCCCACTCCAGCGATGCCTTTATCCGCATGGTGAACTCTCTTGCGGACACGCCGTTCCGTTTTTTCTACCGGGAAATGACCGGAAATGAAGTCATCGAGGATGTCTACACGAACCGCGCCGACATCGGATTTATCATGTATCCGGCCCATAAAGCAGACAAGATCCAGGAGCTTCTCACCTTCCGCCATCTGGAAGCGCGCCCGCTGTTCCAGTCCCCGACACAGTTTTTCTGCCGGGTCGGACATCCGATTCTAAAGGAACTGGATAACCTGACACCGGAAAAGCTGTATCAGTACAACTTCGTCCTCTACCCAAGTGAGAGCACAAAGACCCGGGCCGCCGAGAGCGTTTACAATGACGAAACACTGCAGCTCATCCACTGGAACAGGATCTCCCAGGTCATCTATGTCAACAGCCGCGCCCTGCTCCACAACGTGATCCAGCGCTCCGACTATCTCGGAATCGGAATGATCCCGATGCGGGAGCAGGTGGAAAACTATAATATCGTCTCATTCCCGCTCCCGGACTGGATGCGGCCGGAAGCCGACCGGTATGGCGATTTTATCAGCGCCTATATCTTCCAGAAAGGTATCCAGCTGCCGAAGGCAGCCAGGGCGTATATCACGTTTCTGGAACAGTTTTACGGTCCGGATTCAGGGTATGAGGAAGAATGTTCGAAGAACAAAAGCTTGTAGAATTGTTTCGTTGAAATCTGCAGGATCGCCGTTCCTGCACACAGGTAGGAATTTTCTGAACTGAAAATTCCG
>ERZ772901.2996-NODE-2996-length-9963-cov-18.170872_pt1 | contig 9963 bp, 10 predicted proteins | sample MGYA00512123_ERZ772901 | MGnify/ENA primary metagenome ERZ772901 (study PRJEB29015, sample SAMEA2737711) | human gut metagenome | biome: human gut; feature: human-associated habitat; material: faeces | place: China | collected 2012 ...
GCGCTGGATACCAGCAAGGTGGACTGCGATTATTATAACTTCCTGCGGGGAGACCACTCGGCCTTCAACTCCTACCGGGGCGAGTATATGACCCAGTATTCCTGGGCAGAGGTCACACGTTCGGCGCTGCGCCAGCAGGCCGCAGCCACGCCTAAAAGCGGGTCTATCCCAAGCTATTACGTCCCGCCCACGGGCTTTTAAAACTGCAAAAAACACCAAAGGCTGCTGCGCAAAACGATGCGCAGCAGCCTTTATCATTCTCTCAAAACCGCTCCAGTTCCAGCAGATATTCCTTGATATCCAGCCCCTCGGCGTAGCCGGTCAGACTGCCGTCTGCGCCAATGACCCGGTGGCAGGGCACCACGATGCACAGCGGGTTGCAGTGACAGGCGCTGCCCACGGCGCGGCTTGCCTTTGGCTTGCCCAGCGCCGCCGCCAGTTGACCGTAGGTGCGCACCTCCCCGTAGGGGATCCTGCGCAGCTGCGCCCATACCGCCTGCTGAAAGGCCGTGCCTTTTGCCGCCAGCGGCAGGTCGAACTCCCGGCGCACCCCGGCAAAATATTCGTTCAGCTGCTCCTCTGCCTCCTGCAGCAGGGGCGTTTCCACCACCCTGCGTGGCAGCGGCTCCAGCTCCGGCGCACCGTCCGGGCAAAAATGTACCCCGCACAGTGCGTCGTTTTCCTCCTCCAGACAGATGGCACCAAGGATGCTGTTGATGTACCAGACGTTCAAAACCGGCCTCTTCCTTTCCTGTAAGAATGTGCTATACTGGTACTATCTTAACACAAAAATTTCCGTGAGGAAAGGGGCGTTTCAATTATGGTCAAGGCACTGGAAGACATCATTGCAAAAAGCAGCAGCATCGTCTTTTTCGGCGGCGCGGGCGTTTCTACGGAAAGCGGCATCCCGGATTTCCGCAGCGTGGACGGGCTGTACCACCAGAAATACGACTACCCGCCCGAAACCATCCTCAGCCATACCTTCTGGGAGGAAAACCCGGAGGAATTTTACCGTTTTTACCGCGACAAGCTGATCGTAAAGGGGGCAAAGCCCAACGCCGCCCATCTGCGGCTGGCAAAGCTGGAACAGCAGGGCAAGCTGCGGGCTGTGGTCACCCAGAACATTGACGGCCTGCATCAGGCGGCGGGCAGCAAAACGGTGTACGAGCTGCACGGCAGCACCTTGCGCAACTACTGCACCCGCTGCGGCAAGTTCTACGATGTGGATTTCATCGCAAACAGCACCGGCGTGCCCCGCTGTACCGAGTGTGGCGGCATCGTAAAGCCGGACGTGGTGCTTTACGAAGAGGGCTTGGACGAGGAGGTGCTGTCCGGCGCAGTGGATGCCATCCGCCATGCCGATACCCTTATCATCGGCGGCACCAGTCTGGTGGTGTACCCTGCCGCCGGGCTCATCCGGTATTTCCGGGGCGATAATTTGGTGGTCATCAACATGCAGCCCACCGGAGCGGATGCCTCTGCCGACCTGTGCATCGCAAAGCCCATCGGGCAGGTGCTGAGCGAGGACATCTCGCTGGACTGATTTTTGCACTGTAAGGCGCGCTGTTTCGCGCCGGTTCGCGCGCAGTTTTCCGTATGCTGATGGAAAGAACATCAGAACGGAGGAACTGCAAATGATCCAGGTATGTGACCCGCCGCGTCAGCGGCAGGTACGGCGGCTTTCCGCCGAGGAATTTTTTACATTGGTGCGCTGCGGTGGGGCGGGGTTTTACCGCCCCTGCTCCGAGGTGCTGCGGATGCTGACCGCAGGCGAGGCGTGGGGCACAGCCGGGGCAGCGCTGCTGGTGCTACCCCTTACCGCCGATACCGCCGCCGCAGCGGCACTGCGCAACTGGCTGGGACGTCGGCAGCTGGAGGGCGGCTGCCTGCTCACCCCGCCGGTAAATACCGGCGAGGAGCTGCCCGCCCGGCTGGTGGAAATTGCCGCAGCCCGGGCAGACCGGCTGCGCCGCAAGGGCACGGCATGGGCGGTGGTAGAGTGCACCGAAACGGCGGCAGCGCTGTTGCCGCTGTATTTTCGGCAGGGCTTCGGACTGCGGGCGCTGCGCCCGTTGGAAAGTCTTGCGCCCTGCTTTTTGCTGCGCACCGGCTGCGTGCCCGCCCGCACCGCGCCGGTGTGGGTGCCGCTGGAGGACAGGGTACAGCTGGCGCTGCTGCTGGCAAAGGGCTATGCTGCACTGGACAGCCGCCCCTACGGCGGCAGTCTTGCACTGGCGCTCTATCCGCTGAAAGAAACGGAATAACGTAAACCAGAGAGGGAATGGGAAATTATGAAGGCAGTGATTCTGGAAAGCTATGTGATGGAAGAAGGGGACTTGGACTGGTCCGGGGTAAAGGCACTGGTGCCGGACACCACCAGCTATGTGCGCACCGACTACGCCGACATCGCGCCCCGCATCGGGGATGCAGAACTGGTGCTCATCAACAAGTGCCGCATTGACGAGGCAATATTGGCGCAGTGCCCGAACCTCAAGTGGGTGGGCATCATCGCCACCGGTACGGATAATATCGACCTTGAAGCCTGCCGCCGCCATGGGGTGGCAGTGGCCAACGTGCCAGGGTACTCTACTTATAGCGTGGCCCAGATGACTTTTAGCCTGCTGCTGGCCATCTGCCAGTGCGCCCAGCGGTACGACCGGGCAGTAAAGGCCGGATACTGGCAGCTGGGCATCCCGGCAGAGTACGGTCTGCTGCCGCAGGTGGAGCTGCTGGGCAAGACCTTTGGCATCTACGGCTACGGCAGCATCGGCCGCCAGACCGCCCGCATTGCAAGGGCCTTTGGCATGGAGGTTCTGGTGTGCACCCGCACGGTGCGCCCGGAGTACGCCGCCGATGGGGTGGAGTTCGTGGACTTTGACACCCTGCTTGCCCGCAGCGATGTGCTCAGCCTGCACTGCCCGGCCACCCCGGAAACCCGCGGGCTGGTCAGCCGGGAAGCCCTTGCAAAAATGAAGCCCGGCGCTATTTTGCTGAACACTGCCCGGGGCGCACTGGTGGACGAGGAGGCCGTAGCCGATGCGCTGGAAAGCGGCAAGCTTGCCTTTTACGGTGCAGATGCTTTTGCCACCGAGCCGCTGCCGCCCCAAAGCCGGTTGCGCAGTCTGCCGGGCGCGGTGCTCACCCCGCATATCGCATGGACCACCAAGGAAGCATTGCAGCGGCTGATGGATATCACCACCGGCAACCTGCGCAGCTTTCTGGCCGGGAAAGGCGAGAATATCGTCAACCCTTGATTTTGGCAGGGCACTGTACTATACTGTTCCATGATTTCAGGCTCTCCCGGCAAAGGAACTGCCGTAAAAATAACGTATGCACAAGAGCATCCGGCAGCTTTGCCGCTGCTCTGAGGGAGGTAAAAATGAGTTACGCCATCGTATTCAGCAGCAAAACCGGCAACACCGCACTGCTGGCACAGACCCTGCAGGAGCAGCTGCCGCAGGCAGACTGCTGCTATTTCGGCGCACCGGACGCTGCCGCGCTGGCAGCAGACACCCTGTATGTGGGTTTCTGGACAGACAAGGGCAAGGCGGACGCCGACACGCTGGATTTCTTGCAGCAGCTGCACGGCAAGCGGGTGTTCCTGTTTGGCACCGCAGGCTTTGGCGGCAGTGCGCCCTACTTCGAAAAGATTCTTGCCGCCACCCGGAAGGCGCTGGACGGCAGCAACACCGTCATTGGCAGCTTTATGTGTCAGGGCAAAATGCCGGTGTCCGTCCGGCAGCGGTACGAGGCCATGAAGGCAAAGCCTTTGCACATCCCCAATCTGGATGCCCTGATCGAAAACTTCGATAAGGCGCTCTCCCACCCGGATGCCGCAGATCTGGAACAGCTGAAGCAGGCCGTAAAGTGAGTGAAAAAGAGCGACCGCACATTGTTTTGTGCGGTCGCTCTTTCTGTATAAGCTATATAGGACAAACGTTAGTCAATGGTGGTTTTGGTGCGCCCGATGCCGATGACGGCGGTGGAGATCTTTTTCCAGCTGTCGCAGCCGCACACGCCGTCCACCCGCAGGCTGGTGCGCTTCTGGTAGCCGCGCAGAGCCTGCTCGGTGCGGGCACCAAAGATGCCGTCGATACGGCTGCCGGTCTGGTAGCCAAGGGTGGAAAGCGCATCCTGCAAAATCATGACATAGCAGCCCCGGCTGCCCCGGCGCAGGGTGGGGTAACCGGCGGTGGTGCCGCTGCACGCCGGGGTGCCGTAGCGGCGGTCAAAGTGCACCCATGTGGGGGTCTGGCTCAGCGGCTCCACATAGCCCCATGCGCCGGAAGTGCGGGCAGCGTTGTAAATGGCGGTGCGCTGGCGCTGGTCAAGGCTTTGCCCCACATCGAACGCTACCCCCGCGTAGTGCTGGCTGCGGGTGCCGTGGCCACCCTCCCAGATGCGGCGGAAAGCGTACCCTACCGGGATGCCCCTGCCGTATTTGCGGCGGGTCAGGTTCCACGCTTCCATGGCTGCAATGGTGGTCCATAGGGTAGGGCTGGCCGATTTGCCCCGGAACTCCCGCAGCCGCAGGGTGGTCAGGGTGCTGTAAGGCATGGGGTCGTTCTCGTTCAGGTTTGCGTAGGTGTATACCTTGTTTTCGTAGGCGTCATAGATCAAAAGGCGTGCCATCCCTCATTCCTCCTTCTCGCAGCCGCAGGGGTCGGTACACTGGGCTTGCAAGGCGTGCCATGTTTCGCGGTACACGATGCCGTTTACCGGCTGCAGCCCCGCCTGCTGCTGGACAGCCCGCACGGCAGCGGCGTCTGACGCGCCAAAGCGGTTGTTATCGGCCACATAGCCCTCGCCGCAGGAAAGCTGTGCCCGGCGGTTGATCCAGCGCTCCACCTGTCCTACCTCCTGCCCGGCGCTGCCCTCGGCGATGGCGCGCCCCGGGTAGGCGGTGCCGGATGGTGTGTCTCTATCGGGGTTCGGGGCATGGGCGGCCAGCTGCAAACTCAGCGCTTCCACCGCCGTCCATGTGTCGGCATCGGCAATGCCGGTCTGCTCCAGCCCTAATAGCTGCTGGGCGCTGCGGGTGGCTGTGGCAGTTTCGTCGGTATAACGGTCGGCAAGGGGCGGGGCTTCCACACTGGAAAAATAATAGGCGATGCGCAGCAAAAGCAGATTGTAGTACAGCACCGCCTTGCCGCTGCTGCCCACCGTCAGCGGGGTGCCGGGGTAGGGCAGACGCTTTAAGGTGACCACCGGGCCGGAAGAGCGCAGCTGGCTGGCGCGGCCATAAAGGGAGTTCCATGTGGTGCGCCCCACTACGCCGTCCACGGTAAGCCCTGCAAACCGCTGGTACGCCCGCACCGCCCGCTCGGTATCTGCGCCGAACTTGCCGTCAATGCTTACCGGCGGGATACTGCTTTCGTAGGCACTCATGAGGTAGAGGTAAAACTGAAGTTCCCGCACCGGCGTGCCGGTGGAGCCGCTGCGCAGCACGCCCGGGTACTCGCCGGGGCGCAGGGAAGAGGAGAGCAGCCGGTTGGCGATATCGTTGTACACCTCGTACAGCTTTTGCCATGTGGTGCGCCCCACCACGCCGTCTGCTGTCAGCCCGAAGTACCGCTGAAAACGCCGAACAGCTGCCGCCGTGCCCGCGCCGAATTTTCCGTCCACAGTCACGCTTTCAAGGCTCGTGTACACGGTGCGGGCAATCTTCAGCCAGAACTGCACCAGCCTCACATTCTGCCCGGAGGAACCCTCCCGCAGCGGCGTGCCGGGGTAGGCGTTGGGGGTGCCATTGTCGGACTGGATGCTCAAAAACTCGTCGTACAGTTCTTTCCAAGTGGTCTGGCCCACTATGCCGTCCACTGTAAGGCCGTATTTGCGTTGGAAGGCGCGTACCGCATTGGCGGTGGCGGTGCCGAATACGCCGTCCACTTTTACGGATGGAATGGCGCTGTCGTACTGCGCCAGCGTGTTCAGCCAGAACTGTACCTGCTCCACCGCGCTGCCGGAAGCACCGGTGCTCAGCACCGTGCCGTTCCATGTGCCGTTGGACAGGGTGCCGGTGGAAGTCTCGCCCTCGCTGGTCAGCTCGGCGAGGTCCTTTACCGATACATAGATGTAGCTGATCTTGTACCATGTCTGCCGCCCCACTACGCCGTCGGCGGTCAGGTTGAACTGCTTCTGGAACGCCCGCACCGTTGCGGCCATCCGGCTGCCGAATACGCCGTCTACCGTCAGTTTGCCAAGGAAGGGATAGTCCTTGGCGATGCGGTTCAGCTGCCTTTGCAGGGTGAATACCGCCGTGCCGCGGCTGCCCTGCCGCAGCGGCGTGCCGGGGTAGCTTTGCGGGATAGAGCGGATATTTTTGGTGCGCACGATCTCGATGCTGCTGCCGTAGTAGTAGCGCAAGATCTGCAAGGCGCTGCGTCCGTTGTTGGCCAGCGTAACCGTGCCCCACTGCTTGAGCCCCGGGCAGGTGACCGACTTGCCATCGCAGTACTCGGAATAATAGGGGTTCACCGTGCCACGCTTGCGCAGATAGGTGTTAAAGATATCGTCCGTAATGCGCACCATCACCTCAAACACCGTGCGTCCGTGGACGTAGTACTGGTCGTAGCTGGTGGAGTTGGTGATGTTGAAGGTGTAGCCCTTGCTGGGGTACCACTCGGTGTAGATGCGGTTCAGCGCCAACGAGATCTGGCAGTGGATGTTCGCCCGCAGTGCCTGCTCCGGCCAGGTGGGATACACCTCGCTGGAGGCTACGTTGGCAATATAATCCCGGAAGGAGACGGTCACGTTGCGGGCGGAAGCTGCCGGTTTGCCCAGATGCACCGTGATATTTTTGGGAATGACGACCTGATCCAGTACCCGGGGTGTGCAGTTTTCCCGCGGCTGCGGGCCGCTGCCGCCGCTGCCGGCAAACAGGGCGTGCGGCGGGATGACGATGGGTGCGTCCGGGATATCCCGGTCTTCCTCGGTAACAGGAAGCATCTGGGGCTGCGCCAGCGTTACCTGCCCGGCAAAGATCTGGATGCCCTCAATGCGCACGGTGCGGTAGCCGGGCTTTGCGGCGGTCAGGCTGACAATGGCGTAGGGGCGAGTGGTGTTGTCCTCGTCCAGCGACAGGGTGCAGGCGGGGGCTTCAACGGGAATATCGGCGGCGCTGCCGGTGGCATCGGTGATGCGGTGCAGGGTAAAGCCGTCCCCCTGCACCGCAACGGTCACCCCCTCCACGGGGGCAGACTGGCGTGCCGCAAAGGTCTGGATGCGGAGAGTTCCGGTGTTTTTCATGGAGATACGCTCCTTTGCTGGTAAAAGTATGCTTCTGCCCCAGCGTATTCCGTCCGGTGCCCGGGCGTGCATGGCAATGCCCGCAGCAAACAAAAAAAGCCGCCCGTAGGCGGCAGGGGAGAATAGCTTATTTGGCGCTGTCCTTGGCAAGGGCGGCGTCAATATTTTTTTGCAGGGCGGCAAGGTTTTCTTCCTTGTCGATGCCGCCCAGCAGGGGCTGGCCCACAACGTTGCCGTCCCGGTCAAAAACGTAGGTGGTGGGGAAGGCCATGATGTTCAGCGCAAACTTGCCGGCGTCGCTGCCGGAGGCAAAGTAGATGTTGCGGTAGCTTGCGCCCGTTGCAGCCAGCAGTTTTTTGGCGGCATCAATGCCCTGCTGGTTGCCGTCTAGCGTCTCGGTGTTGATGCCGACAACCTCGCCGCCCTGTGCCTTGACCTTCTCGTTCAGGGCGTTCAGGTCGTCCAGTTCCTCTACGCAGGGCTTGCAGCCGTTGAACCAGAAGTTCACCACCGTAAAGGCGTTGCCCGCAAACAGGCTGTTGTCCACCGGGTTGCCCTCTAAATCGCTGCCCTCAAACTGGGGGAAGGCAGTGCCCTGTGCGGCAGCGCCGGAAGCGGCCGCGTCCGCGAGGGCAAGGGTGGCAATCTGCTCCTCGATGGCACGGATTTTTTCTGCATCGGCGGTCAGGGTCTTGTACTCCTCATCCGAGAACTGATCTTTTGCCTTTTCCACGGCACTCAGCAGAAAATCGCCGTAGTTCGTGCTGAGGGTGGTCTCAGTCACGTTTTTGTCCATGGAGGAGAACACCTTCTCCCACAGGGCATCGTTTGCGGAAAGGATCTCGTTTTCCTCGGCCAGCAGCTGCTCCTCGGTCTTGCCTTCCGCTGCCGCAGAGGAAGCGGAAGAAGATGCAGTAGAGGCAGAGGATGCGCCCTGCCCGCAGGCGGCAAGGCTGAAGGCCAGCACAAGGCCAAGAAAAAGTGCGGTTACACGGTTAAGCTTCATGGTTTTACTCCTTTGTCGTTTCAGTGTTTGATTTGTCTCCCAGCCCGAATTTATACTGGATGGCGTCCGTAGGGCAGGCTTTCATGCACATCCCGCAGCGGATACATTCGGCGTGGTTGGGGGTCTTGGTAATGTCTACGTCCATCTTGCAAGCCTTTGCACAGGCGCCGCAGGAGACGCATTTGTGGGTGTCTACACGCATCTGGAACAGCGAGACCTTGTTCAGCAGCGCATAGAACGCGCCCAGCGGGCACAGCCACTTGCAGAAGGGGCGGTAGAACACCACGCTGCCCACAATGACTGCCAGCAGAATGCAGGCTTTCCATGTGAACAGCTTGCCCAGCGCGGCGCGGATGCCAGCATTGGTCAGGGAGAGGGGAAGGGCGCCTTCCAGCACGCCCTGTGGGCAGAGATATTTGCAGAAGAAGGGGTCGCCCATGCCCAGCTCGTTGACCGCCAGCAATGGCAGCAGCACCACCATGACCAGCAGCACCGCATACTTTAAATAGCGCAGCGGCTTTAACTTCTTGGTGGAAAGCTTGGGGGAGGGAATCTTGTGCAAAAGCTCTTGAAACCACCCGAACGGGCAGAGGAAACCGCAGATGAACCGCCCCAGCAGCACCCCGAAGAGAATCAGGATGCCGGTGATGTAGTAGGAAAAGCGGAATTTGGAGGAGCCTATCACCGCTTGAAACGCTCCCACCGGGCAGGCACCGGCAGCGCCCGGGCAGGAATAGCAGTTCAGCCCCGGTACGCAGACGTATTTGCCACTGCCCTGATACAGTGTCCCTTTGGCAAAGTTGGGCAGGTGGAGGTTGGTTAAAAGGGTCGCCCCGGCCTGTATAAAGCCCCGGAAGCGAGCAAGGGGATTTAATTTTTTCTTATCCAATGCCTACACACTCCATACACAGCCGGATGGCCTTTGAAAATACGGTGTCTGCCTCGCCCCGCCACACGCCGAACAGCAGCATCAGCACCCCGGCGGCAAGCAAAAGCAGCTGCGCCTGTTTTTTTGTCATGAACATCATAGCCTCCTGTTGTTTGATGGCACCAGTATACACCATGCGGGATAAAATTTCTGCTAAGAAAATCTTAACACGAATCTTAACACCGTCTGCTATAATCTGTTATAATGAAAAAAACGCAATTTTTATGGGAAGGGTGGAACACAAGATGCGTCTTTTGGTGGTAGAGGACGAGCACTCCCTGCGGGAGGACATTGCCCGGAAGCTGCGGCTGTCCGGGTACGAGGTGGATGCCTGTGCAGATGGCGAAGCCGCGCTGGAAGCACTGGCGGCAGAGCGGTACGACCTTGTACTGCTGGACCTCAACCTGCCCAAGGTGGACGGGATGCAGGTGCTGCGCAGCTTACGGCAGCACGACCTTGAGACCTGTGTGCTGATCTTATCGGCGCGCAGCGAGATCGCGGATAAGGTGGAGGGGCTGGATGCCGGGGCAAACGATTATCTTTCCAAGCCCTTCCATCTTGCAGAGCTGGAGGCCCGGGTGCGCAGCCTGACCCGGCGCAAGTTCATCCAGCAGGATGTCTGCCTGTGCTGCGGGCGGCTGAGCTTCAACACCCGCAGCCGCGTTGCCACGGTGGATAGCCAGACCCTTGCGCTGACGCGGAAGGAGAGCGGCGTACTGGAATATTTGCTGCTGCATCAGGGACGCCCGGTCAGTCAGGAAGAGCTGATTGAGCACGTCTG
>ERZ772901.3004-NODE-3004-length-9939-cov-4.504755_pt1 | contig 9939 bp, 11 predicted proteins | sample MGYA00512123_ERZ772901 | MGnify/ENA primary metagenome ERZ772901 (study PRJEB29015, sample SAMEA2737711) | human gut metagenome | biome: human gut; feature: human-associated habitat; material: faeces | place: China | collected 2012 ...
AAATCAAGTATTTTGTTTTCGATAGTTTGGATTACATTGATAAATTCATCATCGCTTTTGCCAGTAGGGTCTTCAAGTCCCCAATCTTCTCTATGTTTACAAGGCAATACAGGGCATTTTACATTACAACCCATAGTAATAACTATATCAGGTGTTGGAATATTTTCAATTAACTTTGAATATTGATTTTTCATAGATATTGGGTACATTTCTTCTACTAACCTTACAGCATCTTGATTTATCTGAGGTTTTGTTTCCGTACCGGCAGAACAACTACAGAAAACATCAGACGCAAGATGTCTTCCTAAAGCCTCGGCAATTTGGCTACGACAAGAATTATGTACACAAACAAAAGCTACAACAGGTTTATTATTTATCATAGATAGCCTCCAATTTTTTATAGTATTATCCCATAAAAGTAGTATAATGTCAATAAGTGGGGTGATAGTATGCAAAACTGGCTTATAATGTTAGGAATAGATATTTTAATACCTTTATTAATGATGGTGTTTGGGTGGTTATTAGAATATAAAACACCTATAAAAAATGCCATATATGGTTACAGGACAAGTATGTCAATGAAAAATAATGATACTTGGAAATTTGCAAACAGGTATTGTGGAAAGCTATGGATAAGGTGTGGGTTAATTTTATTGCCTATTTCGATTACTCCAATGTTACTTGTAATAAAAGAGGGAAATAATACTGTAGGTATCATGGCAACTATAATATGCTTAATACAGTTGATTCCTTTAATAGGTACAATATATCCAGTAGAAAAGGCATTGAAAAACAATTTTAATGAGAACGGAAACAAAAAATAGTTTTTAGTTATTTATTACATATTTAGGAAGTAAAATTGGTAAAGTTGACTAATAAAAATGGTAATTAAAAGAAAAAAGGCTTTTTTGATTGAATTATGCCTAAAATGGTGCTAAAATTAGTTTATCTATATAAAAGGAGGGTAATTTTATGAAGAAATTTTTAGCTTTATTTTTAGCTTTAAGCTGTGTAATATCAATTACTGGCTGTAGTGAACAGGATAAAAAGTTTGTAGAAACTTTAAGACCAGTTCAAACAAACACAAGTACATCAACATCTACAGTAGATTTGAAATTTAATTATAAGGAACTTGAAAGTATTGTAGATGATATTGAAAGTTACAAAATTCCTGCTGATGGCGAGGAATATAATACTGAAAAAACTGTAAATGATGAATTGGAACAGAGTAGTCTTATTGATAAAGATGGTAATATTTTAGTAAGCGTGGTTACAAATACAAAATATGACCCTGTGAGAAATTATACTGATGCTGATATAGTTCTTTCAGCTGGAGCAATATCTATTGATTTAGGTAATGTTTATACAAGAGGAAACGATACTTACTGTTCAAGAGAATATTTACTTAATTCTATAGCATTAAGTGGCTTAATGGTAGATACAAAAGATGCAGGAATCCTTGCAATAATTGATGATACAAAGGCTAGAGTAAACAAGGTGCTTGACGGAAAGAAATATGTTAAGATAGACAATAATAAAACTTTATCAGACGATATTGTATCAAATTATATGTTAAGTACTAGAAAAGAAAAGCAAATTGATGATTTCCTTACTATCTTCAAGGACTTTAATTCTCTTTCTGTAAATGAAACTGAAAACGGTGCAACATTTGAACTTGATTCTGATAGCTATTCAGCATTTTTCACAAGAGCTTGTGAATATTTAAGAGCAAGAAAAGATAGCTATAAACAGCTTTTTGGTATTGAAACTTCAGATTATGACCAAAGTGATGCTTTATTTGACGGTATTATTGCTACGGTAAACAACCATTCTTTCAATAACTTTATGGAAACAGCTGGTCTTAAATTTACAGTAAGTGACACAGTAGGCAAAGTAGATGACACTCATTACACAGACAATATCCAAGGTGTATTTGGCAAAAATGGTGCAGAACCTATTGGAACTTTAACAGCTAAGACAGAATATACATTGACAGATAATGTAACATTTGAAAATATAGACGAATTTGTTGATTATATAGATGTTATAGTTGCTATGGGTACATTTGAAATAGAAGCAGAATAAAAACAATATGAAACAACCCCATTTCTAAGGTGATATGTACCCAGAAATCTGGACACATTGATTTATTAGTTATGTTGAACACATGGATGCTTCTCTGTATTTTACAGGAGGCATCCATTTTGTTTTTGCCTGAATCCTTATGTTGTTATAATAATCAATATATTCCTCTACAGCTTTATAAAATATCTCAAATGATGTATATTCTTTTTCATAACCATAATACATCTCGTTCTTCATTCTTCCGAAAAAGGTTTCCATAATACAGTTGTCATAACAGTTGCCTTTTCTTGACATTGATTGAGTAATGCCGTGTTCTGTAAGGCTATTTCTGTAGTAATTATGTTGATACTGCCAGCCCTGGTCTGAATGAAAAATCAATCCTGATAAGGATGGAAATTTTTCGAAAGCTTTGTCTAACATTCGTTTTATCTGTTCCATATTTGGGCTTAAAGATAAATCATAAGAAATGATTTCGTTTGTAGCCATATCTAATATAGGAGAAAGATAGCATTTACCCCACGAAAAATTAAATTGAGATACATCTGTAGTCCATTTCTGTAATGGTGAGGTTGTACTGAAATCTCTATTTACGATATTATCAGCGACCTTGCCTACTTCTCCTTTATACGAATGATACTTTTCTTTTGGACGCTTTCCAAATAAACTTGCTTCGTGCATAAGTCTCTGAACTCGTTTGTGATTAACCATATGTCCTCTGTTAATAAGCTCTCTGTGAACTCGTCTCACTCCGTATCTGCGTTTGTTTTGCTCAAAGATTTCCTTAATCTCAGCTAATAATTCAGCATTCTTTTCACTTACAACATCTGTCTTACTTATCTCATAGTAGTAAGTAGATTTCGCCATTTCCATTGCTTTAAGAAGATACTTTAATTTGTATCCTTTTTCTCGCAATTCTTTGATAATCGCTGCTTTTTCGCCTTGAGTTGAGCAGCCCATTTTTCTTCTCTCAAGGCAATCTCTTTTTTTATTACTTCGTTTTCTGCCTTGATATATTCATTTTCAGCCCTTAGACGAATAAGTTCCTCATACTCGGATTCTTCAAGTTTTCTTGGTTTATTGTTAATATTCTTTTTCATTTCAGGATTCTTTGGTGGTCGACCTTTCTTATTATTTACCAAACCATTATACCCCAAAACTTTATATTTGTTAACCCATTGATACAGCATTCCTGCAGATATTCCGTTTTCAATAGCAACCGACTTGTAAGAATTGCCTGTGATAACCTGTGTTATTAAGTTTAGTTTTTCCTCCGGAGTCCACACTTTATTGCAGCTTTTATGTTTTAGAACTTCTGGACCGTTTGCATCTTCCATTCTAACCCACTGTCTCACCATCTTTTTAAAATTCTCTTCCTTTATACCTTTTGGTGTTTCAGCCCATTTACCTTGCCTATACAATTCTACACATTCTTTTTTGTACTCATAGCTATAACGCATTAAAATACCCTCCTTACTGGGGTGTCCAGTAAAGAGGGTACATATCAAGGAAATGGTTTTTTTTGCCATAATAGCTATTTTTAGGGCAAAAAGAAACGGCATAGTCTAAGCTATACCGTTTCAATATTAAATGTAATTAAGCTCTTTTAGCGATTGCCTTTGTAGGACATTTTTCTGTACAGATACCACACTGAGTACACTTGTCATAATCAACATGAGCAAGGAAGTCAGTAACAGTAACAGCTTCGCTAGGGCAGTTTCTTTCACAGATTTTACAACCCATACAACCTGCTGCACAGTTATCCTTTGTTGCCTTTGGCATATCCTTAGAATTACAAGCAACTCTAATAAGGTTATCGTAAGGAACTAATTCAATTAAGTGCTTTGGACAAGCCTTAATACAGGCACCACAGGCAACACATTTATCCTTATCAACAACGGCTACACCGTCTACAACATGAAGGGCATCGAAGTTACAAGCCTTAACACAGTTACCGTCACCAAGACAACCATAAGCACAAGCCTTTGCACCACCGTTAATACCATTTTCGTATACACAGTCAGGTGCACCATAGTATTCAAACTTGTTCTTAGCCTTGTCACAAGTACCATTACATTTTACAAAGGCTGTTTTCTTAGCAGAAGTATCAGCCTTAACACCCATAATTTCGCCGATTGCAGCAGCAGCCTTTGCACCACCAACAGGACAGCCATTTACAGGAGCTTTACCAGTAGCAATAGCTTCAGCTAAAGCATCACAGCCTGCGAAACCACAACCACCACAGTTAGCACCAGGAAGTGCTTCTCTAATAGAATCAATCTTAGGGTCTCTTTCTACTCTAAACTTAATAGCAGCAATACCGAGTATGATACCAAAGAGAACACCTAAACCACCTACAACAAGTATAGGGAATAATATAGCGTTTAACATTGTTTTCTCCTCCTCTTAAAGCATACCGGAAAAGCCTAAAAAGGCTATTGACATTAAGCCTGCTGTTATTAAAGCAATAGGGAATCCCTGAAATGCCTTTGGAATATTGTTAGATGCAATTCTTTCTCTTACACCGGCAAAAAGTACGATTGCAAGTGTAAAACCGATAGCAGCACCAACACCGTTTACAATAGACTGGATAAAGTCATATTTGTTATCCATATTTAAAACAGCAACACCGAGTACAGCACAGTTTGTTGTAATAAGTGGAAGGTAAACACCAAGTGCCTGATAGAGAGATGGTGAAGACTTCTTGATAAACATTTCAACGAACTGTACAAGAGAAGCAATAATTAAGATAAATGCAATATTGTAAAGGTATTCAAGACCAAGTTTAACAAGTACAAGGTTATATACAACCCATGTTGCAGCACTTGCAAGAGTTATAACGAATATAACTGCTACACCCATACCTGCTGCTGTTTCAACTTTCTTTGAAACACCGAGGAATGGACAGATACCTAAGAACTTAGAGAAAATAAAGTTGTTTACAAAAATTGCACCAAGAAATAATATAAATAAACTCATAATTTGTCCACCTCCTATGCGTTCTTCTTATTCTTTAATAAATTGAAAATTACCATTAAGAATGCAAGTGTAAAGAAAGCACCTGGTGGTAAAATCATAAGAATAGTTCTTGGGAAAATTTCTGGTAATGTGTAACCAAAGATAGAACCACTACCGAGAAGTTCTCTAACGATACCTAAAACTGAAAGGGCAAGGGTGAAACCAAGACCCATACCAAGACCGTCAAATAAAGAAGCAATAGGGTTGTTCTTTGAAGCATATGCTTCTGCACGACCAAGGATGATACAGTTTACAACGATAAGAGGTATGAACATACCAAGTGATGCGTTAAGAGCTGGAACATAAGCCTTTAAAAGCATCTGAATTAATGTAACGAAACCAGCGATAACTACGATAAAGCAAGGTATTCTAACCTGGTCCGGAACAATTTTTCTAATTAAAGAAATAGCAATATTTGAGCAGATAAGAACTGCTGTTGTAGATAAACCCATACCAAGACCGTTCATAAAAGATGTTGTAACGGCAAGGGTAGGACACATACCGATAACCTGTGAAAAAGTAGGGTTTTCATCAATAATACCGTTTTTAATAATTTTAAGTGGATTCATTATTTATTACCCTCCTTTTTAATAGTATCTTCATAGTATTTTGATACATCATTTGCAGATAAAGTAACTGCCTTTGATGTGATTGTAGCACCGGTAATGGCGTTAATCTGGCTGTCTGTAGCACTACCAGTCTTAGTTACTTCAAGTTCGCCTTTCTTGCCGGCAAACTGACCACTCCATTCTGGCTTAGAGCTGTTAGCACCAAGACCAGGAGTTTCATTTGAGTTATCAACTACAGAAAGACCTGTAATAGTACCTTCGTCAGTACCGTTGTCATCATTGCTGTTTGCATCAATACCGTACATAAGCTTTAAACCTGCACTAAAGCCCTTTGTAGTAACAGAAACAGCATAGCCCTTGATAGAGCCATCAGGATTTAAACCTGGAGTGTAAGAAGTAATAACTGTACCGTTGTCATCTCCAGTTTCATAATTAACTTCTACAGTTTCGCCCCATTGAGCATCGGCAAGAACAGCATTCATACTTTCTTCTGTTGTCTTTTTGTCAGCAGCAGCAATAGGTGCAGTTGTAACATCGTTTACATAGCCTAAAATACCAGAAACGATAGCACAAATAATTAATAATATAGCAGCTGGTTTTACGATTGACATATTACTTCACCTCCTTAACTTTTACCGGCTTAACATAGCCAAATTTCTTAGGTGCTGTGTATCTGTCAATAAGTGGAGCAGCAAGATTCATAAGAAGGATTGAGTAAGATACACCTTCTGGATAACCACCAAATACTCTGATTAAAACAGTAATGATACCACAGCCAAGACCCATAATAATCTTACCCTTTGGAGTTACAGGAGTTGAAGCATAGTCAGTTGCCATAAAGAAAGCACCGAGCATTAAACCACCTGCGAAAAGTTCCTGAATAGGCTGTCTTGCAGATGCAGCTTCAATACCAGAGAGCTTGAAGATATATGTAAGAACTAATACAGTTGCAATATAAACAACAGGAGTTCTCCAAGAAATAACTTTCTTAACAATAAGGTAAACACCACCAAGAATTAAGGCAATAGCACAAGTTTCGCCAATAGTACCACCACAGTTACCTACTAAAAGGTCAACAAATGAAGTATTAAGAGCACCGGCTTCCTTAATCTGAGCAAGTGGAGTAGCATATGTTGCAGCGTCAACACCCTTCATAAAGTTAGTAGGAACAAAAGCACTACCAGTCATAAGTGTTGGATAAGATGCAACTAAAAACGCTCTACCAGCAAGAGCTGGGTTAATAAAGTTCTGACCTAAACCACCGAAAAGCATCTTTGCAATAACGATTGAAAAGAGTGAGCCAATAATAGGCATTGCAAATACTGCAATAGGGTGTGCACCCATATTAAGTGCAGGAAGGTTCATTGCTAATAAAAGACCGGTTACTACTGCTGATAAATCGTGAATAGTGTTTGGCTTCTTAGCAATTTTGTTATAAAGATATTCAAAAACGATACATGATGCAATACACATTGCAATTTCAATAGCGGCACTAATACCAAAGAAAATGATACCCATAATTGCAGCAGGGCAAAGGGCAATTACAACATCTCTCATAATAGATGTTACAGTTTCATTGGAACGAATATGGGGAGTGCCGGACACCATTAAATTATTATTTCCCATTGTCTGTCATCCTCCTATTTCTTCTGTGCCTTAGCTCTCATAATAGCCATTGTTTCACGCTTACAGATTCTGAGAGTCTGAGTAAGGTGACGCTTAGCTGGACATACATAAGAGCAAGAACCACATTCAATACAATCAAGACCGTTGTTAGCAGCAAAACCTTCGTAGTCCTTTGCAAGAGCGAGCTTATTAAGCTTAGCAGGCATAAGACCCATTGGACAGGCGTTGATACACTTAGCACAACGAATACAGTTGCTTTCAGGTGGAAGTTCAGCATCTTTCTTAGTAAGACATAAAAGAGCAGAAGAAGTCTTTATAAATGGACAGTCAGTTGAGAACATAGCCGGACCCATCATAGGACCACCAGCAATAATCTTGCCGAGGTCTTCCTTTAAACCTCCTGCCATTTCAATAAGCTCATTCATGTTCATACCGATACGAATTTCATAGTTACCAGGGTTATTAGCAGCCTTACCAGTTAATGTAACGATACGACGCATTAAAGGTCTGTCTTCGCATACAGCTGTTTCAATAGCTACAACTGTGTCTACATTATCTACAATACAGCCAGCATTTGCTGGTAAAGCACCTGAAGGAACTTCTCTGCCAGTAACGGCGTTAATAAGCTGTTTTTCAGAACCCTGAGGATACTTAGTCATAAGAGCAAGAACCTTTATTCTAGGGTTATTTCCAACAGTTTTAACAACCTTTTCAATAGCGTCAGGTTTGTTGTTTTCAATAGCAATATAGCCTGTTGCGTCTGGGAAAAGTTTGAGGATAATTTCAAGACCCTTTACAACTTTTTCAGGCTGTTCCATAAGGAGTCTGTAGTCAGTTGTAAGGTAAGGTTCACATTCAGCACCGTTTACAATAACAGTGTCAATCTTGCAATCCTTAGGTGGGTTGAGCTTAACGTGAGTTGGGAAACCTGCACCACCAAGACCTACAATACCGGCTTCCTTAACTTTTTCAAGGATTTTTTCATTTGAAAAAGACTCGTAATCTGTGTCTTTGCCAATTGATGGGTCTTCCTCGTATAAACCATCGTTTTCAATGATAATGGATTTAACCATAGCACCACTTGGAGTAGCCATAGGCTTAATATCCTTTACTGTGCCTGATACAGATGCGTGAATAGGTGCAGAAACAAAACCACCGGCTTCGGCGATTTTCTGACCTACGAGAACTCTGTCACCCTTAGCTACAACTGGTTCACAAGGTGCACCAATATGCTGGCTCATTGGGTAAACTAAAAGAGAACCCTCTTTTGGCATAAGTATCTGGATAGGCTTATCCTTAGCTAAGGCTTTGCCATCCGGCGGATGAATACCTCCACGGTTAAAGGTCTGTAAATTCATAACCATGCCTCCTATAATTTTTTGACGGAAACCAACCGTCTAATAGCTGTAGTAATATTATACAAGCCAATGTATCTACAACTATATATATGTCTATATGATACAATATTTTCAATTAAATTTCAAGGTAATTCGCCAATTTTGTTGCCCGTTTTACTTGTTAATTTAATATCAAACAAAAGGCGTTTTTTGTGATAAAAATTGGAGTTTTTTAAGTTATTTTGGCTATGGGTTTAGTAGGAAATAGGTCTTTGTACAGAAGTTATAAATATCCAAAAAATTGGTATAAATATTTGTTGTCAATAGACTTGTAAAGTTGTCGGAAAAGGTTTAAAATAAACTTGAATATTAGTTTTAAATTAAGGAGTGTAAAATATGAAAGTTGCTAGTTTTACTATTGACCACGATAGATTAAGAGTGGGGTAACTGTTAAGCATTTAGAAATAAAGTCAGGAGCTAAAAACTCTAATATATCAAACAACGGAACAGTTACTACTTTTGATGTAAGAATTAAAAGACCTAATATTGAACCACCTGTAGATATTCCTGCTATACACACTCTTGAACATCTTTTAGCTGTTTATTTAAGAAGTGACGAAAGTGGTTGGGCAGATAAGGTTATTTATGTTGGACCAATGGGTTGCAGAACAGGTATGTACTTGATTTTCAAGGGCGATTTATCATCTAAGGACGTTGCAGATGTTATTACAAAGTCTTTTGAATATGTAAGAGATTTTGAAGGCGTTGTACCAGCTACAACTTCAAAGGAATGTGGTAACTACCTTGACCACAATTTAACATTGGCTAAGTGGGAAAGCAAGAAATTCCTTGACGAAGTTCTCTATAACTTGAAAGATGAAAACCTTGTTTATCCACAATAAAGAGATAAGTGAAAAAATTGATTATTTACTTATCTGACTATGGCGATTTCTCTTGAAAATTGCCATAAAAAGGGGTATAATAATATTTATTTTATAAGGAAGTGAGTTTTATGGGCAAAGACACTATTGATGACAACAAATTAATAATCGAGGATAATATAGTTTCTCAAAAGGCTACCAGAAGTAACAAGCCTGTAGGTGAGGCTGTTAGTACAGACGAACAGATAGAACAGCTATACAAAGATTTATTGGCTGAAATCGCAAAGTATCGTCCTAATAAAAATCTTGATATGGTGGAGAAAGCCTATAATCTTGCGAGAAAGGCTCACGGAAACCAAAAGAGAAAATCTGGAGAACCTTATATTATCCATCCTCTTTCAGTTGCTAAAATTTTGGCTGAATTGG
>ERZ772901.3006-NODE-3006-length-9930-cov-11.557570_pt1 | contig 9930 bp, 9 predicted proteins | sample MGYA00512123_ERZ772901 | MGnify/ENA primary metagenome ERZ772901 (study PRJEB29015, sample SAMEA2737711) | human gut metagenome | biome: human gut; feature: human-associated habitat; material: faeces | place: China | collected 2012 ...
AGCTCTCCCGCAAGAAGCTCGCATCTCGCAAGGGCATGGAAGAGATCGCCAAGGCAGCTGAGTCCGGCGAGGTCGTCGAGGGCGACGTCACCGAGTTCAACAAGGGCGGCGTTGTCGTCAACGTCAAGGGCGTCAAGGTGTTCGTCCCCCGTTCTCAGGCCACTATGCGCCGCGACGAGGACTACACTGCTCTGGTCGGCCAGCACGTTCAGCTGGTCGTCACCGAGTGCTCCGGCCGCAAGATCGTGGGCAGCATCAACAAGGTGACCGCTGAGCAGAACAAGGCAAAGCGTGAGGAGTTCTGGGCAAACGTTGAGGTGGGCAAGACCTACACCGGCGTTGTCAAGAGCCTGACCTCTTATGGTGCATTCGTTGACATCGGTGGTGTTGACGGCCTGTGCCACATCAGCGAGCTGAGCTGGAACCGCATCAAGCACCCCTCCGAGGTCGTCTCTGTTGGCGACACCATCGAAGTGTATGTCAAGGACATCGACACCGAGAACCACAAGGTTTCTCTGGGCTACAAGAAGTCCGAGGACAACCCCTGGGAGCAGCTGAAGAACAACTACCCCATCGGCAGCACCTTCCATGCTCCGGTCGTGTCCCTGACCAAGTTCGGTGCATTCGTCCGCATCCTGCCGGGTGTTGACGGTCTGGTCCACATCAGCGAGATCAGCAATGACCGCGTTGAGAAGGTCTCCGACGCACTGAAGGTCGGCGATATGGTCGATGTGAAGCTGCTGGATGTTGACTTCGACAAGAAGCGCATCAGCCTGTCCATGAAGGCTCTGCTGAACGACGACGCTGAGTAATCAGCCCTTCGTGCAAAAGCATAGCTTCTGACACAATGCGATCTGCAGCCCCGTTGCCGGGAAAACGGCGGCGGGGCTGTTTTTGTTAACAAAGCCATGATAAATTTTTTCAAAAAGCACTGGGAAGTGCTCAGTTACCTGATCTTCGGCGTGCTGACCACCCTGCTGAATATTGTGCTGTATGCGCTGTTCAGCCGGCTGTTCGGCTATACCGCCGCCAACAGCTGGGGCAATGTGCTGGATAACGCTTTGTGCATCCTGTTTGCCTACTGCACCAACCGGGCGTTCGTGTTCCGCAGCAAGACCACCGGCAAAGCCATGGCCAAGGAATTCGGCACCTTTGTCACCTGCCGTCTGGGCACCATGGTGCTGGATGCCGCTATCATGATCGTGGGTGGCAATCTGCTGGCTGCGCAGGGCGCGGCGCTGATGGACGGTCTGATCGGACATTTTATCCCGTCCGGGGTAAGCTATACCGGCGCGGCGGCTTCGGCAGCAGCATCGGCAGCGGGTGTTGTCATCATTGGCGGTGCAGACGGCCCTACGGCGATTTTTGTCAGCTATAACGCGCAGGAGCTGTGGGGTCTGTGCGTCAAGGTATTCTCCAACGTGGTGGTCGTGGTGCTGAACTATGTGTTCAGCAAGCTGATCATCTTTAAAAATCGTAAGTGAGATATTTTCTCCGCCGCAGGCGGAGAAAATATCCAATATAATTTAGGAGGTACGGTATTATGAAACGTGGTCTGAAAGGGTTCGCATTCCTGGTTTCCGGTCTGGTGCTGGGCATCATTGGTGCAACGGCATCGGTGACTGCGATCGCACTGAGCGCTGTGGGCATGGCAAAGGTGCGCCGTGCCAGCAAGTAAAACAACGGAGGAACGAACATGAACCGCGAAGAGATCCTGTCCCATGTCGATCATACCCTGCTGAAGCCGGAGGCCACTTGGCCCCAGATCCAGCAGCTGTGTGACGAAGCCATTGCAAACCACACCGCATCCGTCTGCATCAACACCTGCTACGTCAAGCAGGCTGTGGAGTATATGGCAGGCCGCATCCCCGTGTGCTGCGTGGTGGGCTTCCCTCTGGGTGCCATGGATACTGCCAGCAAGGCCTTTGAAGCCAAGACTGCCATCGAAAACGGCGCAGCCGAGGTGGATATGGTCATCAACATTGGCCGCCTGAAGAACAAGGAGTACGATGCTGTCCGCGAGGACATCCGTGCCGTGAAGCAGGCTGTGGGCGATAAGATTCTGAAGGTCATCATTGAGACCTGTCTCCTGACGGAGGAAGAGAAGATCCGCATGTGCGAAGTAGTTACCAAAGCAGGAGCGGATTACATCAAGACCTCTACCGGCTTTTCCAAAGCAGGAGCAACCTTTGATGATATCAGGCTGTTTTCCGAGCACATCGGACCGAACGTAAAGATGAAAGCGGCAGGCGGCATTTCTTCCCTGGAGGATGCAGAAAAATTCCTGTCCCTGGGTGCTGACCGTCTTGGCACCAGCCGTATCATCAAGCTGGTAAAGCAGGAAGAGGCAACCGGATATTAATTGTGAATCTGCTGCGGAAGAGATGCTGATTCGCAGGGGAATAAAGGAGTTTAGGATTGATGAAGAAACTGGAAAAAGATCAGATTGAAGCGCTGATTGATAAGGCCATCAGCATGATGGATTATTCCTATGTGCCGTATTCCCACTTTCATGTGGGAGCGGCGCTGCTTGCCCAAAATGGCAATGTATACGGCGGCTGCAACATTGAAAATGCAGGCTATACCCCAAGCAACTGTGCGGAGCGCACCGCGTTTTTCAAGGCAGTCAGCGAGGGTGTGCTGGAATTTGATGCCATCTGCGTGGTGGGCGGCATGAACAAGGAGTTAAAGGAATACGCAGCTCCCTGCGGCGTGTGCCGTCAGGTGATGATGGAGTTCTGTGATCCGGAGAAGTTCCAGATCATTCTGGCAACCTCAAAGGAGCAGTATGAGATCTTTACGCTCAAAGAACTGCTGCCGCTGGGATTCGGGCCGAATAATTTAAAATAAGGAGCAAAACATGGAGAAATTCAAACGTGTATTTGTAGTAGTCATGGACTCCCTTGGAGTGGGAGCCATGCCGGATTCTGCCAATTTTGGTGATATCGGTGTGAATACACTGGGACATATTTCAGAGTCCGTAGATACTTTTACCATTCCGAATCTCCAGAAGCTTGGAATGGCAAACCTGACCCCGCTCAAACAGGTAGCTCCAGTGGAAAAGGCCATGGGGTATTATGGAAAGCTGAGAGAGAAGAGTCTCGGTAAGGATACCATGACCGGACACTGGGAGATGATGGGATTGGAGGTGAAAAAGCCATTTCAGACCTTCACCGAGCATGGATTTCCGCCGGAACTGATCAAAGAGCTGGAGAAGCGCACCGGCCATAAGGTCATTGGAAACAAGAGTGCCAGCGGTACCGAGATTCTGGATGAACTGGCTGAGGAGGAGATTGCCACCGGTCATATGATCGTTTATACCTCCGCTGATTCCGTTCTGCAGATCTGCGGCAATGAGGAGACCTTTGGCCTGGACGAACTGTACCGCTGCTGTGAGATCGCCAGAGAGCTGACCATGAAGGATGAATGGAAGGTAGGCCGTGTCATTGCCAGACCGTACGTGGGGAAAAAGAAAGGCGAATTCAAACGCACCAGCAATCGTCACGACTATGCATTAAAACCGTTCGGTCCGACCGCGCTGAATGCGTTAAAGGATGCGGACTATGATGTCATTTCCATTGGAAAGATCAATGATATTTTCGTGGGAGAGGGCATTACCGAGGCTTATAAGTCCAAGAGTTCCGTTCACGGCATGGAGCAGACCATTGATGTGGCGAAGAAAGACTTCCATGGTCTCTGCTTTGTAAACCTGGTAGATTTCGATGCTCTGTGGGGCCACCGGAGAAATCCGTCCGGCTACGCGCAGGAGATTGAGAAATTTGATGTGAATCTGGGTGTACTGCTGGATACTCTGCGGGAGGATGACCTTCTCATCATCACCGCCGACCACGGAAATGATCCGACCTACACCGGAACCGACCACACCCGTGAGCGCGTCCCGTTCCTGGCTTATTCCAAAGCATTCAAAGAAAGCGGAGACCTGCCGGAGACCGACACCTTCGCCATCATCGGAGCAACCATCGCCGATGATTTCGGCGTGAAGATGCCAGAGGGAACCATCGGATACTCCATCCTGGATCGGCTGAAATAAAAATATTGAGACGGAACCACTAAAAGGTCCGAAGTTCCGGAAACCGCGTACAGAAACGCAGAAACGGTGGAATTTTGCGCTTTGTTCACTGCGCCGCCTATTGTCAGACCTGCGACCCAAACTCGCACGCGCTGCGTGCTCAAACAAGGGTCTCCGGTCTGACGCTATGCTCGCTCACAAAGCAAATTCCAATGTTTCTGCTTATTCTGTACGCGGTTTCCGGAACTTCTACCTTATTGGCTCCGTTACGATAATTAAAACCGTGCAATCGTAAGAGGTTTAAACCAATACCTTGTGCTTGCGTGGTTTTTTATCTCTAGCGGAGCCAATGAAGATAATGGCTACAGTCAGGCATTCACTCTGCCAAAAAACAAAACACAGCCAGAATGATATTTGGAAAAGTCTATTTTTACAGACTTTCGTTAATATCGTTCTGGCTGCGTTATTCATTATCGTAGAATAGTCAGTAAAGCAGAAGTTTCGGGGAGGGCCTACAGAACCGCAGATGCATTGGAATTTTCTTCATGAGCGAGCATAGCGTTTCCCCGGAGACCCTTGTCTGAACGAGCGCAGTGAGTGAGTTTGGGTCGCAGGGGAAACAATAGGCGGCGGAGCGAATGAAGTACAAAATTCCACCGCATCTGCGGTTCTGTAGGCCCTCCCCGGAACTTCGGACCCTTTCGTGCTATTCCCTTAAATTGCAATTTTATATTTCCTTCCCCAGGAACATTGTAAAGTTTCCCGTCGCCAGCAGTTCTTCTTCCTCTCCGGTGATATCCACCCGGCATACGGCGGTGTGCCTTCCTTTATGAACAATGTTGGACTCCACATAGATCGTCCCGCTGTTTACGCCGCGCACAAAGTTAATTCCGGCGCATTGGGTGACGTTGGTGACTTCGCAGGCGTAGGTGGACATGCCGGCGGCAATGTCGCAGAGAGAGAAGAGGAAGCCGCCGTGGGCATTGCCGTACAGATTCAGACATGCTTCCGTCAGTTCTATGGAAAGCCGGACATGCCCCGGCTCCACTTCTAATATATTCAGGTTTTCCTGCCCTCCGATGGGCTGGATATGCCGTCTGATCCCTTCCATGATTTCCGGTCTTGTAATCATAAGAAACCTCCATTTGTCAAAAATATACAACTTCACACGCTAGACTATAACACCCTCAAAATCCATTTACAAGTCAAAAATCGATTGATAGTTTTTTCCGATTAATTCGATACGTTCGCACGGATACAGCCGATTGGATATTTACGGACAGGCACGTTATAATAACATCATCAAGATTGTTAAAGAAATAGCAACAAAATAAAAAATGAACAATCAAATGATCAACTCAAATAAGGAGGATATCACATGAGCAAGTTAACAAAGGAAGAGTTCCAGGCTTACTTAAAACAGATCCGCGAGCTGGCAGAAGGTCCGTTGGAAGAGATCCAGAAAGAAGTCGAGGTAACCAACAAATTCCCGCAGGAGTTCTACGATCTGGCGATCGAGAACAATTTATACCGTTGTTCCTTACCGGAAGAGTACGGCGGATGGGGCTTAAACGAGCTTGAGATCTTACAGGTACAGGAAGAGTTCTCCAGAGGCCCGGGCGGAATGAGAATGCATCTGCACTACGCAATGGATCTGAACTGGAGAATCCTCGATGATTACGGCAGCCCGGAGCTGAAAGCAGAGTACATGTCCAAGTTCCAGAACAAGGAAGTATTCACCTGCTTCGCGCTGACTGAGGCAACCGGCGGCACCGGCGCTGACTTACATACCATGGCAGTGAAAGATGGCGACAGCTATGTATTAAACGGCGAGAAGACCTTGATCTCCCACACCGACTGCTGCGAGTTCGCATACGTTATCGCAGTAACCAATCCGGATTCTGATAAAGATGACAGACTTTCCGCATTCTTCGTACCGATGGATGCACCGGGATTCGAAGTGATCAACATGCCGCATATGATGGGCTGCCGCGGTGCAGGCCATGGCGATCTGAAATTCACCAACTGCCGCATCGACAAGAAATATCTGTTAGGCCGTGAGGGACAGGGACTTGAGATTGCAATGCACTCCTTATCCGTATCTCGTGCCCACATCGCAGCCAGCAACCTGGGTATGGCACAGAGAATGTTAGAACTGTCCCTGGCATACGCACATGACCGTGTAACCTTTGGCAAACCGATCGGAACCCGTCAGGCTATCCGTGTAAAGATCGCAGATATGTCCATGATGGTACACGCACTGCGCTGCATGGTTTACGATTTCGCAAAGGCTTATATGGAGAACCCGACCGGCGAGTACATTGAGGAGAAGGCTGCTATGTGTAAGCTCTTCAGTATTGATACCACCAGAAAAGTCAGCGATGAGATGCTTGAGATCTTCGGCGGCGTAGGCTACTTCGAGGACTGCAAGTACGGCCCGGTTGAGAGACTGTACCGCGACTGCCGCGCCATGTGGCTGGAAGAGGGCGCTCCGACCGTTCAGAGAATTACCATTTCCAGAAATACCATCAAACACGGTGCTCATATGGAGTACGTGCTGTAAATATTTTTTCCTAAACAGGGTCGTCAGGTTCCTACTTGGGCCTGGGGACCCTGTTCCCCCTAAATGACAGGCGCTGCTGTCTGCGCAGCGCGTAAACAGCAATGCAATGATCGGACTGCAGGACGGGTACCCCGGAATGCAGAGAGATGGAGGAATACTTTATGAGACCTTTGGAAGGAATCAAGGTCGTTGATTTAACGACTTATCTGGCCGCGCCGACTACGGTGCGTGTACTGGGAGAGTGGGGCGCTGACTGCGTGAAGATCGAATCCGCAAAAGGCGATCCGGCTAGAACCCAGGGGGCAGTGTTCAATATGCCTTATAACGATGATGAAAACCTGGCCTTCGATGTAGCCAATTTAAATAAGAAATTTATCACATTGAACTTAAAAGATCCGAAGGGTCTTGAAATTGCCTACCGCCTGTTAGCGGAGGCCGATGTGTTTGTAACGAATACAAGAACAAAGTCCTTAAAGAAACTGGGACTGGATTATGATACCTTAAATGAAAAATTCCCGAAACTGATCTTCGCACAGGTGCTGGGCTATGGCGAGTACGGACCGGAGAAGGATACCGCCGGATTTGACGTAACCTGCTACATGGCAAGGGGCGGCGTATTCGGAACCACCGTAAACCGCGGCGACGCGCCGATGATCCCGACCAACGGATTTGGTGATTTCCAGGTTTCCCTGGCTCTGGCTTCCGGTATCTGCGCTGCTTTATATGGAAGAGAAAAATCCGGCAAGGGCGATAAAGTAACCGTCAGCCTGCATCACGCAGCTGTCTATGCCCTCAGCACCGGCCTGATTTCCGCACAGTACGGCAACCAGTATCCGAAGAACCGTACGGAGGTCGTAAACCCGTTCAATGATGTATTCCGTACCAGCGATGGCAAATGGGTATGCATCTGCTGTCCGGAATATGACCGTGATTACGAGAAGATGTTCACCGTGCTGGACGCTCCGGAGATGTTAACGGAGGAAGCGAAAGAGAAGTACCGCCGCTGCGAGAGCATCAACGCAAACGGACTGAACCAGGAAGTAGTCGCAGCGTTAGACCGCGCGATCGCAAAGTTCACCAGAGAGGAACTGATGGAGCGCCTGAAAGCGAACGACATGCCGTGTGAGGCCTGCATGGAGCCGGAGGATATTTACAAGGACGAGCAGGCAGCAGCCAACCACATTCTTGCAAAGATCCCGTACCCGTCTGGCGAGCGCTTTATGCCGACCAACCCGATCCGCTTCGGCAGCATGGGCGAGCCGGAATATGTGATCGGCGGATCACAGGGCGCGCACACCGTAGAGCTGATGAAGCATGTGGGCTACAGCGACAAGGAAATCGAGGAAGCCATTGCTTCCGGAGCCGCAACCGGTGAGACAAAACTGAAAAAATTATAGGTTTAAAAATAAGAAAGGGGAAGGTGACACAGATATGAGCTTAATGTACACCGAGGAACAGAAAGCGCTGATTGCTCTTGTAAAAGAGATGGCAGAGAACGAGATCAAGCCTTATGTGAAAGATGCGGATGAAAAAGGCGAGTGTCCGAAAGAACTTTATAAATGGGGATTTGACATGGGACTTCATATGCTGGAGGTTCCGGCCGAGTACGGCGGAGCTGGTTTAAGCTATGAGACCACCGCAATGATCTTCGAGGAACTGGCCAAGGTGGATGCCGGTTATGCCATCACCTTTGTCACTTCTTTCGTAGCATTAAGAAACGTCATCCTGGCAGGCACCAAGGAGCAGGGCCAGTATTTCGCAGATAAAGTGGCTCCGGGCGCATTCGCAGGTTTCGCCCTGACCGAGCCGAACGCCGGTTCCGATCCGGCAGCGATGCGCGCGACCGCAGTAAAAGATGGCGATGAGTACATCTTAAACGGAACCAAGACCTTTATTACCAACGGCGCGGTAGCAAGCGTTTTCGTAGGTTTCTTCAAGACCAACCCGGCAGCAGGACACAAGGGAATTTCCGCTTTCATCATCGATGCGGACGCTCCTGGCGTAACCGTTGGCGCTCACGAGAACAAGATGGGCCTGCGCCTCTCCAACACCACCGACCTGATCTTTGAGAATGTCCGCGTAAAGGCATCCGCCATGGTAGGACCGGAAGGCAGCGGATTTAAGCTGGCTATGAACGCCCTGAACTTATCCCGCGCGTTCGTGGCAACCCTGGCAGTCGGCATCATGCAGCGCGCACTCGATGAGTCCGTGAAGTACGCAAAAGAGAGAAAACAGTTCAATACCCCGATCATCAAATTCCAGATGGTACAGCAGATGTTAGCCGATATGGCTATCAAGATCGAGGCATCCAGATGCCTGGTCAACAACACCATGAAGATGATGGATGCAGGTATCATGGTTCAGAAAGAGGGCTCCATCTGCAAGACCTTCGTTTCCGACTGCGCCCAGGAGGTTACCTCCAATGCAGTTCAGATCTTCGGCGGATATGGCTACAGCAAAGAGTACCCGGTTGAGAAGCTGATGCGCGATGTCAAAGTATTCCAGATCTTTGAGGGCGCAAACCAGGTACAGAGACTGACCATCGCCAACGTATTAAATAAAGAATACAAATAGGAAAAACTGACAGGAGGATTGAAGATGAATATCGTTGTTTGTATCAAACAGGTTCCGGATACCACAGAGATCAAGATCGATCCGGTTAAAAATACACTGATCCGTACCGGCGTGCCGAGCATCATGAATCCGTTCGACAAGAACGCTCTGGAGACCGGACTTTCCTTAAAAGACCGGTATGGCGGCAAAGTAACGGTTATTTCCATGGGACCGCCGCAGGCAAAAGCTGTTTTGAGAGAGGCACTGGCTATGGGTGCTGATGAGGCTTATCTGGTAACGGACCGCGCATTCGGCGGATCCGATACCTACGCTACCAGCTACATCTTATCCCAGGCAATCAAGAAACTGGGCGCTTACGATGTCATCCTGGGCGGCAAGCAGGCAATCGACGGAGATACCGGCCAGACCGCACCGAGTATCGCAGAGCATCTGGGCGCAACTCGTCTGACTTACGTTCTGAGCTTAAAGGTTGAGGGCGACAAAGTCATTGCAGAGCGCCAGGTAGAAGAGGGCGTGGAAGTCATCGAGACGAAGTTCCCGGTACTTTGCACCGCAACCAAAGAAAGCAACAAACCGCGTTACGCAACCGTAAAGGGCGTTATGAGATCCTTCAACACCGAGATCGGTCAGATCACCCTGGCAGACCTGCCGGACGCAGACACCACCAAGATGGGACTGAAGGGATCCCCGACCAAAGTAAAAGCAACATTCACTCCGAAGAGAACCGCAAACTGTGTGAACATCGAAGGCGTAAGCCCGGTGG
>ERZ772901.3012-NODE-3012-length-9919-cov-3.416768_pt1 | contig 9919 bp, 7 predicted proteins | sample MGYA00512123_ERZ772901 | MGnify/ENA primary metagenome ERZ772901 (study PRJEB29015, sample SAMEA2737711) | human gut metagenome | biome: human gut; feature: human-associated habitat; material: faeces | place: China | collected 2012 ...
CGCAGGCGACAGCTAACACGACGAGCCAGGCGGCTGCGGCACCAAGCAAAACTGCCGCGGCGGCAGATACTGACCGGGATGCAGAAGAAGCCTATGTCCTGCGCAATGCACCGGCAGGACAGACCTTATCGTCTATTGCAGCCCAGCAGAGACAGGTACAGGCCCTTTCTGCTGCCAATGCCCAAGGAGCAGAGTCATAAAAATTAATTCTTGACATAAGACTCTTTCTTGCTATAATAAAAGAACATCATGAATATTCCGATGCAGGACTGACGGATCAGTGGAACAACCACGTGGACTGTATCGCAGTAGTAAGCGCCGACCGTCTGGGCAAAGATATGAAAATATGCTTTGGCCAGCCGGCCGGCGCTTCTTTTTGTGCGCCTGTGTGCCGGCCGACCGCAAAGGAGAGATGGATTCAATGAAAAAGAACCGTTGGCTTATTGCGTTGTCCGCTATGGGGATTCACATCTGCATTGGCAGTGTCTATGCCTGGAGCGTCCTTACCCGCCCGATTATGGAGTCCATGGGCTTTTCCCTGAAGGAAACGACGTGGACCTTCTCCCTGGCCATTTTATTCTTAGGCCTGTCAGCAGGTTTTTTAGGCAGCTTTGTCCAGAAAATCGGACCGCGCAAGTCAGGTCTTTTATCGATGGCTTTCTTCTGCAGCGGTATGTTTGGTACGGCTGCTGCTCTGTATTTCCACAGTCTGCCCCTGCTCTATATCTGCTATGGTGTCATAGGCGGTATCGGCCTGGGCACAGGCTATATTACACCTGTTTCGACGCTGGTCAAATGGTTCCCCGATAACCGTGGCTTTGCTACGGGGCTGGCCATTATGGGCTTTGGTTTTGCCAGCATGATCGCCGGTCCGGTTATGCAGCTTCTGGTGCAGCACGTAGGTCTTATTCCCAACTTCCTCATCCTGGGAGCCGTTTATATGACCATTATGACAGCTTCTTCGCTGTATTTGGCGCCGCCTAAAGCAGGCGAAGTGCCTCAGGCCGATCTGGCCCTGCGTCAGGCCGGGGAAAAGAAAAAGATCGTCTATGCCGATTCCCTGCCTCAATTTACGGTCAAGGGGGCTATGAAGACGTGGCAGCTCTATACGATCTGGCTTCTCTTCTTTACTAACATTACCTGCGGTATTGCTCTCCTGGCCGTGGCCTCTCCTATGGCCCAGGAAGTCGTCGGCATGTCGCCCATGGCCGCCGCTTCCATGGTCGGTATCATCGGGTTTATGAACGGTGCCGGCCGCATCGCCTGGGCTACCGTATCGGACTACCTTGGCCGGTCGGCTACGTATGTCCTCTTCTTCGCCATTGAAATCGTTGCCTTCTGGCAGCTTTCCCAGGTGACCAACTCCTTTAGCTTCCAGGTTCTTGTACTGCTCATCATCACCTGCTATGGCGGCGGCTTCTCGTGCATGCCGGCCTACCTTTCGGACCTCTTCGGCACACGCGAACTCAGTGCCATTCACGGACGTATTCTTACGGCTTGGGGCGCTGCCGGTGTTGCCGGTCCGCTGCTGCTGGCCTTGATTAAAGAAACGACGAACAGCTATGCCGTCACCTTGCAGGTCTTCTCGGCCTTCTTCGTCGGCGCCCTGGTACTGATGCTCTTCCTTAAATACCAGACCCGTCATGGCATTGTCTGCCATGATGCGGAAAACCTTCGTCCTGTCCGGCAGAAGGCGGAAGTGAAAGGCTAAGCTCTGTTTGATTCCCTATCCCCTGTGGCAGCATAATGCTGCCTGGGGGATTTTTTTTATCCCAGTATATCGTAGTTAGATAGATGATTGAAAATGATTGCTTTTTAAACATAGTCACTAAAAATGATTGAAAATGATTGATTATGATTATATAATGAAGATATACATAAAGATTGATCTACAGAAAAAGACGGGTGACGCTATGCTTACAGAAGAACGACAGGAAGAAATCGTACGCATTGTCAATGCTGGCGGTGCAGCCTCTGTACAGGAACTGGTTGATTATTTTCATATTTCAGAGGCTACTGTACGCCGGGATTTAACGGTATTGCAACAGGCTGGCCGTTTGCGCCGTGTCCATGGCGGGGCTACGGCTATTCCTTCCGATACAGCCGGCTATGAAGCCAATATGGAAGAGCTGGAAATAAAATATGCCTTTCATTTGCCGGAAAAACGCCGTATTGCCCAATATGCGGCAGGACAAATCGGCCCTGCCGATTTCGTTTATCTCGACGCCGGTTCGACAGTGGAACAAATGGCAGATTTCCTTTCGGGCTCTACGGCGACGTTTGTGACGAACAGCCTGCCCTTAGCACAGAAACTGGCCCGTAATGGCTGTCAGGTCAGAATCCTGGCGGGCCATGTCAAAGGGACGACGTCTTCCGTCGTCGGCAGTGAGGTCATACAGCTCCTGCGCCGGTATCACTTTACGAAAGGCTTTTTTGGGGCTAATGGACTGAGCCTTCATGAAGGCTGTACGACGCCGGATATTGAAGAGGCAGCTACCAAGGAGGCGGCTGTCGTTCGCTGTAATACGGCGTATATCCTGGCCGATGCCAGTAAATTTGGCCTGGCTTCGCATATTACCTTTGCCGAATTACCGGACGTTACGATTATTACTGCCAAAAGCGAACGCATTCAGGATTTTAGCTCGTATCAGCAGTTAACGGAGGTGCATGTACTGTGATTTACACGGTAACCTTTAATCCTTCCCTGGATTATGTTGTACGTATGAAACATTTTGAAACGGGGGCCATCAACCGGGCCGAGCAGGAAACGATCTACCCCGGCGGCAAGGGCATCAACGTGGCCCTGGTCTTGGGCAACCTGCATATTCCGGCCCGGATTTTGGGCTTTACAGCCGGTTTTACAGGCCAGGAGATCGTCCGCCTTTGCAAGGAAAACGGCAGCGATTGTGATTTTATTACGCTCGATCAGGGAAATTCCCGCATCAATTTGAAAATCAGTGCTGCCGATGAAACGGCTGTGAACGGTATGGGCCCGGATATACCGGAAGCCAAGCTGCAGCTCCTGTGGGAAAAAATACAGACCTTAAAGGCTGGCGATACGCTGGTTTTGGCCGGCAGTATTCCGGCTGTCCTGCCAGGTGACATGTATGAAGATATCATGAAGCGGCTCCAGGGCCGGCAGATCCGCGTTGTCGTCGATGCGACAGGCGATCTCCTGCGCAATGTCATCGCCTATCACCCCTTCCTGATCAAACCGAATCAATTTGAATTGGGCGAACTCTTCAGTGTGATCCTGCATACAGATGAAGAAATCATTACCTGTGGCAAACGGCTCCAGTCGATGGGTGCCCGCAACGTACTCGTGTCGTTAGGGGAAGCCGGAGCCTTGCTCATCGGTGAAGATGGGCAGGTGTACCGCCGCGCAGCACCACAGGGCAAGATGGTCAACTCCGTCGGTGCCGGGGACAGCATGGTGGCCGGTTTCCTGGCAGGCTATGAATCGTCCGGCGGCAATTTGGAAGAAGCCTTAAAACTGGGCTTGTGCGCCGGCAGTGCCACCGCCTTTCAGGAATGGCTGGCGACAGAGCAGGAAATCCGTGCTCTCTATGAAGCGTTATAGATACTCGTAGGAAAGTGAGGGGAAATCCCGTGCGTATTGCAGATTTATTAAAACTCGACAGTATTGATCTCCAGGCACAAGCCGTCAACAAAGAGGCGGCCATTGATCACCTCGTAGACCTGATGGCTAAGGGTGGTCATTTACGGGACGTCAGTGCCTATAAGGCCGGCGTACTGGCCCGTGAAGCAGAAGGCAGTACAGGGATTGGCGAAGGGATTGCTATTCCGCATGCTAAGACCGATGCCGTGCAAAATCCCGGCCTGGCTTCCATGATCGTCCGTAGCGGCGTCGATTATGAAAGCCTCGACGAAGAACCGGCGTATCTCTTCTTCATGATTGCCGCCCCGGCTGACGGGGCAGATATTCACTTGGAAGTATTGAGCCGTTTGAGCCGTATGCTCATGGACGATGACTTTCGCGACCGCCTGATGCAGGCTGCGTCGCCGCAGGAATATTTAGCGGTTATCAATGAGGCGGAAGCAGCGCAGCTGGCCGAAGAGGAAGCCGAAGCGGCAGCCCAGGCAGCACCTGTGCCGGCGGCACCTGAGACAGAAACAGAAAAGCCCTACGTCATTGGCGTAACGGCGTGCCCGACGGGCATTGCCCATACGTATATGGCAGCCGAAGCACTGGAAAATAAAGCCCAGGAAATGGGCGTTGAGATTAAAATAGAAACGAATGGCTCCGGCGGCGCCAAGCATGTCCTCACAGCCGCCGATATTCAGCGGGCTGCCGGGGTTATCGTCGCAGCCGATAAGGATGTGGCAACGGACCGCTTTGATGGCAAGCCCGTTCTCTTTGTAAAAGTGGCTGCCGGTATTAAAGAACCAGAGCATCTCATTCAGCAAGTACTCGATGGCAGTGTACCGGTCTTTCACAGTACGCACGCCGCTGCGGCAGGCAATGAGCCGGCCACAGCAAGCGGTGAAAGTGCCGGCCGGCAGATCTATAAACACCTGATGAACGGTGTTTCTCACATGCTCCCCTTCGTCATTGGCGGCGGTATTCTCATTGCCCTGGCCTTCCTCTTCGATATGGGCAACGCAGGGTCGGGCAACTTTGGTTCCGGCACGCCGCTGGCAGCCTTTTTAAAGACCGTCGGTGGTCTTTCCTTCAGCATGATGATGCCGATCCTGGCCGGCTACATTGCCGTCAGTATTGGTGAACGGCCGGCTCTCATGCCGGGCATCGTCGGCGGTTTCCTGGCGACGACCGGTGGTTCCGGTTTCTTCGGTGCTCTCTTTGCCGGGTTTATTGCAGGCTATGTAGTCGTCTTATTGAAAAAGGTTTTTGCCCATCTGCCCCAGTCCCTGGAAGGAACCAAGCCGGTCCTCATTTATCCGGTCTTAGGGCTGATCCTCATAGGCGTCATTATGACCTGCGTCATCAATCCGCCTATGTCCATCTTCAATCAGTGGCTCTCTGACGCACTGAACTCCATGTCGACGTCGAGCCGGATTATTCTCGGCTTTATCCTCGGCGGCATGATGTCTATCGACTTTGGCGGGCCTATCAATAAAGCCGCGTATGTCTTTGGTACGGCCTCGCTCATGAGTGCATCCGGCGCGGCTGTCAGCTCAGGTATCATGGCCTCGGTCATGGTTGGCGGCATGGTACCGCCGCTGGCAATCTCCCTGGCAATGCTCCTCTTTAAAGGGAAATTTACGCCTAAAGAACGGCAGTCCACGATTACTAACTTTATTATGGGCCTTTCCTTCATTACAGAAGGGGCCATTCCCTTTGCGGCCTCTGACCCGTTACATGTCATTCCTTCCTGTGCCATTGGCGCAGCCGTAGCCGGTGCGCTTTCCATGCTTTTCGGCTGCACCCTGCCGGCGCCGCATGGCGGCATCTTCGTCTTTGGCGTCGTCCACAACTGGCCCATGTACTTAGCGGCCCTGGCTATTGGCACGGTCGTTGCGGCCGTTATCCTGGGTATTATACGCAAAGCCCAGACGCAGGAATAAGACCGTTCTCTTGCGATTCTGCTGTACGTAACGTACACTATATATATACGTATCATCACATTTAAAGGAGGAACTATCATGAAAGAATTTACGTTTACTATTACAGATCCCCAAGGTATTCATGCCCGTCCGGCAGGCCTGCTCGTAAAAGAAGCAAAAAAATATGCTTCTACCCTGACTATCTTAAAGGGTACCAAAAAAGGCGATCTGAAAAAGATTTTTACCGTCATGGGCTTAGGCGTTAAACAGGGTGAAACCGTAACCGTTCAGGCACAAGGTGCTGATGAAGACGCTGCTGCTGCCGCTATGGAAGCCTTTTTGAAGGAAAATTTCTAAGTTATCACCATAGTATGGGGAGAATTGCCAGGGCGATTCTCCCCTGTCTTTCAAAGGAGGCTCTCCATGTTAGTACTCAAAGGAAAAAGTGTTAATACGGGCATTACCATTGGGCCGCTGGCACTGTTTCATCGCAATACTATTTCTACGGCAGAACGTAAAATCGAGGATGTAGCAGCCGAAATCGACCGGTTCCAGGCAGCCCGGGAAGCGGCGATCCGCCAGCTCCAGGCTCTGTATGAAAAGGCCCTGGCAAAAGTCGGTGAAGAACAGGCAGCCGTATTTGAAGTACATCAGATGATGCTCGAAGACGACGATTACATCGATTCCATCGTCGGCCAGATCGAAGAAAAACAGTGCAATGCCGAATCGGCCGTCGAAAATACGGCCCAGCAGTTTGCCACTATGTTCCGGGAAATGGATGATGCGTATATGCAGGCCCGGGCCGCAGATGTACTGGACATATCCCGCCGGGTAGAACAGGAATTGTGCGGCGGCCAGGGGATCGATTTCAGTAAATACGATGAAGTGATTATTGCTGCCGATGATCTGGCTCCCAGTGAAACGATGCAGCTCGATACGGATAAAATTTTAGGCTTTATTACCTCTGGCGGCAGTGCCAATTCCCACACGGCCATTCTGGCCCGGACGCTGGGCATTGCGGCCATCGTCAATACGGGGACACAGCTCCATCAGGACGTAGATGGCCTGTTGGCTATTGTCGATGGTACGACCGGTACGGTCTACATTAATCCCGACGCGGAAACGCTCGCCCGGATGCAGCAGGCGCAAAAGGAAGAAGAGGATCGCCGTAAGCGGCTGGAATTGGTCCGCGGCCTGCCTTCGGCAACCAAGGACGGTAAGGCCGTAGAAATCTTTGCCAACATTGGCAATCCGGATAACCTGCCGCAGGTACTGGCTAACGATGCCGAAGGCATTGGCCTCTTCCGCAGTGAATTCCTCTACCTGGGCCGGACGGACTATCCGACGGAAGAGGAACAGTTCGAAGCCTATAAAAAGACGGTCCAGGCCCTGCCCGGCAAAAAGGTTGTCATCCGGACACTCGATATTGGTGCCGATAAGAAAGTCGATTATTTTAATCTGGCAGAAGAAGAAAATCCGGCCCTGGGCATGCGGGCAATCCGTATTTGCCTGACCCGTCCGGAACTCTTCAAGACCCAGCTCCGGGCCTTGTGCCGGGCTTCGGCCTTTGGCAAGATTGCCGTCATGTTCCCCATGATCATTTCGGTCAAGGAAATACGGCGGGCTAAGGAACTGTTGCAGGAAGTGCGCCAGGATCTGGATCGCCGGGGGATTGCCTATGATAAGGACATGGAAATCGGCATCATGATTGAAACGCCGGCAGCGGCTATTATGAGTGACGACCTGGCCAAGGAAGTCGATTTCTTCAGTATTGGCTCCAATGATCTGACCCAGTATACACTGGCCATCGACCGGCAGCAGACCCAGCTGGATTCGTTCTTTGATGCGCACCATCCGGCTGTTCTGCGTCTCATCGGCCAGACCATTGCCAACGGCCACCAGGCCGGCATCTGGGTAGGGATTTGCGGCGAACTCGGTGCAGACCTGAGCCTGACGGAAACGTTCCTGCGCATGGGCGTAGACGAGCTGTCTGTGAGCCCTCAGTCGGTCCTTCCCTTGCGGGATACAGTACGCTCCCTCGACTTAAGCAAATAAGACGGATTTATTTATGAAGACGCTCTGCCTTTGGGCAGGGCGTCTTTTTAGAAACACCCTGCTTGTTTCACGTGAAACATTCTGGAAAAAATAGATTTTTCAGCATATTTGACAGGCCGTAGTGTCTATGGTACAGTCAAAGTACTTTTCTTTCAATCAGGTGCTTTGCTTAAAAGAGAAGCCGGGTAAGCCGGCGCGGTGCCGCCGCTGTAAGGTGGAGCGAGGCTGCTAAATGCCACTGTACACAGAAGTATGGGAAGGCGCAGCGTAGTGATGATATCGAGCCAGAAGAACTGCCTGATTGTGTAATCAACGAACCTGCGAGCCATAGGGAGTGGATGATGTTTTTTCAGCGCCTGCTCTGCCGTCTTCAGGAATTATTTTGAAGGAGTGACAGTGTTATGTTTCGTAAGCTATGGAAACGTGTATGTCTATGTTCTATTATGGGGATCACCGGCTGTGGTGCCTATACGGGTGTGCCGGCCAAGGCGTCGTATCGGCTGCATCCGGCCGTCAAGGACCCGACGCCGGCCTTGCGCCAGGCTTCGGCCATTGGCGTACGGACCTATGAAAATCCGGAGCTCGCCCATAGGGAGAACGTCGACGCCCTCCTTATCGTCAGCTTCGGTACGACCTATGCGGAAAGCCGCCGCCTGAACATCGATGCGACTGTCGCGGCTATTCAGGCTGCCCACAGGGATACCCGTGTGGCCTTGGCCTTTACGTCCCATATCATCATCGACCGGATCCGGGCTAAGGAAGGCCGTGTCATACCTACACCGGAACAGGCTCTGGAAGAACTCCTGACGGCTGGCTGTACGCGCGTAGCCCTGGCTTCTCTCGATATCATTCCCGGCATGGAATATAGTTATATGACGGCTATTTTCGACTTGTATAAGGCCAATTTTAAGAAGATGACCTTAGGTACGCCGCTTCTCTATTGGATGGGCCAAGAGGAGCAGCGTGATGATGTAGCCGAATTTGCCCGGGCCTTTGCGACGCAATTTCCCCCGGCGGCCTTAGGGGAAAATAAAGCCATCCTGGTCATGGCCCACGGTACGCCCCATCCGGCCAATGCCTATTATGCCGTCGTCCAGCACCGCCTGAACCAGGCAGGTCTGGACCGGGTCTATGTTTATTCCGTCGAAGGCTGGCCGGCACTTGGGGAAATTATACCCCAGCTCAAGGCCCGGGGCATTAGGGAGGTCCTGCTCATGCCGATGATGCTCGTTGCCGGCGATCACGCCAACAATGACATGGCCAGTACGGCAGACGATTCGCATAAGACGCTGCTCGAAAAAGCCGGCTTTTCTGTCAGTGTGTACATTCATGGCCTGGGAGAAAATGCAGCCGTCCGGAAAATGTTTGTCGAACGGGCCAATGAAGCCTGGGCGGCACTGACAGGAGAAACTGTATAACTGACAGGCCTAAAGTGGCTGGCAGGTAAAAGCCTTTGACTTACTGTAAAAATCAGTATAAGATAACGGTGTATAGAAAAAAGGCTGTGCTATGTATCAGTCTCCAGATTAGATGATGAGGTGAGGATATGAATTTTGACGAAGCCGCTATGGCTGTACGACGTGGTAAAAAAGGTATCATTGAAACGCTGCCCCGGGCTGTCCTGAAGACGCGGGATGATTTGAGTACGCTTTATACGCCAGGTGTAGCCCAGCCGTGCCGGGAAATTGTGAAGGATAAGGATTTATCCTTCGACTTGACCTGTCGTGGCAATATGATTGCCGTCGTTTCTGATGGTACGCGGGTACTGGGCTTGGGCGATATTGGTCCGGAAGCGGCCATGCCGGTTATGGAAGGGAAATCCATCCTATTCAAAGTCTTTGGCGGCGTCAATGCCGTACCCATCTGCTTGGATACGAAGGATCCGAAAAAATTCATTGAAACGGTAAAACTGCTCCAGCCGTCTTTTGCCGGCATTAATCTGGAAGATATTTCTTCACCTAAATGCTATGAAATAGAAACGACCCTGAAAAAGGAAATGGATATCCCCGTTTTCCACGATGACCAGCACGGCACGGCTATTGCGGCTCTCGCCGGTGTTATCGGCGCCCTGCGTGTCGTAGGCAAAAAACTGGCAACGGCTAAGATCGTCATCAACGGTGCCGGTGCTGCCGGTGCATCCATTGGCCGGCTCCTCGTTCGCGCCGGAGCTGAACAGGTCATCATGGTAGACCGCTTTGGTGCCCTGTATGAAGGAATGGAAGGCCTCAATAGCGTACAGGATGAACTGGCCAGCCTGACCAACAAGGAACACGTACAGGGCACCTTAGCCGACGTCGTAAAAGGCGCTGATTTACTCCTCGGCGTTTCGGCACCCCAT
>ERZ772901.3013-NODE-3013-length-9918-cov-11.389131_pt1 | contig 9918 bp, 9 predicted proteins | sample MGYA00512123_ERZ772901 | MGnify/ENA primary metagenome ERZ772901 (study PRJEB29015, sample SAMEA2737711) | human gut metagenome | biome: human gut; feature: human-associated habitat; material: faeces | place: China | collected 2012 ...
CCCGCCGCTCCAGCGGTGAAGAGGCGGGCCATACCTTGGCGGACGGCACGGCTTTATGATACTACCCCATTTCGAAAACATACCAATGAGATCCATCACCAAGCAATGGAGCATACATGAACCTTTCCAAATACGAACATGCGGAGCGCAAGGAGGCCGAAGCCTCCAAAGATGCCCCCGAAACCCCGCAGGACAGCGTCATGACCATGTACCGTGTGGTGACGTCCTCCGCCGACAGCAACATGAACAGCGCAAACGACGCCTTCACCATCAATATGCAGGACAAAAACGGCGGCTGGGCGCGGTTCGGCGGCTTGCGCTATTATGCGTCGGTGGCGCCGCTCTCGCCGTACAGCCGCAACGCGCCCTTCTCCGAGGGGAGCCACTGGATGCTCGTCGGCACGGTTTCCACGACCAAGCTGTTCGAGTTTTCGCGCAGCGTACAGGATCGCCTGACGCTGACCGTGCTGCTGACTGTGCTCGTGGGTCTGGCGGGCTGTCTGCTCGCAAGCCGCCGCCTGACCGAACCGATCGTGCGTCTGAGCGAGGAGGTCGCGGCCTCCGCGAAGGTGTCGGCGGACAGCGTTCCGCACCTGTCGCACACCGGCATCGAGGAGATCGACCGCTTCGCAGCCGCCATCACCGACCTCAGCCGGGGCATCATCAACACCTCGACCAAGTTCCTGCGCATCATGGACATGGCGAGCATCGAGCTGGCCGGCTACGAGCTGCGTCCGGATACCTCGGTCTACACGACCGGCAACTTCTTCTCCATGCTCGGCCTCGAAAAGCCGGAGGGCACGCTGTCCTCGCGCGAATTTGAGCAGCTGTGGGAGAAATTCGTGGCGGAAAGCGAGAGCTTCGGCCTGTCGAACGGCGGCTGCGTGTTCCGCATTCCGCAGAAGGACGGCACCGTGCGCTATATCCGGCTGCGCGTTGCGTCCGAGAACCGGACGCAGGTCGGCCTGCTTGAGGACGTGACAAGCTCGACCGAGGAGCGCCTGCGCATCGAGCACGAGCGCGACTATGATATGCTGACCGACCTTTACAACCGCAAGGCGTTCAACCGCATCTGCGAGGATATGTTCCGCGCCCCGGCGCGTCTGGGCCACGCGGCGCTCATGATGCTCGACCTTGACAACCTCAAGAAGCTGAATGACGTCTACGGTCACGACACCGGCGACCGCTATATCCGCGAAACCGGTCACGCGCTCCGTGACGGCATGACCGACCACTCGGTTTGCAGCCGTCTGTCGGGCGATGAATTCATGGTGCTGTTCTACGGCTACGACAGCCGCGCACAGCTCCGGCGCGACCTGAACAACCTCCAGAGCCGCCTGCGTCATGCGTCCATTGTGCTGCCGAACGGCGACTCGTTCGCCATCAGCATTTCGGGCGGCGTGGCGTGCTACCCCGAGGACGGCCGCGACCTGGTGACCCTCAAGAAATACGCGGACTTCGCCATGTATCAGGTCAAGCGCTCGCACAAGGGCGGCATGCAGGAGTTCGACATCGGCGTGTACAACGAAGCCTCCTACGAGAGTCAGATTGCGCAGGAATTCGAGCAGATGCTCGCCGAAGAGCGCATTACCTATCATTTTCAGCCGATTTTCGCCTGCAACGGCGAACCGGCGGCCTACGAGGCGCTCATGCGTCCCAAGATGCCCAATCTGCATTCGCCCGGCACGGTCATGAAGCTGGCGAAGGAAACCGGACGGTTGTACGACATCGAAAAGCTGACCATGTTCCACGCGCCAGAGATTTTCCGCCAGCGGCAGCAGAGCGGCCTGCTGGATAAGAACGCATGGCTGTTCGTAAACTCGATTGCAAGCGTCTGCCTCGCCGGCGAGGACGTTGAGGAAATGCGCCGCCGCGTAAATGGCATCGGCCGCAACGTCGTCGTCGAGATCACCGAGGAGGAGGACCTCGACCTCGAAATGCTGCACGCCAAGCGTAATTCCAAGACACTTTCCGGCCTGTTCGCCCTTGACGATTACGGCAGCGGTTACAGCAACGAGAGCAACCTCATCGCGCTCGACCCGGATTTCATCAAGATCGACATTTCGATTATCCGCGGCATCGACAGCGACCCGAACAAGCAGGAAATCGTGCGCAACATCGTGTCCTACGCGCATCAGCGCGGGATGCAGATCGTGGCCGAGGGCGTGGAGACCGCCGAGGAGCTGCGCACCTCGCGTGCGCTCGGCGCGGATCTGTTCCAGGGCTACTTCCTCAGCCGCCCCGGCGCGGTGCCGAGCATGATCGCGCCCGCCGCGAAGGACATTCTGCGCGAGTTCCCGTACACCGTGAGCGATAAGGCAACACCGCACAATTAAGGCAACACCGCGCCTCGTCAGTACGCAAAACTTACTCGCAGATCGCTCTTGTCCAATGATGCGGTATTGTCATAAGTAAATACAGCAGGGCTGCCGAAGCGATTTTGCGTTCCGGCGGCCCTGCTTTTTCTGGGCAAAACGCACAAAAAGTTTGTGAAAAATTCTACGAACGATATTGTTAAAAAATCTACAATTACCCTTTACAACTTCCGCCCAATACTGTATGCTGATAATAGCAAGTTGTGTCCGCCGGTAAAACGGCATTTCATGGACAAAAGTTCGCCGCAGAGCTTCACCGGAGACTCTGCGGCTTTTCAAGGGAACAAGGGATATAGAGTACATACAAGGAGGATATCAATTCATGAGAGGCGTGGAAACTCGCATTCGAGACATTCGACACCGTATTTTCACCGAGGTCGCGCGTATGGCCTACCATACCGAGTGGCCGACCGACCGCCGCATCGAAGCACTGCCGTATGACATCATGCCGGGCGAGGTAGCATCCAATCGTCAGGATATTTTTCTGGAGCGCGCTATCGTAGGCGAACGCCTGCGTCTGGCGATGGGTCTGCCGTGCCGCAGCGCCGCCGAGCACGCGCCGCTTTCCGACAACATCGACGCGGCCACCAAGGAAGAAACCTACTATACGCCGCCGCTCATCAATATCATCAAGTTCGCCTGCAACGCCTGCCCGGAAAATGAGGTTCGCGTGACCGACGTCTGCCAGGGCTGCATGGCGCGTCCGTGCGTCGAGGTCTGCCCCAAGGGCGCGGTTTCCATCGACCCGTTCACCCGCAAGTCCATCATCGACCAGGAAAAGTGCATCAAGTGCGGCCGCTGCGTCGGCGTCTGCCCCTACAACGCCATCGTCAAGACCGAGCGTCCCTGCGCCGCTGCCTGCGGCATGGGTGCCATCCACTCCGATGAGCTGGGCCGCGCCGAGATCGACTACAGCAAGTGCGTGTCCTGCGGCCAGTGTCTGGTCAACTGCCCCTTCGGTGCCATCGCCGACAAGGGCCAGATTTACCAGCTCATTCAGGGCTTCAACCGCGGTGACCGCATCTACGCCCTCGTCGCTCCCGCCTTCATCAACCAGTTCCCGGGCCTGGCCTCCACCGGCAAGCTCAAGGCTGCGCTGAAGGCTCTGGGCTTCTACGACGTCGTGGAGGTCGCCATCGGTGCCGACCTGTGTACCGTGGATGAGGCCCACGACTTCCTGGAGGAGGTCCCCAACAAGCTGAACTTCATGGCTACTTCCTGCTGCCCGGCATGGAGCATGATGGCAAAGACCGCCTTCCCGGATCTTGCAAAAAACATCTCCATGACCATGACCCCCATGGTCTTTACCGCCCGCATGATGAAGCAGGCCGACCCCGAGGCCCGTATGTGCTTCATCGGACCCTGCGCCGCCAAGAAGCTGGAAGCTTCCCGCCGCACTGTCCGCTCTGATGTGGACTTCGTGCTGACCTTCGAGGAACTGGCCGGCATCATCGAGGCCAAGGACATCGATGTGGCCAACCTCGAAGTCGACCCCGATGAGATCGATCTGGTCCACGCTTCCGGCGCAGGCCGCGGCTTCGCACAGTCCGGCGGCGTCGCCAAGGCTGTCGCCGACAAGGTCAAGGAGTGGCACCCCGATATGGACGTCAAGATCGCGTCCGCACAGGGCCTCGCCGAGTGCAAGAAGCTGCTGATGCTGGCCAAGGCCGGCAAGTACAACGGCTACCTGCTGGAGGGCATGGGCTGCCCCGGCGGCTGCATTGGCGGTGCCGGCACCATTGCCGACCCCGCACGCACCGCAGCTGTGCTGAACAAGTATGTGAAGGAGGCCGAGTTCACCGACCCCGAGCAGAGCGCCTTCATGTCCAACATCCACATGCTGAAGGACGACCCCAATTTTGAAGTGTAATTTCTCCGTCACCTGCGGCTTGCCTCCCCTATTACGGAATCTGGCGCAAAGAGCCTGAGAGGTTTTACAATATCCGCTTCCCGCACAGGGGAGCGGATATTTTTTCTACTTTTGATTTCATAAGTGAAACTTTTTTGTGAAAAACTCACGAAGCAGATTGACATATTATCGCTGGCGTGATATTTTGGCGTTGACAAACCCTGTGTCCTGCCCCAACAGGACACCAGAGCAGGCCGCACACGCGCGGCCAGGAAAGGTTGATCTTTATGAAAAATACATTCAAACGCTCCGGCGCAGCGCTGATCTCGCTGGTGCTGCTGTTGGTGCTGGCTGTCAGTGCCGGTGCCGCCAGCAGCCAGAATGTCGGTGTGAAATTCTGGAAAGAACGCTCCGATAAGGAATCCATGGCCAACAGCGGCATCGATCCCGACCGCACCGCCACCCTCACCCGGCAGGCCAACGGCACTTACACCCTGACCCTGCCGGTCATGCAGGTATCCAAGCTGGGTGTCACCGGCTATCTGTCCGGCCTGACCATCGGTGATGTGACCTACGACGGCACCCTGACCGGTGATTTCAACAAGGCCACGGCGGTGCTCACCATCAAGAACCTGCCCGCCTCGGTGCTCACCGGCAGCGATGTGAACAAATCGGTCCTTGTGACCTGCAACATTCAGATGGACCTGCAGGTCCTGGGTGAGATCAACACCAGCGCCCGGATGTGTATCTGGAACCAGAAGTAAATGGCAAGCAAAAAGGCAGAGCCCGCGGGCCCTGCCTTTTTGTTTTTCCTCACAGGTCCATCCTGCGCTCCACGAGATCCGTGACCATGGTGTCCAGCTGGCTCATGGCGCGTTCCGCGCCCTTGGCCAGCTTGCGTGCGGTGCGCTTGACCTGCCGCTGGTTCTGTGCCATTGCCATGGTGCCCACGGCCCCCAGGGCCGCGCCTGCCGCCATGCCCAGCAGAACACCGCCGGAGGAAGGCTGACGATTTGTGTTTTTCATGTGGCTCTCTCCTTTCCACTGTGTGATTTTTTGCCGCTGTGGCTAGTATTTCCTGTAAAGAATCCGGTATGCGCTTTTTTTGTCCCGCAAAATGTGGTATACTGTATCATACGCTGAGAAACTGGGCCCTGTGCGGCCCGTGGATGGCGCAAAGGAGGATCCTTTTTATTGAAACCGACTGAACCGAAAAAAATTCTCTGCATTCACGACCTCTCCGGCATGGGCCGGTGCAGCCTGGCGGTCATCCTGCCGGTGCTGTCCGTTATGGGCTGCCAGCCTGTGGCCCTGCCCACTGTGGTGCTCTCCACCCACACGGGCGGTCTGGGCACACCGGCACGGCTGGACGGTGCCGCCTACGGGCTGGCCGCTCTGAAGCACTACCGGGAGCTGGGTGTGGAGTTTGACTGTATCTACACCGGCTACTTAGGCGGCGAGGAGCAGGTGGCGCTGGCCGAAAAGGCGTTCGATCTCTGGCCTGTTGCCCGCAAGGTGGTGGACCCTGTGATGGGGGACAACGGCAAAGCCTACTCCACAGTGACCCCGGCTCTCATCGACCGGATGCGCGGGCTCTGCCGCCGGGCAGACCTGATCCTGCCCAACGCCACCGAGGCCGCCCTGCTGCTGGAGCGGGAGCCCCAGACCGACGCATTCGATGACGCTTCCGCTCAGGCGCTGGCCGACGAGCTGCTGACGCTTGCCCCCAGCGCGGTGGTCACCGGCCTCACACTGGGCAAGTACATCGGCTGCGCAGGCTCCGGCCGCGAGCGCTTCGTCATCAAAAAACTGCACATCAGCCGCAGCTTCCCGGGCACGGGTGACCTGTACGGTGCCGTGCTCATTGGCTCGCTGATCCAGGGCAACGCCCTGAGCGCCGCTGCCGACAACGCCGCCGAGTTCGTCTCGCTGGCCATTCAGCAGACCCCCGCCGATCAGGACACCCGGTACGGTGTCTGGTTCGAGCCCCTGCTGCCCCGGCTCTGCCCGGTGAGCTGGAGTGACTGAGGAGGCCGCCATGAGCGAAAAACCGACCCTGAACATCGTTCTGGTAGAGCCCCGCATCCCCCAGAACACCGGCAACGTGGCCCGCACCTGTGCCTGCACGGCCTGCCGCCTGCATCTGGTGGGGCCCATGGGCTTTGCCATCGATGACAAAAAGCTCAAGCATGCCGGGCTGGATTACTGGCACTACCTCGACATCAATTACTATGATGGGCTGGAGGATTTCTTTGCCCGAAACAAAGGCCCGTTCTACTACTTTACCACCAAAGCGCCCCAGCGCTACACCGACATCCAGTACCCGGACGGGGCTTACCTCGTGTTCGGGCGGGAGGATGCCGGCCTGCCCGAGGCACTGCTGGCGGCCAACCAGGAGCACTGCATCCGGATGCCCATGCGGGATACCTGCCGCAGCCTGAACCTTTCCAACAGCGTGGCTGTGGGTGTGTATGAGGTCCTGCGCCAGTGGGATTTCCCGGAGCTGCTGGATCATGGCCGCCTGCGAGAATACGAATGGAAATGAGGGACATTATGAGCAAAATCGCGATCCTGACCGATTCCTCCTGCGATATCCCGCAGGAGCTGGCCGAGAAGTACGGCATTGATATTATGAGCTTTCACATCCTGCTGGATGATGTAGACTATATCGAGCGTGAGAGCTGCACCAACGAGGAGTTCTACGAAAAGATGCGCGCCGCCAAGGGCATTCCCTCCACAGCTGCCATCACCCCCATCCAGTTCTGCGAAAAGTACTGCCAGTATGTGGACGAGGACTACACCGATGTGATCCATGTACCCATCAACCGCAGCGGCTCCTCCACCTACAACAACGCCGTGATGGCCCAGGGGATGCTGCGGGAGGAGCGCCCGGAGCACCACCTGCGGATCCATCTGCTGGACCCGCACACCTACTCCATGCCCTTTGGCTGGTATGTCTGCGAAATGGCACGCAAGCTGCAGAATGGTGCAGAGATCAGCCACGTCATTCAGGAGTTTGAGACCCAGATGGACAAGATGGAGATCGTCCTCGGACCTTACAGCCTGAAGCAGATGAAGAAAAGCGGCCGCATCTCTGCCGCCGCCGCCGTCATGGGCGAGCTGATGGGCATCCGCCCCATCATCACCCTGATCGATGGAAAGACCAAGGTGGAGGCCAAGGTGCGCGGCGATGACAAGGTCGTGCCCGCCATGGTGGAGCTGGCCAAAAAGCGCAGCGAGGGTGTGGAGGACTTTGATTATATGATCGGCCACACCAACATCCCCCAGAAGGATGATCTGATCAAGGCCTGCCGCAAGGCGTTCGGCAAAGACCCGCTCATCACCTTCCCGCTGGGCGGCGTTGTTTCCGCCAACACCGGCCCCGATACCATTGCTCTGGTCTACGTTGGTCACGCACGCTGAGTTTTTTCTGAGAACTGCCCGCCGCGGCAGTTCTTTTTTGTTTGCAGGCCGTTGCATTTTGCGGCAATTTGTGCTATACTCCCTTTTGCTGTGCTTTTGCGCGGCAACCTGAAAGAGCAACTTAGGATTTTAGGCTCCCCGGCGTGTCTCGAACCATGCCGGGCCAAACCCATAGGGCTGGCGGTCCCTGTGCGGTCAAAATTCATCCGCCGGAGTATTGTTATGAATCAGAATTTCACTGTCCGCAAACTGGCCCGCTGCGCTGTGGTCGCAGCTCTCTATGTGGTGCTCTGCATGGCGCTGCAGCCGTTCTCCTACGGTGCAGTGCAGGTGCGTGTTGCCGAGGCCCTCTGCCTGCTGCCCGTGTTCGGTGCCGAGTACATCGTGGGCGTGGTGCTGGGCTGCTTCCTGGCAAACCTGCTGGGCTCCACCATCGTGGATGTTATCTTTGGCACCCTGGCCACCCTGCTGGCCTGTGTTGTGACTTACAAACTGCGGAACGTCCGCTTCAAGGGTCTGGCCATCGTGCCTTCCCTGCCGCCCGTGCTCTTCAATGCTGTCATCATCGGCATTGAGATCGCCGTCATGTTCCCCGATCCTTCTTCCTCCGCTCCGCTGTGGCTGGCCTGCATCACCAACGGCATCTCCGTCGGCATCGGTGAGCTCATCAGCTGCACTGTGCTGGGCGTGCTGCTGGTGAAGATCGTGGAGACCAACACCTCCCTGCGCAAAGTGTTCCTGGAAGCCTGATCGAGCAGGCAGACAAGACAGATTCATAAGGCAAAGGCTTTTCCGTTGCTCGGCCTTTTGCCCGTAACATAGAAAGACCTCCTCTGGCTGTTTCCAGAGGAGGTCTTCGTTTTTATCCGATCACTTGTGCTCCTGCAGCCAGCGCAGGGCCATATAGGCATAGGCCGCGCTGCCCTCAAAGAGGACGCTGTCATCAAACTTCACCTTGGGGTGATGCTGGCCGTAGGTGTAGCCCTCGTTGGCGTTGCCCGCCGTCAGGAACATGCTCACGGTGGGCACCTCATGGCTGACGAACGCGAAATCCTCGCTGCCGCCGCCGGGCTTGCCGCCGGTCATCGGGGTCATATCCATTGCACCCTTGCCCAGCAGCTCACCCATATAGGTCAGGGCGTTGCCGGCAAGCTCCTTGTCCACCACCATGCAGGGGCAATAATCACTGAAGGTGATCTCGGCGGTGCAGCGGTAGGCCGTGGCCACCCCCTGCACGATCTCGGTCATCCGCTTGTGCAGCAGCTCCGTCACCGCGCCCTCGGGGTCGGTGGTGCGGATGGTGCCCCACATCTCCGCGCTGTCCGGGATGACATTGGAGGCCGCGCCTGCCTGGAAGCGGCCGGTGGTGAACACGCCAAAGCTGTGGGCATCCAGCTCCCGGCTGTTGATCTCCTGCAGGGCAATGTGGATGTGCGCCGCCGCCGTGATGGGGTCGATGCACTTTTCCGGCATGGAGCCGTGGCCGCCCTTGCCGTGGACGATGATGTGATACTGCTCACAGCTTGCCATGGTGATGCCGCCGCAGGCGGGCACCAGCACCACACCGGCGGGGATGGGCATTCCGCCCAGCACATGGAACATGACCGCCGCATCCACGCTGGGGTTTTCCAGCAGGCCGTTGGCGATCATATCGGGCGAGCCCTGGAAGATCTCCTCGGCGGGCTGGAACTCCAGCTTGACGGTGCCCTCGATCTCGTCCTCGTGTTCCTTGAGCAGCTTGGCCGCGCCCAGTACCATGGCGGTGTGCATGTCGTGGCCGCAGCCGTGCATCTTGCCGGGCAGCTCAGAGGCGAATTCCTCGCCGGATTCCTCCTGCAGGGGCAGAGCGTCCATGTCGCCGCGCAGCAGGATCACCTTGCCGGGCTTTTTGCCGCCCGCCAGCGCAAGCACGCCGCACTTGCCGCAGTCCTGCGGGGCGTAGCCCATTTCGGTCAGGGCTTTCTTGACCAGTGCCTTGGTCTGGGGCAGGTCGAACCCGACTTCCGGGTGACGGTGCAGGGTGCGCCGCCATTCCTGCAGCTGGGGTTCCAGCTGCTTTGCAGCTTCCAACAGCTTTTCCGGTGTGATCATTCCAAATCAGCTCCCTTTCATTTTATCAAAAGTCTCCCAGACCCCTGCCAAAGACAGGAGCCGGGAGGCTTTTCAGCTTAATCTTCGTTTGCGTCGGTGGGCAGGCCTTCCGGATGGAACTTGGCGCAGGTGCACTTTTTCCACTTCAGGCCGCTGCCGCAGGGGCAGGGATCGTTGCGG